>Ga0210377_10002983_pt1 | contig 14607 bp, 14 predicted proteins | sample PLM4_65_b1redo_FD_155480 | JGI IMG/M metagenome (GOLD analysis project Ga0210377, IMG submission 155480) | Groundwater sediment microbial communities from an aquifer in East River, Colorado, USA - PLM4_65_b1 redo | ecosystem: Environmental > Terrestrial > Soil > Riparian zone | place: USA: East...
GCCCTCTCATGGAAGTGCGGGTGGCGCGCGGCCGTCCGCGCGCCGGGCCCCGCTAAAGCACCAATACCGCGATCAGCGAGAACGCGAGGATGCCCATCACGTCGGTCGAGGTCGTGACGAGCGGCCCCGAGGCGACCGCGGGATCCACCCCGACCCGGCTGAAGAAGAGCGGCAGGATCGTGCCGACGGCGGCCGCGATCATGATCGAGCAGAAGATCCCGAGCGCGACGGCCAACGGAAAGCGCGCGGGGCCGAAGCCGGTCAGCACGGCGAAGCCCGCGAGCGCGAGCGCGAACGTGGTGGCGAGCACCAGGCTCGTGCCTGCCTCGTGCACCAGGATCCGCGGGAGCGCGCGCACGTCGAGCCGGCCCGTGGCGATACCGCGCACGATGACCGTCGAGCACTGGTTGCCGACGTTTCCGCCCATCCCGAGGATGATCGGCAGGAAGAACGCGATCTGCACGGTGCGTGAAAGCTGATCTGCGAAGATCGAGAGCAGAGCGATGCCGCCGAAGCCGCCCACGAAGCTCGACACGAGCCACGGGAAGCGGATCCAGGCGCCGCGCACGAAACCGGGCGCAGTCGTTTCTTCCGTGGTCGTGCCCGCGAGCTTCAGGATGTCCTCGGTGGCCTCCTGGCGCATGACGTCGATGACGTCGTCGACGGTGACCACGCCCACCAGGCGGTTGTTCCCCTCGACGACCGGAACCGCGAGGATGTCGTAGCGGCCGACGATGCGCGCGACCTCCTCCTGGTCGGTGTCGGTCCAGACGCGGATCGGGTCGGGACTCATGAAGTCGCGCAACAGCTTGTCCGGCGGCTGCAGGATCAGCTGGCGCAGCGAGACGACCCCGACCAGGTACTGGCGTTCGTCGACGACGTAGACGTAGAAGCTCGCGTCCGCGTCTCCGTAGCGGCGCACGTGCTCGATCGCCGACTCGACGGAGAGGTCCTCGGGAAGCGCGAGCAACTTCGGCGACATGATCGCGCCGGCCGTGCTCTCGGCATACTCGAGCAGGCTCTCGATCTGTTCCGCGCCCTCGCCCAGGCTGGAGAGGATCTCCTCGCTGCGCTCCTCTGGAAGATCGCGCAGCGTCTCGGCTGCATCGTCGACGGGCATGTGTCGCACGATCTGGCCGGCGGCCTCGGGCTCGAGCCCCGCGAGCAGATCGGCCCGCGTTGCAAACTGGAGCACCGAGAGCACGTCCGCGCGCACCTCCGGCGTGCTGATCAGCGCGAAGAGCGCGAGCCGGTCGGTCAGCGCGACGCGATCGAGGACGTAGGCGATGTCGGCCGGGTGGCTCTTCTCGAGCATGCGGCCGGCGTGGCTCCATGCGCCCTTGCGGACGAAGCGCAGCAGGCTGGCCTGCAGGAGGTTGCCACGGCTCTGCTCGATCATCGCTAGCGTCCCCGCCGCTGCTCGCGCGCGCGAAGTCTACTCAGTTCGGATGGAGAAGCTGCTCGACGTAGTCGGGCTTGTAGACGAGCGCCGGAACGCCGTCGCGTGCGATCACGCCGGACAGCCAGAGCCCCAGCAGCCAGAGTCCGGCGCCCAGCACGAGCGAGACACCGGCGCGCCGGCCCCAGGTCCAGGCGAGACCTCGCAGCCAGAACGAATGCACGCCGCGCGCGCCGCGGACCGTGCGCCGCTCGCCGAGCAGCGACGAGGCTTCGTTCGGATCGGCTCCGATCGCGAGCGCAAGGGAGCGCGCGGTGGCGCGCCCGAGACCGTCGGAGTCGAGCGTCGCGCCCGAATCCTCGATCTCGCGCACGCGCTCGGGTGTGAGCTTCGTGCGCGCGGCGACGTAGAAGACGGAGATCCCGCGCAGCTCGCGTTGCCGCCGGTACCAGTGACCGAAGACGATCGCCTCGGGCACGCGCGCTACTGCAGAACCTTCAGGTAGTCGTTCGACTTGCGCACCCACTCGCTCTCGCCCCCTCGACTTACGGCAATGCTCAGCGAATCGACGGCTTGATCGCGCTTGCCCAACCGAACGTACGCCTGGGCCATGCGAAAGCGCGCTTCGGCCTCGACCGGTCCGAAGACCTTCACCGGTCGCTCCGCCAGGATCTTCACACACTCCTCGAAGTGGCTGACGGCCTCGACCAGCTCCCCTTGTTCGTAATACACGATCCCCAGGTCGAGATGTGCGACGTAGTTGGAGCGATCTTCCTTGAGCGCGCGCTCGAAGTCGGCCTTGGCCCGCTCGAGATCGCCCGATTTGTAGTGAGCCCAGCCCAGGTTTACAAGGGCGCGCGTCGGACGGACGAAGGTCGGGTCCTCTGCCAGGCGCTCGAACTCGGCGGCCGCGTCGTTCCAGCGCTCCATCTGCAGGAACGTGACACCCAGCGCAAGGCGCGCTTCGAGGTGAGTGGGGTCGATCCGCACGGCTTCGCGCAGCTCGCGCTCTGTGTCTTGCAGCATCCCTTTGCGCCGGTAGGCTTCGGCGATGCCGTAGTGGCTCTCGGCGTCGTTTGGATTGATCCGGATCGCCACCTGGTATTCCTTGATCGCGAGCTCCGTCTCGCCCTTGGCCAGCTTCACCTCGGCCAGATCGCGATGCGAGTCCGCCAGGCTGATGTCTTTTGGCGTCAGGGTGTGGCATGCGCTCGCAGCGCCAAGCCAGAGCAGCGCGGCGAGAAGCGCGGTCGACCTGTTCATGAAACCCTCCTGCTAGTAAGACGCGAGCAGCTTCGCGAGAAGCTCGAGGCGACGCGCGTCGGCGCCGCTCTTGCGAACCAGAGAGACGCGGCCGAGCACGGCGCTCGGCGCGTTCTGCAGCCGTGAGACGGGTTCGAGACCGGCGTCACCGTTCTGCGCACGGGCCATGAGCTCGCCCTCGAAGTCGGGCGCGGGCGGCGGCGACGGTACCGCGAGATCTTCGAGCTCGATCTCGTAGCCGGTCGGGACCTGCGGTAGCTCCGCGACATCGAGTCCGGCGATGGATGGCGAGGACTCCTCTCCCGGCGCGACCGACAGAGACTGCCGGACCTTGCGCAGCTTGTTCCAGCGGTAGACGCGCGCCTCGCGTTCCTCCGCCGAGAGGATCTCGAACTCCGGTGCGTCCATCGAGAAGCCGAGGCTCTCGGCGAAGGCAAGGCCCTCCTCGACGACGGCGTCGAGATCGGCCTCGCTGTCGATCGGGACGGAGCTCACGTAGCGCTCGATGGCCGCCGGCTCGACGTCGCGCACGATCAGCGCGACGTGTCCCTTGCGGCCATTCCAGACCGCCGCCAGGGCCGCCAGGGACGACACCGTCGCCGCCGCGTTCCGTCGCTCGATCCGATCGTGCGAGAACGAGAGCGCCCGAACCAGATCCGCGCGCAAGGCCGTCGGGCCGTCCGTCTTCGAGAACATGCCGGACCTATCGGGACGAAAGCAGCCGCGCTTGATGGACCTTGACGACGGAGCTGCGCAGGCAAGATACGGCCAGAAAGCCTGCGCGCCTCAGAACCTCGTCAGTCGGCGGAACTGCTCGAAGCGGTCGTCGATCTCGTCGCGCGTGAGCGTGCGAAACCGATCGAGGCTGAAGCGCTCGACGCAGAACGAGGCGAGTACGGACCCGTAGATCACAGCACGGCGCAGGGCGTCCGCGGAGAGCGACCCGCCCGAAGCCAGCGCGCCCATGAAGCCGCCGGCGAAGCTGTCGCCCGCGCCGGTCGGGTCCTGAACCTCGCGCAGCGGAAAGGCCGGAGCCGCGAAGACCCCCGCCTCGTCGAAGAGCAGCGCCCCATGCTCGCCGCGTTTCACGATCACGGTCGTGGGTCCGAGCGCGCGGATCGCGTCGGCCGCGCGCACCAGATTCGAAACGCCCGTGAGCTGGCGCGCCTCCTCGTCGTTGATCACGAGACCCGCGACACGGGAGAGCGTCTTCTCGAGCTCCGCGCGCTCGCCCTCGATCCAGAAGTTCATCGTGTCCATCGCCGAGAAACGCGGCGCTCGCGCTTGCTCGAGCACGCCGCGCTGGAGCTTCGGATGGATGTTCGCGAGAAAGACGAACGAAGCGTCCAGGTACTCGGGCGGCAGCACCGGATCGAAGTGCTCGAAGACACCGAGGTCGGTGAACAGGGTCTCGCGCTGATTGAGCGAGCTGTGGTAGCGCCCGCCCCAGCGGAAGGTGCGACCCTTCGCACGCGTCACGCCGGCCAGATCGATCCCGCGCGCGGCCAGGAATTCGAGATGCTCTTGCGGAAAGTCGTCGCCGGTCACGCCCACGACCTGCGCGCGCACGAAGTAGCTCGCCGCGATCGCGCAATACGAGGCCGCGCCACCGAGCACGGACTTCACGCTGCCCGCGGGTGCCTCGATGTCGTCGAGTGCGACCGACCCGACGACGAGCAGGCTCACCTACAGCACTCCGCGCGCCGCCTGAGCGAGCGTCTCGCCGATCAGCGCGGGCGTGGGAACGACGGGAATGCCGGCCTTCTCGAGCGCCTTCCGCTTGCCGTCGGCCGTGCCCTTCCCGCCCGAGATGATCGCGCCGGCGTGACCCATGCGCTTTCCCGACGGCGCGGTGACACCGGCGATGAATGCGACCACGGGCTTGGTCATCTCCGCAGCGACGAGCTCGGCGGCCTCCTCCTCGGCGCTGCCACCGATCTCGCCGATCATCACCACGGCCTTGGTCGCGCTGTCCTTCTGGAACAGCCGCAGCACATCGACGAAGCTCGTGCCCGGAATCGGATCGCCGCCGATGCCGACGCAGGTGGACTGACCGATGCCGAGCTGCGAGAGCTGATGCACCGCTTCGTAGGTGAGCGTGCCGGAACGCGAGACCACGCCCACGCTGCCGGGCTTGAAGATCGAGTACGGCGCGATGCCGATGCGGACCCGGAGGCCGGGGTCGAGCAGGCCCGGACAGTTGGGACCGATGAGCCGCCCGTTCCAGCCGCGCAGCGCCGCCTTCGCGCGCAGCATGTCGCGCACCGGGATGCCCTCGGTGATGGCGCAGATCAGCTCGATGCCGGCCTCGGCCGCCTCGAGGATCGCGTCCGCCGCACCCGGCGCGGGCACGAAGACGACCGACGCGTTCGCGCCCGTCTCGCGCACCGCTTCGCGCACCGTGTTCCAGACCGGGAGCCCGCAAGCCTCCGTTCCGCCGCGGCCAGGCGTGACGCCGCCGACGACCTTGGTGCCGAACTCGAGCGACAGATTCGTGTGTAGCTGGCCGGTCTTGCCCATGCCCTGGACGATCAGCTTCGTGTTCTTGTCGACCAGAATGCTCATGCTGCGCGCACCGCCGCGACGATCTTCTCCGCCGCGTCCTTCATGCCCTCGGCCGGGGTGATGTCGAGACCCGAACGCGCCAGCATCTCGCGCCCCTTCACTGCGTTCGAGCCGTCGAGGCGCACGACCAACGGCACCGTCACGCCGACGGTCTTCGCCGCCGTGATGATCCCCTCGGCCACGCGGTCGCAGAGCACGATGCCGCCGAAGATGTTGACGAGGATCCCCTTCACGTTCTTGTCCGCGAGGATCAGCCGGAAGGCGTGAGCGACGCGCTCGGCGTCTGCCTGGCCACCCACGTCGAGGAAGTTCGCGGGCTTGCCCCCGGCGTACTGGATGATGTCCATGGTCGCCATCGCGAGCCCGGCGCCGTTCACCATGCAGCCGATGTTGCCGTCGAGCGAGACCCAGTTCAGATCGTACTTCGCGGCTTCCGCTTCGCGCGCGTCCTCTTCGTCGGGATCGCGCAGCGCCTGCACGTCCTTGTGTCGGTACAAGGCGTTCGAATCGAAGTTCAGCTTGCAGTCGAGCGGAATGACGGAATCGCCGGAGATCACCAGCGGATTGATCTCGGCGAGTGAGACGTCCTTCTCCATGAACAGCCGGTACATGTTCCGCACCAGCGGCACGAACCCTTCGCACTGCTTGGCCGAGAGACCCAGGTCGTAGCCGAGATTGCGCGCCTGGAAGTCGCAGATGCCGACCAGCGGATCGATCTGCACCGTGAGGATCTTCTCGGGCGTGGTCGCAGCGACCTCTTCGATGTCCATGCCGCCCTCGGTCGAGCCGAGGATCGCCACGTTCTGCGTCGCGCGATCGACGAGGAACGCCAGGTAGAGCTCCCGGTCGATCTTCGAGCCCGCCTCGACGTAGAGACGCTGGACGACCTTGCCCTCCGCGCCCGTCTGCTTGGTGACGAGCCGCATGCCGAGCATGTCGGACGCGGTCTGCTTCGCCTGCGCGGGCGACTTCACGACCTTGATGCCGCCGGCCTTGCCGCGACCGCCGGCGTGCACCTGCGCCTTCACCACGACGGTGCCGCCGATGTCGCGCGCGGCCTGCTCCGCCTCGTCGGCCGAGAGCGCCAGCCGCCCGGGCGGCACCTCGATGCCGTATTCGCGCAGCAGCGCCTTCGCCTGATACTCGTGGACGTTCATAAGAGGGGGCTTCTCCGCTCAGAGCTTGATGTCGGCGACAAGTCTTCGGACATGGTCGATCGATTTCGTGAGCTCCGCCTTCTCGTCGGGGAGCAGATCGAGCTCGAAGATCTTCTCGACGCCACGCGAGCCGAGCAGCACCGGAACACCCATGTAGATCCCGCGCGCGCCGTACTCGCCGTCGAGGTACGCCGCGCAGGCGAGCACGCGCTTCTGGTCGCGCAGGATCGCCTCGGCCATCGTCACCGACGCCGCCGCGGGCGAGACGAACGCCGAGCCCGTCTTCAAGAGGCCCACGATCTCGCCGCCGGCGTCCTGCACGCGCTTCACGATCGCCGCGAGCTTTTCCGGAGACAGCAGCGACTGCAGCGGGATTCCGTTCACGCTCGAGAGACGCGGCAGCGGCACCATCGTGTCGCCGTGCCCGCCGAGCACCAGCGCGACCACGTCCTGCACCGCCACGCCGAGCTCCTGCGCGACAAAGAATCGGAAGCGCGCCGAGTCGAGCACGCCGGCCATGCCGACGACGCGCTCCTTCGGGAAGCCGGTCAGCTCCTTCATCGCGTAGACCATCGCGTCGAGCGGGTTCGAGACGACGATCACGATCGCGTTCGGCGAGTGCTCCTTGATGCCCTTCGCGACGCTCTTGATGATGCCGAGGTTTGTGTTCAAGAGGTCGTCGCGCGACATGCCGGGCTTGCGCGCGATGCCGGCCGTGACGATGTAGAGATCGGAGCCCGCCGTGTCCTTGTAGTCGTTCGTGCCGGTGATGCGCACGTTCGAGCCAAAGCCATCGAGGGCGTGGTCGATGTCGAGCACCTTGCCTTGCGGCACACCCTCTACCACGTCGAGCAGCACGACGTCGCCGAGTGCCTTCTGCGCGATCAGCTGCGCCTGGACGCCGCCGATGTTGCCCGCACCGACGAGAGAGATCTTCGGTCGCTTCACTCCGCTACTCCATGTTCTCGATGATGGCGTTGCCGAATTCCGAGCACTTCAGCAGAGTGGCGCCGTCCATCAGCCGGTGGAAGTCGTAGGTCACTCGCTTCTGCGCGATCGAGCGCGAGATACCGCGATCGATCAGCCGGGCCGCGGCGCCCCAGCCCATGTAGTCGAGCATCATGACACCGGAGAGGATCACGGAGCTCGGATTCACCTTGTCCTGGTCGGCGTACTTCGGCGCAGTGCCGTGGGTCGCCTCGAAGATGCCGTGGCCGGTCTTGTAGTTTATGTTCGCGCCCGGCGCGATGCCGATCCCGCCGACCTGCGCGGCGAGCGCGTCCGACAGGTAGTCGCCGTTCAGGTTCAGGGTGGCGATCACGTCGAATTCGTCGGGGCGCGTCAGCACCTGCTGCAGCGTGATGTCCGCGATCGAGTCCTTCACCAGGAGCTGACCGCTGGGCGGCTTGCCGTCGCAGTCGTCCCAGCCGATCGCGCGGCCGGCGTACTCCCTCTTGACCAGCTTGTAGCCCCAGTCGCGAAACGCCCCCTCGGTGTACTTCATGATGTTGCCCTTGTGCACCAAGGTCAGCGATTTGCGCTTGTGCTCGAGCGCGAAGTCGAGCGCCGCGCGCACCAACCGCTCCGTGCCCTGCCGCGACACCGGCTTGATGCCGATGCCGCTGGTCGCCGGGAAGCGGATGTTCTTCACCTTCATCTGCTTCTGCAGGAACGCGATCACCTTCTTGGCTTCCGCGGAGCCGGCCTTCCACTCGATGCCCGCGTAGATGTCCTCCGTGTTCTCGCGGAAGATCACCATGTCGACGAGCTCGGGGTGCTTCACGGGGCTCGGCACACCCTCGTACCAGCGCACCGGCCGCAGACACACGTACAGGTCGAGCATCTGGCGCAGGGCGACGTTGAGGCTGCGGATGCCGCCGCCGATCGGCGTGGTGAGCGGGCCCTTGATGCCGACCAGACACTTGCGGAACGTGTCGACGGTCTCGTCGGGCAGCCAGCTCTTGGTGCGGTCGAACGCCTTCTGTCCGGCGAGGATCTCGTGCCAGCCGATCTTGCGCCGGCCCGAGAACGCCTTCGCGACCGCCGCGTCGAAGACGCGAACCGACGCCTTCCAGATGTCGCGGCCAGTGCCGTCGCCCTCGACGTAGGCGATCGTCGGGTTGTCCGGAACCTCGAGCGTTCCGTCGCGGCGCTTGCGAATCAGGGACCCGGGCTGGCGCACCAGCGGGGCATCGGCCATCGGGGGATCCTCCTCGGCGCGGCGCAGTATAGGGGCTAGCTCGCGGCCGTCGCAATGAGACGAGCCGCGTCTTCGAAGGCGCGGTCGAGCTCGGAATACTCTCGCGTGACCGGGAACTGCGGGAACTCGGCGATCACGTTCGCCGGCGGACGGAACAGAATGCCCACGTCCGCGGCCGCGAGCATGCTCGTGTCGTTGTAGCTGTCGCCCGCGGCGATCACCTGGAACGCGAGCGCGCGCAGGTGCTCGACGCTCTGGCGCTTCTGATCGGGCATGCGCAGGCGGTAGCCGGAGATGCGGCCGGACGCCTCGATCACGAGGTCGTTCGCGAACAGCGTGGGAAACCCGAGCTTGCGCATGAGCGGCTTCGCGAAGTCGTAGAACGTGTCGGACAGGATCAAGAGCGGATGGCGCTCGCGCAGGCGGGAAAGGAAGTCGAGCGCGCCGGGCAGGGGCTCGAGCGTCGCGATCACGGCCTGGATCTCGCGCAGCCCGAGCTTGTGCTGGTCCAGGATCGCGAGCCGCGCGCGCATCAGCTTGTCGTAGTCGGGCTCGTCGCGCGTGGTGCGGCGCAGCTCCGCGATGCCGGTGTGTTCGGCGACGTTGATCCAGATCTCGGGCACGAGCACGCCCTCGAGGTCGAGACACGCGACGATCAAACCGCTCTCCCGCGCTACTCGCGCTTGTAGACGCCACCGCCGCGCATCACGAAGACGACGCGCGTCAGCTCGGTGACGTCGACGAGCGGATTGTGACGCGTCGCGATCAGGTCCGCGCGCTTGCCGACTTCGAGCGTGCCGACCTCCGACTCGATGCCGAGTAGATTCGCCGAGCCGATCGTGGCGGCGCGCAGCGCGTCCATCGGCGACAGACCCGCCTCGACCATGTAGCCGAACTCGCGCGCGTTCTCGCCGTGCGGGAACACGCCCGCATCGGTGCCGAACGCGATCTTCACGCCGCCCGCCTGTGCGCGGCGCAGCGCGTCCAGGATCTGCGGGCCGACGAGCCGGGCCTTCTCGGCGACAGCCGGTGGGTAGAAGCCGGGGATCTTCGCGCGCTCCTCGACCGTCCTGCCCGCGATCACCGTCGGCACGTACCAGGCCCCTGTCTTCTTGAAGAGCTCGATCGACGAGGCGTCGAGGAACGTGCCGTGGTCGATCGAGTCGACGCCCGCCCGGAGCGCCGCGTTCACGCCGCGCGTTCCGTGCGCGTGCGCGGCGACGCGACGGCCGAGCATGTGCGCGGTGCTCACGATCTCCTCGAGCTCGTCGTCCTTGAACTGCACGTCGGTACCGGCGCTCGTGTTGGAGAGGACCCCGCCGGTCGCGGTCAGCTTGATCACGTCCGCGCCCCGCTTCACCTGCGCGCGCACGGCCTTGCGCGCCTCGTAAGGGCCGTCGGCCACGCCCAGGTAGGCGCCGGGCTCGTCGAAGAGATCGTCGCGGTAGCCGTTCGTCCGATCGCCATGCCCGCCGGTGGGCGAGATCGCGTAGCCCGCGACCAGCATGCGCGGGCCGGGAACCGTACCGTTCGCGATCGCGTCGCGCAGCGCGAAGACCGCCGGCCCGCCGCCCAGGTCGCGAACCGACGTGAAGCCCGCTTCGAGCGTGCGGCGCGCGTACACCGAACCGCGTAGCGCCGCGTCGGCGTCGTCCTCGGTCACGCGGCGCATGCGGGCGTCGGCGTCGTGTTCGAACGTCAGGTGCACGTGAGCGTCGATGAGTCCCGGCATCACGAACGCTTCGCGCAGATCCACGACTTCGGACTGGCCGCTCTTGCCGGCCATCACCGTCTCGGGCGCAACGACTCCGGGCAGGACCTCGGCGATCCGCCCGTCGTGCACGACGAGCGTCGTCTCGCTGCGCGCCGGCTGCCCGGGCACGAGCAGCACCGAGCCGCACTGCACGATCGTCCACAGATCCGGCGCCAGCTCCTCACTCCGCGCGCGCTGAGGCGCGCTCACAAGTACGACGCTCACAAGAACAAGAGCAGCGAAGAGCACCCGGTGGATCACGGTCGCCGCGCCCACCTAGATCTGCCGGCCAAGACCCTGCCAATAGCGTTCGCGAATCTGGCGACGTTGCACCTTGCCCGCGTCGCTGCGCGGAAGCTCCGGATCGAAGTCGACACCGCGCGGGCACTTGAAGTGCGCGAGCCGCGCGCGGCAGTGCTCCATCAGCTCGCGCGCGAGCGCCTCGCTCGGAAGGACCGCGGGTTTGAGCTGGACGACCGCCCTGACCGCCTCACCGAACTCCTCATTCGGCACACCGACCGCGGCCGCGTCCGCCACGGCCGGATGCATGAGCAGCACCGCGTCGATCTCGGCGGGGTAGATGTTCACTCCGCCCGAGATGATCAGCTCCGAGGTGCGGCCCGTGAGGAAGACGTAGCCGGCCTCGTCCTGGTAGCCCATGTCGCGCATCGTGAACCAGTCGCCGTCGTAGCTCGACTGCGTCTTCTGCTCGTCACCGAAGTACTCGAAGCGGCCCACCGGCGGGGCCCGGAACCAGATCGTGCCGACGCTGCCCGGCGCGACTTCGCGACCGTCGTCGTCGCGCACCACCAGGTTGCCCTCGTCGGCCGGCCGGCCGACCGAGCCGGGCCGGGCGACCCACTCCTCGCTCGTGATGAACGTGCCACCGCCCTCGGTGGCGGCGTAGTACTCGTAGACGATCGGCCCGAGCCAGTCGATCAACGCCTTCTTCACGTGCACCGGCGTCGGCGCGGCGCCGTGCAGGAGCACGCGCAGCGACGAGACGTCGTGGCGCGCCTTCACGTCATCGGGCAGCGCGAGCAGGCGGTGGAACATGGTCGCGACCATGTGCGTGTGCGTGACGCGGTGCCGTTCGATCAGGCGCAGCGCGTCGGCCGCGTCCCAGCGATCCATCAGCACGGTGCCGATGCCCGCGGCGAGCGGCGCCGCGAGATTGAACGCGAGCGGTGCCGCGTGGTAGAGCGGCCCGGTACACAGCATGCGGTCGCTCTCGGGCCGGTATCTTGCGATCTGGCCGATCGCGCGCGCCAGCCCGCCCACCGGCGGCGTCTGGCGGCGATACACACCTTTGGGTCGCCCCGTGGTTCCAGAGGTGTAGAGCATGGTGCTGCCGAGCACGGGAGCCTCGACGTCGGCGGGGCTCTCCGCGCCGAGCGCGGCATCGAAGCTCTCGAAGCCGGCGATCGGGCCCGCGATCGCGAGCCGAACGGCGGCCTTCGCCGCTTCGCGCGCGACGTCCGCGGCGGTCTCGGCGAAGCGCGCGTCCGCCAGGAAGGCGCGCGCCTCGCAGTTGTCGACGATGTAGGCGATCTCGTCGCGCTGCAGGTGGCAGTTGATGCAGGTGAGCCGCAGCCCGCCGCGCAGGGCTGCCGCGTAAGCGACCGCGAACTCCGGGCGATTCGAGCAGAGCAGCGCGAGCGCATCGGATTTCCCCACCCCGCGCCGCGCGAGCGCGCGCACGAGCTGATTCGCGCGCGCGTTCAGCTCGCCGTAGGTGAGCGAGCCGAAGTCCGAGAGGATCGCCATCCGCTCCGGCGCCTCGCGCGCGGCGACCGCGATCGTCATGCCGTGCGCAGCCGCCTCGTCCGCCCGCAGAGTCGTGCGCCCGCTCGAATCGTTCATCAGCCCTCCTCGCGGCGATTCTAACGGGAATGAAGTCGTCGGAGGGAGCGGAAGTGGAAGCGCGCCTGCGAACGAACGGTTGCCGGCCGCCACGCGCCGCTGGTAAAGTCGCCGTCGTCCGAGCATGAAGGAGAGGCGAGCCGATTGCCTTGATCGACTACGACGTGGTGAACTTCCCGGGCATCCGGATCTCTGATCAAGATGGCGCATCCTCGTTTGCGCCGAGTCGCCGGGAAGCATTGGACAAGATCGTGAGCCAGCCCCTGGGACGGCGCCTGTTGCTCGAGATCTCACAGAACGCACCCGCGTTCGACCAGTGGGGCGGCAGCATCAAGATCTATCGCGCCGAGCTCCCGATCGACAAAGGCGGAAGCAAAGCGGCCCCGGTCAGCGAGGCGAACGCGAAGGCGGCGGGCATCGGATCGGCGAGCGGCGTCTCTTGGAATTCCAACGTGTACGTGGTCCCGGGGCAGGGTCCACGGCCGCCGTTCATCGGTCTCTCGCACGAGCTGATCCATGCGTGGCACAACGCCCTGGGCACGAAGAAGGCCGATTACGACGACGAGGAAGCCTTCACCGTGGGACTCGGCCCGTACATGCTCCCGGTCCCGAACGGGATCACCGAGAACATGATTCGGCTCGAGCACGGCATACCGATTCGGCACAAGTACTGAGGCCCGGCCGCGGCTTCGCGCCGAAGTCCTCGCACGCGGTCAGCGAGGCTGCGCGCGAACTTCGTCGGTGTAGGCCACGCGATAGACCGCGCCTGCGAAGTCGTCTGAGACGTAGAGGGCACCGTCGGGGCCGTCCTGCACGTCGACGGGCCGGCCAATCACGTTTCCGTCGAGCTCGAAGCCGGTCAGAAAATCGGACTCGGCAATCGGGCCGCCGGAAGCCGGCCACTCGAGCAGCACGACCTTGTAGCCGCTCTTCGCGGTGCGGTTCCAGGAGCCATGCAACGCGACGAAGGCCTGGCCGCGATAGCGCTCCGGGAACGCGCTGCCGCGGTAGAAGCGCATGCCCAGCGGAGCGGTGTGGGCGGCGAATCCGTGCGCTGGCGCGAGCGCGGCGGCCGCTCTCGCACCGCCCTGCCCTCCGAAGTCCGGGTCGGCCACGCCCATTCCGTTCAGGAACGGCCAGCCGTAGAAGCCGCCCGGCTCGATCCGGTTCAGCTCGCAAGGCGGAAAATCGTCGCCGAGCAGGTCGCGTCCGTTGTCGGTCGCGTAGAGCGCTGCGTCGGCCGGCCGCCAGTCGAAGCCGGCGGAGTTGCGCAGGCCCGTGGCGTAGAGCTCGAAGCCCGTCCCGTCGGTGTGCACCCGCGCGATCGCCGCGCGGCGTTCATCGTCCTCGAGACAGACGTTGCAGCTCGAGCCGATCGAGACGTAGAGCCAGCCGTCGGGGGCAAGGCCCAGGGTCTTGCTCCAGTGATTCCCGCCGACCGGGAGTCCGCCGATCACGACTTCGGGCTGGCCCGCCACCGTGCGCGTCGCCGCATCGAAGCGCACGCGCACGATCGCGCCCATCTCGGCGACGTAGAGCCAGTCTCCGACGAACGCGAGCCCGTGCGGCCGGTCGAGGCCTTCGACGAGCACGCGCGTGCCGTCCGCGCGACCGTCGGAATTCGCGTCGCGCTCGAGCAGGAATACCTTCCCATCGCGCGGGGCGGAGACCAGCAGGTCGCCCGCGGATGTGAAACGCATCAAGCGCGCGTTGCGGATGCCCTCGGCGAACACGCGGATCGAGAAGCCGTCCGGCAGCTTCATGCGCTGCTCGAGCTCCGACTTCGGCGGCGGCTCCGCTCCGAACAGCATTCCCGAGAGGGGTGCGTTCACCGCCAGGCGTTCGGGCCAGAGCGTCGCGCAGGCGACGACCGCCGCAGCGATGCTGGCGCCAACCGCGATCCAGACTCGACTCATTCCGGCGCTCCTCCAGGCGCCTGACTATACTCGGCACGCTGGAGGTGGACGGAGGATCGCTGCCCGCGCCTGCCCTCGGGCACGCGCGGGGAGAGGAAAGTCCGGGCTCCACAGGGCAGGGAGATGGCTAACGGCCACCGAGGGTGACCTCAGGGAAAGTGCAACAGAAATCACACCGCCAACCTGCACACCTTCGGGAATGCAGCGGTAAGGTTGAAATCGTGGGGTAAGAGCCCACGCGCGACAGCCGGGTGACCGGCGGCGAGGCAAACCCCTCCCGGAGCAAGCTCGAATAGGGACATTGTCGAAGACGGCTCGTCTGAATGAGCTCGCGCGGAGACGCGCGCGCTCGGAGTGTCCGGGTCTGAGTGCTCGAGCCCGTCGGCAACGGCGGGCCTAGACGAATGATCCTCGCCGCACGCCCCGCGAGGGACGCGCGGAACAGGACCCGGCTTACAGTCCACCTCCAGCAAGTTTCATCGTCCGATGGA
>Ga0210377_10002984_pt1 | contig 14606 bp, 14 predicted proteins | sample PLM4_65_b1redo_FD_155480 | JGI IMG/M metagenome (GOLD analysis project Ga0210377, IMG submission 155480) | Groundwater sediment microbial communities from an aquifer in East River, Colorado, USA - PLM4_65_b1 redo | ecosystem: Environmental > Terrestrial > Soil > Riparian zone | place: USA: East...
AGCCCCGCCTTCAGGATCTTCTGGTACGGACTCCCCGAGCAGTCCACCAGGACGACGTCTTCCGGCGAGTAGAAGGCCAGGGCAGTGTTGTCCCGGTCGAGCGACGGAACCGCCCCGGAAGTGCCGAAGAACTGAAAGGGCATGAATGGCCTCCCTTGGCATCGGGTGGATGGGCGAGACTCTGTTCCGTGCACCCAGGCTATCAGGCCCCCCTTCTACCCGTCTATAGCGACGGCACGCGCAAGCATCGGCGATACCCGATCGGCTGCCGCCTGTCCTTAGCGCTCTCGACCCCATCGCAATCAGGCCTTCCCGTGTGTCTTAGCCTCCTTTCGGCCGACACGCGGCAGGATCGGGCATTGTGCTCCCATCACCACATATGTAGGTATCGGGCGGCTCCTGATTGGCCTCGCATTCGGAAGGATTCTTCACGGTACGCCCATCCCGGCACGTGTAGGTACTGGCGGGTCTCGTGCGCTGCGGCTTCTCCTTTGGCTTTTGCCCCGGTCTCGTTTTCGGCGGGCTTGCCGCAATGGGCCCTGTTTCTTCCTTCGGCTCCTCGGTCCCCGCGGCCCGCTCTTCTTCTTTTTGCGTTTCAGCCGCAGGCGGCGCTACAGCCACGGGCGGCTCTGGGCACTTCGGGCACGTGACAACTGGCTGATTTTGCAGCCTCTCATTTTCAGCCTGGAGCCGCCTCAATTCACTCTGATTGACATTGGATGTGGAAACTGGCTTCGGTGAATACAGGACCCAGAAAAGAAGGGCCAGGCAAGCCCCCAACGCAAGCCCGGCGCATATTCCGATCCGAAGTCCCCGGGAAGTTCCTGCAAGCGCCGCAGCCTCGATCGCATCGCGTACCTCTTCGGCTGTGTGTGGCCGACTTTCCACCACAATCGGATCAGCCCCGGAATGCACCCACTCTTCCCACAAATCTCGATTGACCATCGCATCTCCCTCCCCACTTATAAGTCTATTTCGCCACCACCTCATTGTCCAGGATCATGGACGGGGGGCCGCCTGACCCCGCAGGGGAGATCCTCAGGGGACCTGTTGACGGCGAACTTTGCGGTTGACAGGCGGACGTGGGGGGAGCCATGATGCCGCCGCCATGGCGGGTTCCCTGACGCGCTGCCCTGCTGATCCTTTCCTGCATTGAGAAGAGGACGTAGCGCGCCTATCGCGGATGTTCTTCCGCCCGAGGGTCTGGCCGATCCAGGCGCGCGACACACCAGGGGCGGTCGCTGCGTAACTGATGTGCTCCTTTGCCTCTGTCCTCTCGTGCTGCGCCCCTGCTGTTTCCCCCAACCCACCATGCGAAGTTTCTCATTGACAACCGCGCGATGCACAAGCCATGCTCCCCGCAATCGGATGGACCGCCGCGATACGACACCACCCTCTCGCCAGTAGGACGCGGGAGGCGAATTCCGCCATCGGGAATCCAGCAACCGGAAACGACTCACTCCCGCCCAGGTGTCGTTGTTCACCTGACCGAGCCCAGATCACGCGGCGCCTGGGATTTCAAGATCGGCCGCGGGTCAGCACCTCAATGCAGCCTGCGGCCCCACCTAGCAAAGGAGAGGTGGCCATGAAAAAAACTCTGGTTTTCCTATCCGTGGTTCTTGCCGGGCTCATGCTTTCTCCTGGCTCGCCCATCTTCGCCCAGAGCCGATCCGAGGTCCTGGTGATCGGCATGGCCATGGGTGAGATCACCTCCCTCGATCCCGCCCGCGGCTTCGAGGTCACGGGCACAGGGGTGATGGCCCAGGTGTACGACCGGCTGCTGGACTTCCCCGCCGGCCGGGTGGACAAGCCCGAGGCCTCGCTGGCCGAGTCCTGGAAAGTGTCTGCCGATGGGCTCGTCTGGACGTTCAGTCTGCGCAAGGACGTCAAGTTCCACTCCGGCAACCCCCTCACCGCCGACGATGTGGTCTACTCCATCCAGCGGGTGATCCACCTCAAGGACCAGCCGGCTTTTATCCTCACCCAGTTCGGCCTGACGCCGGAATCCATCCGCGCCCTGGACAAGAACACCGTCCAGATCACCCTGCCGAAGAAGTTCGCCGGCGGCCTGTTCCTCTCCTGCCTCTCGGCGGCCGTGGCCAGCGTGGTGGACTCCCAGGTGGTGAAGCAGCACATCGCCAAGACGGACAAGTTCCCGGACGGCGACTTCGGCGCCGCCTGGCTCGGTCTGAACTCGGCCGGCTCCGGTCCCTTCATCCTGCGCAAGTGGGAGCGGGGCGACACCACCATCCTGGACGCCAACCCGAGCCACTTCCGGTTCCCGCCCAAGGTGAAGCGGGTGATCTTCAAGGAGATCCCCGAGGCCACCAGCCGCCGGCTCCAAGTGGAGAAGGGGGACATCGACATCGCCTGGCAGATGCTGCCGGATCAGGTCAACGAGATGGCCAAGAACAAGGACCTGACCATCGTGAAGTTCCCGGCCACCCAGATTGTCTACATGGGCATGAACGTCACCCACGGGCCGCTGGCCGACAAGAAGGTGCGGCAGGCCATCCGCTATGCGGTGGATTACGACGGCATCGTCAACAAGATCCTGGGCGGCGCGGGCAAGCAGATCAACACGATCATTCCCGAGGGCTTCGCGGGCTACGAGTCGCGCATCCTCTTCAAGACCGACCTGGACAGGGCCCGCCAGCTCATGCAGGAGGCGGGGCTCCCGAACGGGTTCGAGACCACGCTGGACCACCTGGATGCCACGCCCCAGCCGGAGGTGGCCCAGTCCATCCAGAGCTCCCTGGCCAAGATCGGCATCAAGGTTCAGATCAACAAGATGGTCGGCGCCCAGCTCTATCCCAAGTACCGGGCCCAGAAGCAGGACATGATCCTGGGCGCCTGGGGGCCGGACTACATCGACCCGCACACCAACGCCCAGCCATTTGCCGATTACAAGGCCAACCAGCTCGCCTATCGCAACATGTACTACAACGACCAGACCTCCAAGATGGTCCAGGACGCCGGCGAGGAGATGGACAACGCCAAGCGCATCGCCCTCTACCAGTCGGCCAACAAGATCATCCAGGAGGACGGCCCGTACGTGTTCCTGTACCAGCCGCTCTACCTGCACGCTCTCCGCACCAACGTCCAGGGCTTCCTGCCCGGTTCCAACCTCCAGCTGACCAAGCTCTATACGATTGGCAAGAAATAGGAACTGTGCCCGGAGGATTCACGCAGGCAGTGCGTGAATCCTCCGGGGCAATGACCAAGTCCCAATGTCCAATTCATCCCAGGCGACTGGTCACTGGTCACTGATTCGAGGTGGTCCATGGGTCGATATCTCCTCCGCCGCCTGGTGACGCTGACCATTACCCTGCTCGGGATCATGGTCATTACGTTCTTCATTTCCCTGGTGATCCCCATGGATCCGCTGGCGGCGCTGGCCGGCCCCCAGGCGCCCCAGGAGACGGTGGACCGGTTACGGACCCTCTACGGCTTCGACCAGCCCCTCTACGTCCAGTTCGGCCGCTACGCCAACCGGCTCCTGCACGGCGACCTGGGCGTGTCGTTCCAGACCGGCCGGCCGGTCTTCCAGGACATCCTGAAGTATTTTCCGGCCACGCTGGAGCTGGCCACCTTCGCCATCCTGGTGGGGGTGGCGCTGGGGATCCCGCTCGGCGTCCTTTCGGCCGTGTACCGGAACTCGCTCCTGGACCAGTTCTGCCGGCTGCTCAGCCTGATCGGGGTGTCCACCCCCGTCTTCTGGCTGGGCCTGGTCCTGCTCCTGATCTTCTATTACAAGCTGGGCTGGTTCCCCGAGCCGGGGCGCCTGGACATCATGCTCCTCGAGCCTTCCCGGATCACGGGGGTCCTCCTGGTCGACAGCGCCGTGGCGCGGGACTGGGAGGTCTTCTGGAGCGCCCTCAAGCACCTGGTCCTGCCGGCCTCGGTCCTGGGCCTCACGGGCATGGCCGGCATTGCGCGCATCACGCGGTCCAGCATGCTGGAAGTCCTGTCGCAGGAGTACGTGAAGACGGCCCGGATCAAGGGGCTGGGCGAGTTCCTGGTCATCACCCGCCACGCGCTCCGGAACGCCCTGGTCCCGACGGTCACGGTCATCGGCCTCACCTACGGGGGCCTCCTGGAGGGCTCGGTCCTGACCGAGACCATCTTCTCCTGGCCGGGCCTGGGCCGCTACATGGCCAACGCCTTCCTCACGCTGGACCTCAACACGATCGTGGGCGGCACCATGCTGGTGGCGTTCACGTTCTGCGTCGTGAACCTGGGGGTGGATCTGCTCTACGCCTTCCTCAACCCCAAGATCACCTACACGGCGTCATGATCAGCGAGCCCGCGCCCCACACCTTGGATTTGACCGAGGCCCGCCGGCGCCGCGCCGAGGCGCGCTGGCGGTACCTCAAGGATTCCTACGTCCTCTGGCGCCGGAACCGGCTCATGGTCCTGGGGACGTCGATCGTCCTCGGCCTGCTCCTGGTGGCCGCGCTGGCTCCGCTCCTCGCCACGCACAACCCCTACGAGCAGATCCTGAACGACCGGCTGCTCGCCCCGTCGGCGAAGTACTGGTTCGGGACGGACAGCCTGGGCCGGGACATCTACTCCCGCGTGGTCTACGGGGCCCGGGTCACGCTGACCATTGCCCTCCTGGTGGCGGCCATCAGCACGCCGCTGGGCATGCTGATGGGGATCGTTGCCGGGTATCTCGGCGGCCTGGCGGACGAGATCCTGATGCGGCTAGCCGACGTGTTCCTGGCTTTCCCCCGGCTCATCCTGGCCATCGCCTTCGCCGCCGCCCTCGGGCCGGGCGTGGAGAACGCCATCGTCGCCATCGCCATCGCGCACTGGCCCTCGTATGCCCGGCTGGCCCGCGCCGAGACGCTGAACGTGAAGAACAACGACTACATTCAGGCCATGCGCGTGCTCGGCGCCGGCAAGGCGCGGATCATGGCCGGCCACATCCTGCCGCTCACCCTCTCTTCCATCATCGTGCGAATGAGCCTGGACATGGGCACCATCATCCTCACGGCCGCCGGGCTGGGCTTCCTGGGCCTGGGCGCCCAGCCCCCCATGCCCGAATGGGGCCTGATGGTGAGCGACGGCCGCCAGTTCCTGGTGGATCAGTGGTGGGTCTCGACCCTGCCCGGCCTGGCCATCCTGGTGGTCGTCATGGGCTTCAACCTGCTGGGCGACGGCATCCGGGACGTGCTGGATCCCCGGCAGCGGCAGGCGTGAAAGCGGAGGCAGGCGTGGCGGACGAGCTCCTCCTGGACGTGCAGGATCTCAAGGTCGAGTTCCCGACCCTGCGCGGCACGATCCACGCGCTTCAGGGGGTGACGTTCCGGCTCCACCGCCGCGAGACGCTGGGCCTGGCGGGCGAGACGGGCTGCGGCAAGTCGGTCACCGCCCTGGCCATCCTGCGGCTCATCAGTCCGCCGGGCCGCATCAGCCACGGCCGGATCCTCTTCGAGGGCCGGGACCTCCTCGCGGCGAGCGAAGCGGAGATGCGGGACCTGCGGGGCAGCCAGATCTCGATGATCCTGCAAGAGCCGAAGATGTCCTTGAATCCGGTCATCCGGGTGGGCGCGCAGGTGGCCGAGACGTTGCTGGTCCACGACAAGACGCTCTCCCGGCGTGCGGCGGCCGAGCGGGCGGTTGAGATGCTGGCGACTCTGGGCATCCCGGACCCGCAGCGGGTGGCGCGGCGGTATCCCCACGAGCTTTCCGGCGGCATGGCCCAGCGCGTCATGATCGCCATGATGCTGGTGACCCGGCCCAAGCTGCTCATCGCCGACGAACCCACCTCGGCCCTGGACGTGACGATCCAGGCGCAGATTCTGGAGCTGATGAAAGCCCTGAAACGGGAGATCCAGACCGCTGTGCTGCTGATCACGCACGACCTGGGGGTCATGGCCGAGACCTGCGACCGGGTGGCCGTCATGTACGCGGGGAGTGTGGTGGAGCAGGGGTCGGTACGGACCGTGCTCAAACGCCCCCAGCACCCCTACACGCAGGGGCTCCTCAAGACGATCCCGAACGACGTGGCCCCGGACCAGTTGTTGTTCTCGATCCGGGGCCAGGTGCCGAGCCTGCTGGCGCCCCCCGCGGGCTGCGCCTTCGCGCCCCGGTGCGATCGGGCGATGCCCGAGTGTGTCCAGGCGGTGCCGCCGCAGTACGGGCTGGAGGCCGACCACCACGTCGCCTGCTTCCTGCACCGCGGGGGGACCGCGAACCGCCATGACGCCAAGAGCCCCATTTGAGGACATGTCCATGAACCCCACAGGCACCCAAGGCGTCTTCTGCGGAATGGGATCTCCGACTTCACAGTTAGAAAGAACCCAGTTTTCTTGGCGTCCTTGGCGCCTTGGCGGTTAGACGGCATGTCGGGTAACGGCAAACAACCGCTTCTGGAGATTCGCGACCTCAAGGTGCACTTCGCCTTGAAAGAGGGGGTGTTCCAAAGAGGCCGCGCCGTCGTCCAGGCGGTGGACGGGGTCTCGCTCGCGCTCCAGCGCGGCGAGGTCTTCGGCCTGGTCGGGGAGTCCGGCTGCGGCAAGACCACCCTGGGGCGGGCCGTGGTGGGTTTGGCGCCTGTCCTCTCCGGGGAGATTCGGTTCGCGGGCCAGAGCATCATCGGTCTCACCGGCCGCGCCGCCAAGGAACGGGCCCGGCGCGTCCAGCTGATCTTCCAGGACCCATACTCCTCGCTCCACCCCAGGAAGACCGTCCGTGACCTCGTGGGCGTGGGCCTGAAGCTCCACGGCCTGGCCAAAGGTTACGAGATCGACGAGCGCGTGCTGGGGGTTCTGGAGGGCGTCGGATTGGGCCTGGACCACCTGTACCGCTACGCCCACGAGTTCTCCGGCGGCCAGCGCCAGCGCATCGCGCTGGCCCGGGCCCTCATCCTCAAGCCCGAGCTCCTCATCCTGGACGAGCCCACCTCGGCCCTGGATGTGTCGGTGCAGGCACAGACCCTGAACCTCCTCAAGGAGCTGCGGCAGCAGTACGATCTGACCTATCTCTTCATCTCCCACAACCTGGGGGTGGTCCGCTACATGAGCCGGCGCATCGGCGTGATGTACCTGGGCCACATCGTCGAGGTGGGGGCCACCGAGGAGCTGTTCCACCGGCCCCAGCATCCGTACACGCGTGTGCTCCTCTCCGCGCTGCCGTCGCTGGACCCGGACGCCCCGTCCCGGCGTCAGGTCCTCACCGGCGAGCCGCCCACGCCCATCAACCCGCCACCGGGGTGCCCCTTCGCTCCCCGCTGCCCCGACGTCCAGGACATCTGCGTGCGGGAGAGGCCGGAGCTGATCCAGCGTGGGGCCAAGGCGACGCATCTGTGCGCCTGCCATTTTCCAATGACCAACTACCAATGACCAGTGAGCAACAGGGAGTCTAGTCAGCAGCAAATAGGTCACCTCCGATCTGTCCGGCATCGGTAATTGGGATTTGGTCATTGGTCATTCATCGTTATGGAGGAGTCCATGGCTCTCGTGGTTGACGCGCACTCGGACCTGTTGAGCGACATCCTGGGACGGCGCGCAGCCGGCCAGACGAAGATCCTGGAATCAATCTGGCTGCCCTCCATGGCGGCGGGAGGGATTGACGTGCGGGTTGCGGCGATCTACAACTCGCCCAAGTACCTCCCGGAGCTGGCGCTGCGGCGGGCCCTCGACCAGGTGGCCGCGTTCCTGGAGGAGCTGGATGCGGCGCCCGGCGCGGCACTCTGCACCAACTATGACGGCATCCTGCGCGCCAAGGCCGAGGGCAAGCGGGGCTTCATTCTGGGGATGGAAGGCGCGGAGCCGCTCGGGTCGGACCTGGCCCTCCTGCGCGTCTTCTACACGCTGGGCGTTCGCGTGCTGGGCATCACTCACGCCCTCAGAAACTACGCCGCGGACGGCGCGTTCTTCACGCCGAAGCGGACCGGCCTCGTGGGCGGCCTGAGCGACTTCGGCGTGGAGCTGATCGAGAAGGCCCAGGCCATGGGGATGCTTCTCGACGTCTCGCATCTGAACGACCCGGGCTTCTGGGACGTGGTCAAGTTCTCCAGGGCCCCGATCATCGCCTCGCACTCCAACTGCCGCGCCCTGGCGGACCATCCCCGCAACCTCACAGACGAGCAGATCAAGGCCGTGGCGGGCACCGGTGGGGTCATCGGCGTCAACTCAATCGGCCGGTTCGTGAATCCGCCGGATCTTCCGCACCTGATCGACCACGTGGATCATCTGGTCAAGGTTGCCGGCCGGAAGCACGTCGGACTCGGCCTGGACTTCTGCGCGTATTTGCTGGAGCACAAGAGCCCGGTGGAGCGGTCCGGGATGCGCCCCGGCGCCTACCTGTCGGTGGACGGCCTCAGCGGCGATCAGGACGTGCCGAAGATCCCCGCCCTCCTGGCGGAGCGCGCGTATTCGGCGGAGACCATTGACCTGATTATGGGCGGGAATTTCCTTCGCGTCTTCGAGGCGGTCCTGAGGTCGTGACCTCTCGGCCATATGGCCGGTTTCGAGAATCGGGGGCTGAGGCGGTAATAGACCCATGAGCGACTTTGGCTTCACCCAACAGGAACTGCGCCGCCTGCGCGCGCTGCGCTCGCCGGTGGGCATCCAGCGCACGCTGGATGCCATGCCTTATCACCTCACGAAAACGGCGTGGTCGCCCCGATGGGTGCTCCGGGAGCGGACGGCCCACTGCCTGGAAGGGGCCATCTTCGCGGCGGCCGGGCTGCGCGTGCTGGGCTTCCCGCCGCTCCTGCTGGACCTGGAGGCAGTGCAGGACACGGACCACGTGATCGCGGTGTACCGCGTGAACGGGCATTGGGGGGCCATCGCCAAGTCCAACTTCTCGGGGCTGCGATTCCGTGCGCCCGTCTACCGCAGCCTACGCGAGCTGGTGATGAGCTACTTCGAGGACTACATCAACCTGCGGGGGGATCGGACGCTCCGCGCCTACTCGCGGCCCGTCAACCTCGCCCGCTTCGACCGGTCGCGCCCAGGATGGATGACCTCCGAGGCCGATCTCTGGTGGGTCCCGGAGCACCTGGTCCGCGTCTCTCACACCCACCTCCTCGCACCGGCCACGGAACGGAGCCTTTCCCGGGTGGACCGCCGCGCCCTGGAGGCAGGCCTTGTCGGCTACCGGGCGAAGTGAGAGTGGCAGAGCCCCAGCCCGTTTTGCCTCGACACCTGCTTTCATGGCCGCCAAGCTGCATCGAGCCCACAGCGTCCGCCAGGTTCTCGGCGGCGTGGATTCCGGACACAAGATTCATTCATCATCATGAGGACTGAAAAGGAGGAATGCCGATGACACGTCTAGGATTCTGCATCCTGGCATTTGCTATTGTGGCGGGCTGCGCCACGATGAGCGACGTCATTCAGAGCAAGGATCAGGGGATTTCGAAAACCTATTCGGTGACGTTCGATCAGGCCTGGACGATTACTAAGGCGGTCTTTCGATGGGAGGGAGCCGATGCAATCGAGGAGCACAAGGACGAGCGGTACATGCTCACCAGCAGCGGCATGAATCTCGTTACCGCGGGTAGCGTGATGGGTGCATGGATCGATCCCACGGCAGACGGCCAGATGAGGGTGACCGTGGTCACCAAGCGGCGCATCCAGACGAATATGTTCACATCGCTGACCGAGACGACGTTCCATAAGCGCTTCGCCCAGGCGGTTGAAATCGTGAAGGTCGGCAAGCCGCTTCCGCCGGTGCCCCCAGACTGATCTCTCCTGATGAGTTGACAACCAGCCTTGCGCCGACGCATTCTTGCGACGGGTAACGCGGCCCCGGAGGGCGCAACGCCTCGTGGGGCTGGATGCCATCCGGCGGCTCGCTAGTTGCGACTTCCCGGAATGGAGGGTGGCCTCTTGAACATACGGGAGAGAATTCTTGCAGCGGTGACTTGGGGCGAGCCGGATCGGATTCCGCTCACTGTGTACGACTGGATGCTGCCCCGGGGGACGACCGAGCGGATGCTGCGCGAATCGGGCGTCGGGTTGATCACCCGCCTTCCGGCACACCGCGTCGAGCACCGTCAGGTCGAGGTCTTTACGCGGGAGTATCAGGAAAACGGGCGCAAGTTCATCCGGCGGACCATCCACACGCCGGTGGGCGACGTCTGGCAGACCTTGGAGCCGGACACCGCGTACGGAACGTCGAACTGGATCCAGGAGCACTTCATCAAGGGGCCCGAGGACTACCGGGTGATGCAGTTCTTTTTCCGTGACGCCATCTACCACGACAACCTTGACGTGATCCGCGAGAACCAGCGAAGGATGGGCAACGACGGCGTCGTAATGGTCCGCGTCGCAAAATCGCCCATCCAGGAAATGCTGTATCAACTCATGGGCTACGAGCGCTTTGCCTTTGACTACCACGACTGCCGGGACCTCTTCGACTCCCTGCACGCCGTCATGGTAAAGCGGTACGAGGAGCTGTACGACTTTGCCGCCGGGTCACCCGCAGAGATCATCCAGCTTGGCGACAATATCAGCAGCGATGTCGTCGGGCGAGAGCGTTTCCGGAACTACCTCATGCCGGAGTACACGAAGCTGAAAGCACGGCTCGCAGGCGCCGGAAAGAGGCTGGCAGTGCACATGGACGGCAGGCTGGCATCCCTCAAGAAAGACATTGGAGCGGCGGAGTTCGACATCGTTGAGGCGATGACGCCTCCTCCCATGGGCGACGTGTCTGTTCGGGAGGCGCGGGAGAGCTGGCCGGACAAGGCGCTGTGGATTAACTTCACCAGCTCCATACACATCGAGCCGCCCGGGGTCATCGAGGCCCACACCCGCTCGCTCGTTGAGCAGGCTGGAGGCAAGCGCGGATTCGCCATCAGCGTGACCGAGGATGCGCCGGTCGAGGCGCTGGAGAAGAGCCTTGCCATCATCTCGCGGGTGTTGGCGGAATAAGCGCCACGACTCCCCGCCTCGGGACAATTGGGGCTGTTGTGCCAAGCACCCACTCCGAATGGAGGGCAGGGAGCGATGCCAGCCAAGCGGGCGCTGATCATGCACCCGTCGGACAACGTGGCCACATCCGTGGAGGAGATCCAGCCCGGAGAATCGGTCGCCATTCCCGCAGGGCGAGATATGCTCTCGCTCAATGCCGCCGAGGCGATACCTTTCGGCTTCAAGATCGCCCTTCAGGAGATCCCCCAAGGAGGGATCATTCGCAAGTACGGCGAGACCATCGGCAAGGCCAGCGTCCTCATCGCCAAAGGATCTGCTGAATTGGGGATCCGGGAAATTGTGGGGCTCCCTGCGACCTCGGGCAGGCGCCGGAGATGGCTGCGCACAATCCTCTTGCGTCATGGGGCAATACTCAATACGATGCAAATACCTCCGTTTGTCGCGCTTCTCCTAGCGCCTGAGGCGCGGGAGTTGGATAATGGCGATGGCCCTCAACTGGGATCGCATGCGGACCGCCGTTCGCTCGTCGCGGGTCCAATGGCAGCGTCACGCGCTGGAGCGCATGATGGCGCGAGATATCCGGCGATCCGACGCGCTGGAGGTGCTTCTCTCTGGGGAACCAATTGAAGAATATCCTGACGATCAGCCATTTCCATCGGCGCTCTTTCTGGGGAGGGCAAAGACACGACCGATCCATGTTGTCGCTGCCTTCGATGCGGAGAGTGATCACGCTTTCGTGATTACTGTGTACGAACCGGGTCTGGAGCACTTCGAACCAGATTTCAGGACGAGGAGAAGGGCATGAGAAGGACAGGGGATGACCTCTGCCCCCTGTGCGGGGGGGGGAAGAAGCGCGGGACGACTACCTTCACCGCCGACCTCGGCTTTGGTGTTGTTGTGATCCGAAATGTTCCGGCAACGGTCTGTTCGCTGTGCGGGACAGATTGGATCCCGGATGATGTCGCCGAGCGAATTGAGGGACTGGTTGACGAGGCCCGGAAGAAGCACCTCCTGGTAGAGGTGATGTCTCTGAGCTAGATAGGGGGCCGGCGCCAACGGACATCAAGGTAAGCCATTCAGTGATGGCGGATGACAGCTTGAGGACAAGCCCGGGGAGTGTTGCTACGCCATCGCATGCAGAGAAGCAAGAGCTTGCCCCTGTGGCGGAGCCGTACCCCCCCAGGGCCAATGGACGGAGGCGCATTACTTTTGCCCTTTCCGACACTAATCGGTCTGTAGATTGCTCTTAATCCGTTCGTCCATCCCACCTGGACGACCACCGCGAGCGCTGCCGCCGTGGACTTCGCGGTCCGGGCGGCGCCGCTCCGCCGGCTCACATCAGCTTTCCCCTTGACAGCCGTGTCCGGTGCGCCGGATACTCCACCCCGACTCGGGGGCGCGGTATGGCAGCACCCGTGAGGCTGGCGGGGGGCGGTCGCGTTGGCTCCCGCCGAGGTCGCGGCGCGGGCCACGGCCGGATCGCCCCGGAGCCTCCAAAAGCAAGTTCCTATCACCTCACCCACCTCCGTGAACGGGGCATGGAGCACTCCGTCTGCGACGGTTCAAAGCAAGAAGACACGAGGAAGAGAGGACCCATGATGGCTCGGGGATCGGTCATCGCGGTGAGTTTCTTGCTGGCCTGGCTGCTGCAACCAGCGCCCGCCTCGGCTGTCGTCATCGGGCAGAAGGACATGTTTGAAGACGGCACGACACAGGGCTGGGTCGTCGGTCTTCTCGGCGCGGTGCACCCCGCGCCTCCGGTGAATGTTCCAACGGGTGGCCCAGGGGGAGTGGACGACAACTACCTGCTGCTGACGGCCGTTGGAGGGGTTTCGGCAGGGAACAGGCTCTCGGTGATCAACCTCGCCCAGTGGACCGGGGATTTTCCGGCTGCGGGTGTCAACGCCATCCGGATGGATGTGAACAACCTCGGCCCGGATGACCTCTCTCTCCGGCTCATGTTTGCCGATCCGGTCGTAGGGCCGCCGGACGACATCGCGTTCTCGACCGTGGCGGTATCGCTGCCTGCCCAAAGCGGATGGGTCTCCGTTCTCTTTCCGGTGGCGCTCTCCGATCTCACCGCTGGTCTGGGAAGTGTGACGGACGCGCTCACAGGCGCGACGGAGATGCGGATCTTTCACAGCCCGACCGCCGGTATTCCGGGCCCCGCAGTGATCGTGCAATTGGGGGTGGACAATATTCAGGCGGTGGGTGTCGCCCCCGTGCCCGAGCCCGGCACCCTCTCCCTCGTGCTGGGAGGGCTGTCGCTCCTCGCCTGGGTCCGGCGGCGGCGCTGAGCCTGCAGAGAAGGGGAGGGGAGCTCCGGTTCCCCTCAGCGCCGGCTGCGAAAGCTCCTGTCCTTAGAGCTCCCAGGAGAGCATGCCTGCCAAGACGGCCTGGCCTCCGGTCCACTTTGGGGCGAGTTCCGCACCCTTCTGCGCCTCCTTGATCGCCTCGTAAGTTTTTCCGTGAGCGTCCGACCAACCCCATCTGCCGCTGATCGCCAGTAGGGGGCACAATCCTCGCCATGGGAGGTGACCCATGGCAAACAACGATGTCCCCGACGGGGAAATCCGGGCACACGATCGGAAGCGCCTCGGGGGGCTGATGCGGACACCTTCAGCGCAGCCGCGCCGTCGGGTCGCCGAAGAAAATCCAGGTCCTGCGGACGTCGGGGTCGCTGGCGTTGCGCTTGGCCATCGCCGCCGCCTCGCCCAGCGTGGCCGCCTCGCCGCTCGAAAGGAGGCGGAAGAACTCGATACACCCTGGAGCATCTCTTCCGCCATCGCGTGCTCCAGATGCTCCTCCGCGCGCGGCGGATCGACGAGCCGGTGATCCGCAAGCGGCTCGGCTGGCGCCCCTCCGGCTTCAGCCTGCACACCGCAGTGCGGATTGGCTCCCATGACTACGAGGATCGTTGGGCGCTGTCGGAGTATATCCTCCGGTCGCCCTTCTCCCAGGAGACGCTGCGGTATCAGGCAAAGACCGGGAGCATGATTGACCTGTTCAAGATGCCTCCGGTGCTGAAGCGGAACTGCGAGGTGTGCTCCGCGTGCGACTGGCTGGCCGCGCTCACGGCGCACATCCCGAATGCGGGGGAGCACCTGGTGCGGGACTCCGGCGGGTACAGTACCGTCGGTCGGGGGAAGCGCCGGACGGCGCCGGGGGAGGCGACGACGGCCATCGTGGACTCCAGCGAGGTATCCCCTTCCGAGGCGAAGCGCGCGTGGGCGTGGCTCATCAAGCAGGTGTACGAGGTGGATCCCCTCGGGTGTCCCCAGTGCGCGGGAGCCATGCGGCTCATCGCGTGTATCGAGCAGCCCGCGGTCATCGGGAAGAGCCTGACTCACCTGCCTGCCTGTGCCGGGCACGGCAGAGAGGGGACTCTGGCCCACCCACATCCACAGCCCGCCGGCGGGGGTACCCGTTGCCATATTCCCTGCAACGGGTCTCATTGCCGCCTAATCAGTTGACCCTGGCTCCGGCGCGGTCGGCCGCCTGGGGCGGTGCCCCCATGTGCTCGGAGTCCCCCGGAGCCGATCCGACTCGCCACACTTTCCCTTGACACCCGCGTCCGGTGCGCCGGATACTTCACCCCGACCCGGCGGCCCGGGATGGCAGCCCTCGTGGGGCTGGCGGGGGGCGGTCGCGTTGGCTCCCACCGGGGTCGCGGCGCGGCCCACGGCCGGATCGCCCCGGAGCCCCGAAACGCAAATTCCT
>Ga0210377_10002985_pt1 | contig 14605 bp, 13 predicted proteins | sample PLM4_65_b1redo_FD_155480 | JGI IMG/M metagenome (GOLD analysis project Ga0210377, IMG submission 155480) | Groundwater sediment microbial communities from an aquifer in East River, Colorado, USA - PLM4_65_b1 redo | ecosystem: Environmental > Terrestrial > Soil > Riparian zone | place: USA: East...
TTTACGCTAGCTTTTTGTAGTAATAATCGCTGCATTCCTCGTAAAAGACGAATATCAAGTCGATGAAATGCTCGGCACAAAGTCGTGTGGTCTGGCACTTCCTGCAAATCTAAAGAACGGCAAATCGTATCGCTAACCAAGAGCCAGTCTTCCATATCTCGGTAACTGCAATCGAGATAAAACGTCATCAAAACACATGTTGCCAACTGCGGCCACGTAAAGCGATGCGGACTGTTCTTATGGCGATACAGTGGCAATAGTTTCTTTGCTGTAGCATATCCAATTGCTGTAACGCTTTGGTAGTGGCTTATTCGTCTTTTCATACCATCGTTTTATCAACTTTGGCTTATCTTTGCAACAGAGCATTTATTACAGATAAAGTGTCTGCACATCGTAGCATTGTGCTTTTCCTCTCGCATGGACTCTCGTCTGATCAGATGGCATTCCACAAACCCATTTGCAGTCGCTTAGGCACAAAGCTAGCTGTGTGATAGACGATTTTAGACTAAAATAAGGATGGAACATTTTTAAGTTAGGAAGACTTTATGTCGAATCCTTTTTTCTATGGTGGGCGTATCAAAGACCCTTCTCAGTTTGCAGGCAGAGAGGGTGAATTGCGCCGTATTTTTGCTGGGCTTGAGACGGCGCACTATGGACAAACTCAACATTTTTCGATAGTAGGTCCTCGCCGAATAGGTAAATCGTCATTAATTTATCATGTATCCCAAGTGTATGAAAACAGATTAACCCATCCCGAACAATATTGTTTTGTATACATTGATTTGGATGACCCCCGCTGTCATAAACTGTCTGGTTTGCTGCATTTCATTTTGCAAAAATTAAGTATTGAACATCAAGATAATCCATCATTAGAAGTATTCATAGAAGCGATAGATAAATTTAGAGAAGTTCAAAATAGAATCCCTGTTTTATGCTTTGATGAATTTGAACACATAATAAAGCATAAAGGTGAATTTCCAGACAATGTGTTTGAAGCATGGCGAAGTATGGGAACTGCTGGGCAAGCAGTATTTATCACTGTATCAAAAGTAACCCTGGATGAATTAATACAACAAGGTAATTTGACATCACAGTTTTACAATATTTTTACGCTTCTTTCCTTGGGTGAATTTTCCGAAGATGGGGCTCGGGCGTTTTTATCGCTTGGGAGAAAATGTGATCGCCCATTTACAGATAATGAGTTTGATAAGGTAATAGAACTGGCTGGACATCATCCTGCAAAACTCCAGATAATGTGTAATTTGCTATATGATGCCAAATCAGACTCTCAGATCAATTGGAGTAATTTAGAAACAGAATACCAAAAGCAGATTAAATATATTTTTAAAAAGCCAAACAATTTACTTCATATAGTGGATTACTTAAGAAAAGCAGTCAAATTTGTTTTTGTTTTAGTTCCCCGAGCAATTGGACGTCTCTTTCTTGACATCTTTAACAGAGATAAGGCACAAGACTCTACTGCTTTATTAGTTGGTTGGATTGCAATAGTTATATTAATTGTCGCTTTATTGGGGCGATTAGACTTGAATAAGCTTCTTGATTTATTTAAGAATCTCTGGCTATTCTTTTTTCCGCCAAAGAGCTAAATCTATTGATAAATAGTAGGTTTTATTATGTCTGAAAAATCCCTCCAAGTATTTCTCGTTCATGCATCCTCTGATAGATCTCAAGTGCGTGCATTGTATCGTCGCCTTCAAAACGATGGCATTGACGCATGGCTGGATACGGAAAAATTGCTGCCTGGGCAAAGTTGGGAAATAGAAATTCCTAAGGCATTGCGGGCTTCAGATGTTGTTATAGTTTGCTTATCCAGAAACTCTATTGATAAAGAAGGATATATTCAAAAAGAAATTAAATTTGCGCTAGATAAATCTTTAGAGCAACCTGAAGAGACGATTTTTCTTGTTCCTTTACGATTGGAGGAGTGTACAGTCCCAGGGGCACTGTCACGCTATCAATGGGTAGATCTGTTTGATAAACAAGGTTACGAAAAACTTATTCGTACACTTCGCTTGCGTGCTTCTCAAGTTGGCGTGCGCGCAGAAGCTATCCAATCACAAGGTGCATATTGGCAGCCAGCTATAGAAGATATTCGTTCAGCTGTTACGCTGGAAGCTATTGCAACGACTAACTCGTCATTAAAAATAATACCCTCGGATGCATCAAATGACTTGAGAAATCTTTTGATCAATGTTGAACAATTAAGACAACATGCTCGTGCTGCGTTAAATAGCGAAACACAATACAATCGGCGAGAACAATTAGAAAAAGCGCTTCTCATTACTCGAGAATTATATGAATATTTTGCTACCATACCGTCTTGGCGGTTTCCGAAAGAAGTACAACCTGCACTTGAGAAATGGCGAAACATCTTTGAAGTAGAGCTTTCGAAGGCTGAAAAAGAACCAATTCCAAATGTGTATATTGCTGGGTCACCATTGTCAGAAAATAGCAAGGTTTTCAAAGGACGAAAAGATATTTTTAGAATTCTTGAACAAGAGTTGGCTACAGAGGCAGAACAGCGCCCAGCCTTATTTTTATTCGGGGCGCGACGTACGGGTAAAACATCGGTTTTACGACAACTGCCTGACGTTCTGGGACCTCAGGTAATACCAGTCATGATTGATCTGCAAAGTATGGCTTTAACCAATAATGCATCAACTTTTTTTGAGAAGCTGACAGCGCATATAACAAAAAGTGCTTTAGCTTCTCGTTCAATTAAGTTGCCAGAAATATCTCGAAAAAATTTGCAGTCAGATCCTTATATGGTATTTGCTGATTGGCTTAATAATGTAGAGAGAGCTGTTGGGAAGAGATGGCTTTTATTGTGCTTTGATGAGTATGAATATTTCGAAAAAATCGTTTCTGACGGTAGAGCAGATCAACGGATTTTTCAGCTATTACGTTCAATATTACAAAATTATTCGAATATAACCCTACTGTTTAGTGGCGCGCATACTTTTGATGAACTCGAACCTGTTTGGAGTCATTATTTAATAAACGTAAGAACAATAAAAATTGGGCAGTTAGACGAAAAGGAAGCGAAGGAATTGATCGAAAAGCCTATTGAGCGATTTCCATTGAAATATGCCAATAGTGCGGTGCAACGTATTTTATTTGCTGTCAGTGGACAGCCATATTTATTGCAGGCAACGTGTCGTGATTTAGTCAATATCATGAATGACCAAGGCAGATTATCTGTGAAGGATGCTGATGTCGAAATGGCATTAAGCTCTGTTTTAACTACTGGCTCAGCATACTTTAAAGAGCTTTGGAGTGGTCCTGATAGTGATGAAAAGCAGAGGACAATAATGACTGAAATTGCGAAGAAAAAAAGCCAACCATTAGCCGAAGATGTTGTTCGGCAGATTGGGGGAGCTAACGCTATGCGTACTCTCGTAAATCATGATGTTATTGAAAAGACGAAAGATGGATATTGTTTTAAAGTGGAATTGGTAAGAAGGTGGGTAGAACAGCAAATATAGTATTGATTTGATGTTCTATGTATTAAATCTCCTTCTCCTCCTCTTCTTCCTCAAATACTCGGGTCCACGCGCTCACGCGACAAAAACGTCAAATAATTATGCTGCTACTTTCTCCAATCGTTTAACCAACGTGTCTGTCCAACCCATTCATCGGCATTTGTTTCCCGCAACACACGATCCAGGGCAGTGATGAGTTCATTCAAGCTGAGGCTCTGTTGGCGTGCCAGAACAATGCCAGCGTGCTGAGGATAACGCTTTCCAAGCACAACAAAATCGCGGATGTTATATGTAAAAATAGCGCGACCTTGGGCGGTCGCGCCGAGTAATTGTTGTTCATCACTGGCGTCAAAAGGCATCCATTCAGTGGGTGTGCGGGTCACATCGTGTCCGCGTTCGAGCAGGGCATTGCATAACGCTTTACTGGAAGTATCCGTATCAAGATGTAGATGAAGCTTTTTAGACATCCTTTGGCTCCAACGCGGCTTCGGCTTGAATGTGTGCATCAATTTCAACGCGATGGGCTTTGTAAAATCCTAAAGCTTCCTGTACTTGTGAGGGCGGCAGATCATAATCAGAAGCAATTTCGTCAGCTGTATTATTTTGCCCAGCGAGGGCAATGGTCTGCACCCGGATTCCAGTTCCACGCAGAACAGGGGAGAGAACTCCAGATGCGCCGCGACGATATGTGATGTTTGGATAATCGGGATCATCCAAACCTTGGAGAAGTCCGCCCACTTTTTCGGCAACTGACCAAAGGATGAACTGATTTAAGGAAACACCCTGCTTCTTGGCAAGCCGTTCTGCGTCTCTTTTAAGTTCATTGGGGAGATTAAGAGCGTATCGAGTCATAATAACCTCTATTTATGATGTCATATAAGACATCATAAATGATGTCGCTTTTATTGTCAATCGTCAAGGAAACTTCCTACACTTACACTTCCTTCTCCTCTTCTTCCCTCGCTACCTCCCCGCGTTCCATCTTCTTCCTCAAATACTCGGGCCACGCGCTCACATCCTCCGACGGCAAAAACGTCAGGCTCGCGCCGCCTTGTTTCAGGATATCGCGTGTGCGACAGTTGAGCACTGCTTTCGCTGCGTCGATGCCCGATTGGGTCACGCCTGCCACACCGTGACTGAGCGTGCTCGCGCCACACAGATACAAATCCTCAAACTCGGTACGCGGTGAGAATGCCCACGGTCCCACCTGCGACGGGCTTTTCTCGATACCGTATAAATTTCCGCGTGTGGCGTTGAGATAATGTTCGTTGCTCAGCGGCGTGCCGAGGCTGTAATACACAATGTGTTTGCTCAACCCGGGCACGTGCTTCTCCAGTCCGCGCACCATGCGCCATGCCAGGTCTTCCTTCATGGCGTCGTAGTCCGTGGGGCGCGATCCATATTTCGTGTGCGCCCACTGCTCGAACGCCTCATAGCCCACGAACGCAAACGACTCGCAGGTGTGATGTCCCGAATGAATCTTCGACGGGTCTTTCAACGTCGTCGCAGTCAAAAACATTCCAGACGGAGTCTCATCGCTCAACACGGCATCCGTGAGTCCATCGGAATAAATCTTGTCCACATCGGCGTGGTCATAAAACCAGAAGTTACCCGAGTCGAGTCCTGCGCCACGCAGATCCATGTCCGTGGCGAAGAACAGGCTGAGGCACGAAGTCGAATATCGGACGGAATCCACTTTCCGCTTGAGACGCGGCGAGAGCTTTTCCTTTCCAATTAATTTGCCGAACGTGATCTCAGGGTCCGCATTGGAAATTACAACACTCGCGCGGATCTCTTCGCCCGACTCCAATTCCACGCCCAACACTTTTTTCGCTTCGACGAGAATCCGCTTCACTCTACAATTCAACCTGATCTCACCCCCAGACCTTTTCAACGCCCGAACAAACGCACGCGGCAACGTGAACGCGCCGCCCAACGGATAATATCCGCCATCGAGATAATGATGCGTGATGCCCGCATGCATGAACGCGCTCACCTGCGAGGGCGGCAGCCCATGATCGCCCGATTGCCCCGCCAGCACGCCGCGCAAAACGGGATCGTTGATGTGCGCGTTGATGAGGTCCGCACCCGAAGCGCGCATCCACTTGAGGACGGTCGGCGCGCTCAGCGCCGCTTTCAAAGGCTTGCTCAAATTCCCAAGACTTCGCAGCGACGACATCAAATTCGTCACATCCGCGAAATACGAATCGATGCCCTTTGCCTCCTGCGGAAACTGACTCTTCAACCGCTCGATTAAATTTTCCTTACCCTTGGGAAAATCCACGCGCTTATCACCGACAATGATATGGTCATAACCATCAGGGTTGAGTTCACAAAATGTGAGGTCTTGCGATACACCCAACCCTTCATAAATATTCCGCAAATGTCCGCCCTCGTGCAAATCACCGATGTAATGCACACCCGGACTAAAACGATAACCGCTCAACGTGAACGAATGCGTCCACCCGCCGGGGCGATCATGCTGTTCGAGCACGAGAACTTTCTTGCCCGCCTGTGCGAGCGCGACCGCGGCGGTGAGTCCGCCCGCGCCGGAGCCGATGATGATTGCGCCGTAGTTTGACATGTTGTTTTCCTTCCGTTTGATTCGGCGGGCTGAAGCCCTGCCTCAGTTCGTGGAAGTCCGCTAAAGCGGACTCTGTTGCGCCAGCCCGAAGGGCTTTCACGTTCTGAGGAAGGACTTTAGTCCGCACCGTTGCCTGTGTCCGAGACGATAATGATTACGTTGTAGCTTGATACACTGAACTCCCGAACTAACCTATCGAAGATAATAATTCATATAAATCCAATTCAACGCATACTGAAGCATTTCCTTCGGAGCTCGAGGATTTTTCCTTGATAAAGCTTCCTTGAGCCTACACATGAAGAGGTCTATTTCTTCCCTTGCCATGTGCGCAAGTGTTCTGTCCGGTAGTTCTGCATCAACAAATTCCCTTGTGTCTGTAATAACCTTCAATGCTTGCTCAAATTGATTTGTTGCCGTATGGGTTGAATACCCTTCAAATCCTTTTCGTTTGAGTAAAGCCTTGAGCGCTTTCTCTTTTGAGCCATAATATTCCAACTCTTTGAAGCAATATGCGGTCGAGGAGATTTTAAGAAGCAATTCTTCATGAGGAATTTTCTTTTTCATTTGTCCTCTGGTTTTGTGTTGCCATGGTTCGGCATGGGCTGAAGCCCTGCCTCAGTTCGTGGAAGTCGGCTGAAGCCGACTCGTCCCGTTAGCCTGTAGGGCTTTCATGTTCTGAGGGAGGACTTCCCTGGCACCACCCGCCAGGGCAAGTGTAATCCGCACCGTTGCCGAGCCCAACGAGACTGTTATTCATCTTCATCCATTCTCTCATAAACATCGATCACTGTCCCTGCTTTGTGATGTTCCTTTTGTTTTGCGGTATATTCCATCACAGTTTCCAATGATCTTTCTCCAACCGTCAACGCACCATAACCCGCCTGCCATTTGAACTGCCCATCACTTCTTTCCATATGATTTAGTGCGTATGCACTCGCGCCTTTGAGATGCCGAACACAGTCCGCAACCGCGATCTTCGGCGGAATGGATACCACAACATGAGCATGGTCTTCCACATTCCCAGCAGCATGGATTTTCAAATCCAGTTCTTCCGCTTTTCCATAGATCACGCTGTAAAAGATTTTCTCAACCTGTGGTGTGAGAATCGATTGACGGTCTATGGTTGACCAGATGAGGTGATAGTGGAGTCGCCAGTAGGTCATGATGTTTTCCTTCCATTTGATTCGGCGGGCTAGAGCCCTGCCTCAGCTCGTGAAAGTCCGCTGAAGCCGACTCGCTCATCCAGCCCGCAGGGCTTCCACGTATTGAGGAAGGAATTTATTCCGCACCGTTGCCCGAGCCGATGATGATTGCGTCGTAAGACATAAAGCCTCCACTATGAAGTTATAAGTCAGCTTTTATTGCCAAAGTTTCTTCCGGGTGGGATGCATAATGGATATTGTTCTTGCCGCCATTCTTGACCACATACATCAATTGATCGGCTCGACCGAGCATTTCATCGACAGAGATCTGTGTCGCAGTAAGCGTGAGCACGCCGATACTGAAGGTCACCGCCCAGCCATTTTCAGCCATTTCCTTCAAAAGGGCGCGCTGCATATTGGAGATCACAACTGGCGCGGTCTGCGCATCCGTTTCAGTCAATAACACCACGAACTCATCCCCACCCACCCGTGCGACAATATCCGTTTTGCGTAAATGGCTTTTTATTTTTGTAGCGATGGCACGCAGGACGGTATCCCCTTCCGTGTGTCCAAATGTATCGTTGATGTTCTTGAAATTATCAACGTCAATAAAGGCCAGTGTGAAGTGACGTTGATAGCGAAAGGAGCGATTGATCTCCATTTGCGCCATCTCGTGGAAGAACCGGGCGTTCAGTGCCCCGGTGAGAAAATCCGTGCGGGCCAGCGCCTGTTCGTGCTCCATGGCACGGTTCAGACGGATCATGAAAACCGGGAGCAGAAAGAATCCGAGACGGGCGGTGGCGTTCCACATATATGCGAACAAATTAGATGCTCTGTTACTGTCACCCGACCAAAGATCTACTACAATCCAGACACAAGAACTAAGGATCGCAAATACCAGTCCAAGTCTTTCACTGATTGCCCAGGAAATCAAAGCGATAGGGATCAAGTAAAAAAGGGAGAACGACAATTCCACCCCGGTGATGTAATCGAGATAAGCCACTCCACCCAGCAGGACAAATCCCAACCCGATCCATACTGGTTTGCTGACTCTATCCGCGGCCTCACGCAGGTTCATTGGATAAGTATACTATTTGCTTCGTGTGAGTGTATATGGCAATCGTCCCTGTGGATTTTCAATGACTGGATACTGGATGCGAGAACATTTTTAACCGCCCGGTACGCTTAAAAAAATGGCGTGTCGGGCGGTTAAAATGTTTAAAGATTACCCCTTCAAATCATATTTCCCAACGATCGTTTGAATCTCCTTTACCTGCGCCTCTGTCAACGGACCAAACTCCAGCGCGCCCACGTTATCCTTCACCTGCTGTACGGATTTGAATCCCGGAATAGGAACCATGCGCTCATCCAAAGCCCAGATGTAAGCCAACGCGCCCTGTGCCATCGTCCGCCCATTGGATGTGAGAATGTCGCGGATCTCATCCACGATCTTCAGCCGCATTTGCACCTTCGGATGCGAGAAATCTGTGCTTGTGCGAATATCGTTCCCGGGGAAGGTAGTGCTTGTGTTGAATTTGCCGGTCAAAAAGCCTCTGTTCAGCGGATCTTTATTGATGCCCGCCAGATCAAAATCGGCGCAGACCTTGCGCATTTCCACGTTATCGAAGATGGCGTTCAACTGAAATTGAATCGAGGTGCAATGTGCTCCGCTCGCAAAAGTTCGCGCGCTATCTGTAATATCTGTGCTCCAGCCGTACCAGCGGATATTGCCTGCGGCAATCAGTTCTTCCAAAACAACCTGCAACTCCAAAGACAGTTTGGGATCATAATCTCCGGCGTGCAACTGATAGATATCAATGCAATCGGTTTGCAAACGGCGCAGACTATTCTCTACATAGGTTCGCACGTTCTTGATGATCTGCTCGTTATCGCCGTATACCGATTTCTTTTCTTCGTCAACGATATGCCCGAACTTGGTGGCGATGACAACTTGATCGCGTTTGCCTTTGAGCGCGTTGCCCAAAACCTTTTCGCTGTGACCTGCCCCATAGTTTGCGGCGGTATCGAAGAAGTTGACGCCCAACTCCAGCGCCGCATGGATCGCACGCGTGGATTCAGTGTCGTCTATGGTGCCCCAGCCTGCTGGGAAGGATGGATTGCCCGGCTGATCCCACGTCCACGGACCGCCGATCGCCCAGCATCCCATACCCAACGCGCTGACTTCCAATTGGCTCTTGCCTAAAATTCGTTTTAGCATTGTATATGCCCTTTATTAATGATTTAACTTGCCAACATCTTTTCTTGATACAGAAATTCACGCAACACTTCGGGCACGATGCCCGCATATTCTTCGCGCAATGCGCCTTCCAGCCTCACGATGGTCTGATACCATTTAAGTGCTGTGATAATGGATGCGACCGGTTTGGAAAACCGATAAGCGGACAGCAACGCCTCTTTCTCCCCGTACGCCTGCCACGCTTCGAGATACCCATCCAGCAACTGGGACATTTCCGGCGTGAAGGCGTAATCGTCCAATTTGAGAGCGATCTCGATACTGACGAAAAAAGTCCTCAGCGAAACAAAAGGCTGAGTGACACTGGCATCACCCCAATCGAAGAAAGTGATGCGTCCGTTTTTGAGCAGGACGTTGCCATCGTGGAAGTCACCGTGATTGAGCGAGTCTGGAATCTCAAACGTAGATAAATCCTTGCATATTTGCTCGAAGCGCGGCGTCAGCTTTTGTAGCTGCTGAAACTCGGCGGAGGTCAGTCCCTTTTCTTGATCGATCATCAGGCTGGCTGTATCTGCAAGCAGTTGAGTATATAGTGCAGGCAATGCGGTGGGGCGATGATCGGGAATTCCCAATGCCAAAATCTCATTCACATGTTTAGCGAGCCCGATCTGTAATTCAGCATATTGCGTGATGACCGGTTCCCACGGCTTGATATCCTGCATGGGTCTGATGGAAGCGCGCAGTTGTTCGCCGCCATCGCGCATCAACATCCAGCCGTGTGTGGCGTCCACTGCCACAAGATCAGGCATGCAATCAGGGAACCAGCCCGCCATCCTTTCGGTCAACGCGATCTCGTAAATTGTCTCGGGCGCAGTGGCTTTGAAGAATAACGTGCCCGCACTCGAGGGAACACGCATCACCGTTGACCAGGCATATGCATGATTTTGTTCGATCTCACCCGTCAATTGAATCGAATTTCGTTCTGCTTCCGCGCGAATCCAAGCGTGGGCTTGTTTCTGCCAATTAGGGTCGTGCCAGCGAAGTTGGGGTTGAGGTGATGACATATTTTTAAAAGCCTCACAATGCAAAAGTATTTTGTTTCATGATGAAATTAACTGGCTGTATTATCCGTATCTACTTTGCGATTCATATAATCATCGTAATCGGGTACCAGGCGGTCATATTCACCGTCCATGAGCGGAGAGGATATCATGAAGTCAGCCGAGGCGCGATTACAGGCGATCGGAATATTCCACACGACTGCCATACGCAAAAGTGCCTTCACATCGGGATCATGTGGCATGGGTTCCAGTGGGTCCCAGAAGAAGATGAGGAAATCGATCTTGTTATCCACGATCTTGGCGCCGATCTGCTGGTCGCCGCCGAGCGGTCCGCTTTTGAGTCTCACGATCTTGAAGCCAAGTTCCTTTTCCAGAATTTTCCCGGTAGTGCCGGTCGCAAACACCTGATGATGAGCCAGAAGATCGCGGTTGTATTTTGCCCATTCCACAAGGTCGCGTTTTTTATTGTCGTGTGCCACGAGCGCTATCTTCTTGTCATGCTCCATGGGAATTTTTTTATGTGCCATACTCTAACTCCTATATATCTTTCTGAATACATGCTCCACAGGGTCGATCCAATCTTCGCGGATCTTCACGCGGAACTCTGCCACTTCGCCCTGCCCATCGCTAATGAACGGGATCAGGCTTTCACCCAGCACGGGATTATCCCATTTACAGACGAACGAGTCGTAATGCCAATGTTCCAACGTGCCTGAGAGCGATTCATTCACATGCAATTGGATGTGAAACCCGCCTCGTTTCGATATGGCTTCGCCACTCAACGCATCGCCTTCCAAGCCGATAGTTGCTCCACCCAACAGGGCATTTTCATACGCCCCAGCATATTTCTCCAACGCCAACGACGGCTGCGTGTCCTGTACGCGGGCAGCGTTCTTTTCTGCCTGAGAGCGCGCGGCTTTGACGACGTTCTCTTCTCCCTCTCGCTTTTCAACTTCGCTATAGATCTCGACCCAATCCTGCGCCGGGACGCCCAACAATTTTTCTGTGATGAACTGCGGAATGCCTATATACGCAGAGTTGGGCAGTTTGTTCGTGAAGACGGCAATGCCGATCTGCTCTTCGGGAATCATCACCACACTCGAGAGCATTCCGTCCACGCCGCCGGTGTGACGGACGACGAACCTGCCGTGGATGTCGCTTAAGAACCAGCCGAGTCCATAGGCAGAGAAATGCCGGGAGGGGAATAACTCTTTTTCGATGGCTGCCAGCTTGATGGGCGTCTGAGGCGTGTGCGTTTCTGCGATGATATCAGCGTTGATGACGCGCTTCCCGTCCAGCGTCCCGTTGTTCAATTGCATTTTTAGCCATGCTGAAATATCAGCAACCGAAGCAAGGATGGAGCCAGACGCGCGCGGGTTGGATTTCTTTTTGCCGTATGGAATGGATTGGACTTTACCTTTGATGTCTTCATGTGGCACCGCCACGTTGGTATCGCTTTTGAGGAAGCCGGAGCCCATGAGGCTGTCTTGCATGCCCAGCGGCTCGAAGATGCGCTGTTGGACGAACTCGAACCAGGTCATGCCTGATACCACTTGAATGACTTCGCCCGCCACAATGAACATCAAATTGGAATAGCCATACGCGCCGCGGAAACTAAAATCTGGTTTAAGGTGACGGATGCGGCGCGCGATCTCCGCTGTGGGTGCATCGCTGTACAGTAGAACGTCGCCCGCCCATGTGCCGAGCCCGCTGCGATGACAGAGCAGGTCACGCACGGTGAGCAGGTCGGTGGCGTGTGGGTCGTACATTTTGAAATCAGGCAGGTGCTTTGAAACGGGGTCATCCCATGCCAGTTTGCCATCTTGAACAAGCAAGCCAATGGCGGTAGCGGTGAAGGCTTTCGTATTTGAGCCGATGGCAAACAAAGTGTGCTCATCCACCAGATCAGGCTTGCCCATCTCGCGGATGCCAAAGCCTTTGGAGATCATTACTTGATCATCTTTGACGACGACCAGTACCAGCCCAGGCACGTTCCACGCTTGCATGGCTTGATTGACGAAACTTTCGATGTCTTTTTCCAACTCTGTTGATAAGCTCATTAGCGATTTCCTTTGTGTATCCGATGTGTTGTAGCGCTGATGTTCCCAGGTGCTGGTATGAATGCTAAAAAGATTTTCGGTAAAGGATATTTCGTTTCGCCACTTGGAATCCACAATCTTCATAGACACGTGTTGCACCGCTCAAATTCTCGGTATCCACGCCTAAAGCGGATTCGGTCATGCCAGCCTCTTTTTGTGCAAGTAAACTTTGAGCGATCAACGCGCGCGCCAGACCTCGTTTACGCCAGGGTCTGCGCACACTGATGAACTCGGTGTAGCCGCGCTGGCGATTGAACTTTTTATTCTCTTCAACGTTGATGAACGTTTTTACCTGACCTGCAACTTGATCGGTGGCGATATCCCAGGCTATTTTCCACAAATGGGGTTGGAAGATGCTCTTGTTCGTCAGCCAGGATTGATAGTCATCTTCGGTGGGAACTGAAAAACCCCAATGGTCTTGAAAAGCTTCTATGTCAGCATCCCAAATGGCGCGGTAATGTTCAGGTAACACAGTGCGAACTTCCAAGCCTTGTGGTAATGGAAAAGCGGGGAGATTATCCATGGTGGGGCGGACCATTGCGTAAAAATACCGGATCGGCTGATAGTCATTTTTTTCAAGCATGATATTCAAACCGGTTTGAGCTTCAGCCGAAAAATCCTGAAAGCATTTTTCCCGTTCCGGCGCATGAGGTTTGGCGATCGCCCGTAAACGACCTTCAACCCATTGCAACATCGCACTTCCAATTCCTTTGCGCCGCCAGGCGGGCGCCAAAAAACCTACATGGGCATAGATCAAAGGACCGTTGGTTTCGTCCGTCCACCAGCCGCGCGAGTAACCGATCACTTCACCATCAACTTCAGCAAAAATCATATCCTGATAGGGATCACAGTTCGTCAGGTGAGCATAGTTATTGGCAAGCTCCTCAATTGTATCGGCGCGCTCGATCTTGTCGGCTTCGGCGCTGGCTTCAACGACTTTGAGCATTTCAGGGTAATCGCTCTCGCCCAAAAAATGACGGAAACTGAGTCCTGTGATCGCGGGAGCATTACTTAGCTTGATTGTGTTCGTTGTCATTCTTGTTTTCCTCTCACTTCAATACCATGATCTAATTTTTGTCCTGTACCATTAAACGATCTGGTTTTGACTCAACTAAATCTCTGCAATGCCTGGTAAATGGCATCCGCACCAAACATGATCGCGTTGGCAGGTACACGTTCATTCGCAGCGTGAATGGTTTGCGAGAAATTGAAATCCTCCTGTAAGGGCATTGGCAGGAAGCCATACGTTTGAATGCCGATCTGCGAGAAAAATCTTCCATCAGTGACGCCGCTCAATAGAAGTGGAACCGGCGTTCCTTCCGGGTCTGCCTTACGCAAAATATCTGCCAGCGTGTTGAAGAGTCCCATGTTGGGTTCGGATGGTCCCGGGTCATAACGAAGCACTTCAAGTTCTACGTCATTGCCAACGATCGGGCGTAACTCGGCAAGCATATCTTCGGGTTTGAATCCCGGCAACAAACGTCCATCCAATTCCACAGACACTTCCCCCGGAATCACATTGACCTTGCTGCTGCCATGCAAAATGGTCGGGCTGACCGTGTTATGGATCAGCGGATAAAACGTCCGTCCGCTTTCGCCCATTAATTTCACCACGCTATTCGCCAGCATTGGATTCGTCAACTGACCGAGAATGAGTCCCTGCGCGCTGCTTAACTCGGCAGACATGGCATCGAACATCAAACGCGCTGGAGGCGTGATATGAACTGGCAGATCACGTTGATCGAGTTGTTGCAACAGATGTGAAAGTTTTGCCATCGCGCCGCCGCGCACTGGGATGGAACCATGTCCACCGCGTCCCCGCACGGTGGCTTTCATCCAGCAGACTTGTTTCTCAGCCACCATGATCGGATAAAAGCGCTTCTTGCCGACGGTCAAACTGAATCCGCCAAACTCACCGATCGCGTAGCGGACGTCTTTGAACAAGTCGGCATGCTTCTCAACGAGGAACTTTGCGCCCACATCGCCACCGGCTTCTTCATCACTAACGATCGCTAGGATAAT
>Ga0210377_10002986_pt1 | contig 14603 bp, 15 predicted proteins | sample PLM4_65_b1redo_FD_155480 | JGI IMG/M metagenome (GOLD analysis project Ga0210377, IMG submission 155480) | Groundwater sediment microbial communities from an aquifer in East River, Colorado, USA - PLM4_65_b1 redo | ecosystem: Environmental > Terrestrial > Soil > Riparian zone | place: USA: East...
CGGCGGACAGATGGTCGGGACGCAGGTTCCCCTGAACCTCCAGGACGAGCTTTCCCTCGGGCCGCGCGGTCCCGCCTTCCGGTTCATGGGAGAAGGACGGTTCGCCGAGGTGACGTCGTCGCCCTCGGCCGCCCCGCCCGCCGCCGCGGGAGCCGCGCCGGGGAAGCCCCCGGGCGCGCCCGCGCCCCAAGGGGAGGACGGGGCGAAAAAGTCCGTGTTCAAGAAGTTCTTCGGCTGACCGCGGGTCCCGCGCTTACTTCGGCGACTCGATCTTCCCCTTCAGGCGTCGCGCCTTTTCGATGTCCCTGCGGGCCTTCGGGTGCGCCGGATGGAGCGAGAGCGCCTTCTCCCACTCTCCGATCGCCCCCTCCAGGTCCTCCGCGAGGAATCGCCGCATCCCCGCGGCGTAATGGGCGTCCGCTTCCCGGTGTTTCTTCTCGACGTCCTCTTTCCGTTCGGCCGCGTTCCGGGCGTCGTTGCCTTCCTTGTCCGGGTTGGAATATGCGGGAACCTTATCCGTCATTGTCGATGACGTGATATCGATATCCGGGAGTCGCAACACGGCGCCGACGGACAACGGAGACCCCGCCGGAAGGCGATTGAAATAGGCGATCAGGAAATCCTTAGCGGGATCCCGGTACGCTTCCCCGGCGATCCTTCGCAAGGTGTCCCCTTCCCGCACCGTCCAGGATCGGGCATCCTTCTCCTGCCCTTCGTTCTTCCCGTTTTTCCCGACCTTTCCGCTTTTCACCCGCCGGAAGGCCGCCTCGCGATCCGGGTCGAGCACGAGAACGGCGAGGAACTCCCTCAGGGCCTCCGCCGTTTCCCCGCTCTCCTCCAGCGCGACAGCGGCCCGGTAATGGCGGTCGGCCTCGGTGCGGATCCTCCGCTCCAGCCGTTCGACGCGGTCCCGGGCGTCCGTGTCCTCCGGCGCGAAGCCGCGGACGACTTTCCGATAGAGCAGCGCCCTCCGGAGATCCCCGGCCTTCTCCGCGGCGTCGGCCAGTCTCCTGTATTTTCCGGGAACGTCACGGAAGGCGTCCCCCGTCTCCGCGGATGGGGGGGACACCGGTTCGCGCGGAAATCCCTTCGCCTGCTCACCGCGGAGCGGGATCGATCCCGCGCATCCCGCGAGCAGCGCCGCCGCCAGCAAGAGGCACCTCCGTCCCGGGATCATTCGGCGCCGTACTCCCGGAACGTCGTCAGGTTGCTCCCGAAATCCTTCAATCCGAAGCTCCCGTAGATCATCTCGCGGCTGACCCGGAAATCGTTCGAAAAGAAGGGGGCGCTCTCCCGCTCGACGGTGAAGGCGAGGCGGTACCCCTCCTGTCGGACCATCGCCACGACAAGGGCGTTCGTGTCGCCGTACGGATACGCGAGGTATTTCACCTCGCGGCCGGTATGTTTCCGAATGATCCTCGATGACTCCACGATTTCCCTCCGGACCGCCTCGAAATAGTCCCGGAACGATTCTTTCCGCTCCTTTCGCCCGAGGTACCGGTGCGTCTTGCTGTGGCACTGGATGTCGAGCCCCTCCTTCGACATCTCGCGGACCTGTTCCCAGGACAGCGTCTCCCTGCTCCCGACGATGAGGTCGGTGTACACGAAGAGGGTTGCCGGGTATCCGTACTTTTTCAGGATGGGCCAGGCGACGTCGTACACGGAACGCCACCCGTCGTCGAACGTGATGACGACGGAGCGGGCCGGGATCTGGCGCCGCAACTGGAGGAATTCGAACAGGTCGTCGAGGGAGACGACCCGGTAGCCGTTCTCGCGAAGGAAGCGCATCTGCGCCTCGAAATCGGCCTCGCGCACGGTCATCGCGTCGGGGGTACCGTTCCGGGAGAGCTTGTGGTACGTGAGGACGGGGACGGTCTGGTATCCCGTCGGTCCCAGGCCGCCGGGCGCGTAGCTCGCTAGGGGGATCAGGACGTCCTGGCCGGGCGCGGGAAGAGCCTTCCCGTTGAACTCCGAGAGGAACCAGTCCATGGAAGGGTCGCCGAGGTATTGCCGGGCGAGCGAGGAGTAGCTGTCGCCGCGCTGGACGATCGCGACGATGACGTCGGGGAAGCCGCGCGCGTTCGCCGACGGGAGCGTGAGCCGCGGAGCCGGTGTGGGGAGCGCGGCAGGGCGGATCTCCGGGCCCGCGCATCCCCAGACCAGGAGAAAAAGGAGGAGAAGAGGCGGAAGAGCCCTAGCCCGCATTTCTCACCAGGGTTCGTAGCGAGGCGGTGGAGACGGGCGTGGATACAAGGCGCGCGACCGGAGGGCCCCGGAGGCGTAGTTGACACTACGCCGAGGAGCCCGACCGAGCGCAACGCAGTAGACATGCCCGTATCCGCCGCCGCAGTAGAAGGCTGGTGAGAAATGCGGGCTAAGCACGATATTTTCGTTCCTCGATCCGCAGGAGCCGGAACGCTTCCCAGGACCCCCTGCCACCATCGGCCCCCAGGGGGGGAAGCGGCTCCACCGCCACCAGGCTCTGGACGGAGTGGTAGACATCGCGACTGATCACGATCTCCCCTTCCCGCGCGGCCCGGTTCAGGGATGCGGCCTCCTCGAAGATCTCTCCGACGTAGAAGGGCGAGCTCGTCTCGCCGGAGGGGACCTGTCCGGACAGGACGACGCCGGTGCTGATCCCGATCGAGACCTTCCGGAGAAGCTCGTTCCCGTTTTCCGCCGCTTCCTGAAGCGCCTTCTGGATGGAGACCGCCGCGCGGACGGCCCTCCGCGTATGATCGGCGAGGTCGGACGGCGCGCCGAACACGCCGGTGAGCGACGCCCCCTGGTATTTTTCGACGTGCCCTCCGTACCCGAGCACGTTCCTCGATGCGATCGAAAAGATCTCCTTTAGGTTCCGCATCAGGTCGTCGGGGAGACTCTCGTCCGCGAAAGACCGGAACCCCTTCACGGAAGCGAATAGAACCGTGACCGGGTTTCGCGCCGTTCCGGGATCGTCCCCTTCTCCTTCCGCCGCCGCGCCCGGCAAACCGGACGGCATCCCCGCCATCGTTTCCCGGGATCCCGCTCCCCCGCCGGGTTCCCCCGCCATGCGCGCGACCGCAAAACCGATCCCGCCCGCCGCCGCCGCGCAAAGGATCGCGGCGACCAGAATCCATGCGGCCGGGAAGGAGTCGCGGTTGGCGTCCGCCCGGAGGCGCACGGGGGAAAGCCCGAGGCGAACGGTCCCCACGGGTTGTCCCCGGAAGAGAATCGGGCGGGAAAGCTCGAGACCGCTCTTTGCCGTTCCCTTCCAGGGGGAACCGACCCGGGAAAGGTCCGTGTCCGCGCGAACGACGTTACCGGCGTCCGATACCGAGACGAAGAGGTAGCGCTCCTCGAGGAAAGCGCCCTTGGCCAGGGAGTTCAACGTGAGGCCATCCTCCGCGACCAGCGGAAGGACGGAGCCCGCGGCGACCAGATCGAGGGTGAACTCCGCGGCGCGAACTTTTTCCCTATAAAGGGTATCGACGAACCGGGCGCGGCCGGCCCACCCCGCGGCGAGGACCGCCAACAGGACCACGACGCCGGTGACCGCGGCAAGGCGCGCGGCGGCGTTCCGTGGAGCGGCGGCGGTCACCTGATCCTCACCCCGGTCCGTTCTTCTTAATGTTTCGGGCCGAAGAGGGGCGTTTCCTCGTCGGCCGGCGGGGGGGGTTGGCCGCGGGAGCCGCTCCCCTTCGGCTTCGACCTCGCCTTCGGGTAGAAGCTGTCCACGTACTCCCTCGGCATGGGCTCCCGCGTTTTCAGCATGGATTCCGGCACGTTGATCTTCATTCCCTCACTGATGACATTAGGGTTGAGATTCGGGTTCACCTCGGCCAGGATCTTCCAGTTGTCGATCTCGCCGGTATACCAGCCGGCGATGATGGAAACCGATTCACCCGGAAACCGGACCTTGTGGACGAGCATGGGACCCGAACGGAGGTCCACCTGGGGCCTCCCGACGTCCTTGCCGGGAGGAGGATATCCTCCGGGCGCGCCTCCGCGGTACGCCGGGGATTGCCCCGGGACGGAAGGGGTCGGGAAAGCGCCCGGCGGTTGCGGCTGGGCATGGGGCGGAGGAGGAGGCGGGAGGTCAGCCTTCTTCGCCGCGCACCCGGCGCACATCCACAGGGCGATCCCGCCCAGCGGAACGACGAGTTTCAGCAACCGAAGCCGTTGCCCGGAGCGCATGCCTGCCATCGCCTATTTTCCCTTCATCCTGGCGAGGGCTTTCCTCGCCGGTTCGTTGCCGGGATTGATCGACAAGGATTTCTCGATATTCTGGAGGCTCTCTTTCCGTTTCCCCTGCTTCTCCTGTACCATCCCGAGGTTGAACAGCGCTTCGTCGACGTACATCGGCGACAGTTTCACCACCTTCGCGTACATCTGTTCCGCCTTGACGTACTCTTTCCGGACGGCGTGGACGTACCCCATGTTGAAAAAGGCGTCGGCGAAGTTCGGATCGATCTCGCCCGCCTTCGCGTACGCGTCGAGCGCCATCGGATACTCCTTCAATTTCACGTAGGCGTGCCCGAGCTGGAAATATCCCTGGATATTTCGGGGATCCTTCACGACCGCCTGTTGAAGCACGATCTTCGCTTCCCCGGGATTCGACTCGATGAGCCCGACGGCTTTCCGGACCAGCGTCTCGGCCTCCGCGGCCGGCGACGGAGCGGAAGGGGCGGGCGGCGGGGACGCCTGGGGCGCGGCCGGGACCGGTTTCGGCGCCTGGGCAGCGGGGGCGGGGGCGGTCGTGTCCGCCGGGCTTTTCCCCTTCCCCATCAAGTAATATCCTCCACCGAGAAGCGCCAGCAACGCGACGCCCGCGACCGCGACCAGGGCGCCTTTCTTCCCCCCCTTCGCCGGCTCGGCCTGCGTCGCGCCAACGTTCGGCGCCGCCTTCGCCTGGGGTGCGGGGTCCGCCTTCGGGGCGGACGGCTCCGGAACGGGGATCTTTTCGATCGACCGCCGCTCCGCCTCCGCTTCCTGGGCACGGTCGCTCGCCGCGCCGGCGCCGGCCGCGTCGGCCATCCGCTTCCCTTCCGCCTCGATATCCTCGGCGAAGAGAAGTTTCAGGTACTCGGCCATGCTGCGGCCCGAAGGGCGCAGGTTGAGCCGGAAAATGCACTCCTCGATGTCCGCCTGCATGTCGGCCAACGACTGGTACCGGTCATCGGGTTCCTTGGCGAGGGCCTTGGAGACGATGTCGTACAACTTCTCGGGCAGCCCGCCTTTCAGCGTCCCGAGCGGAGTGAACTCGGCCTCCCGCACCTTTGAAAGGATCTGGAGGGTGTCGGCGCCCTGAAACATGCGGCGGCCCGCGACCAGTTCATACAGGAGAATCCCGGTGGCGAAGATGTCGGACCGGTGATCGATCACCTTTCCCGCCGCCTGCTCGGGCGACATGTAGGCGACCTTCCCCTTGATCATCCCCACCTGGGTGATCGTGCTCTGGCTGGCCGCCTTGGCGATCCCGAAATCGACGATCTTCACATCTCCCTCGTAGGTGAGGAAGACGTTCTGGGGAGAGATGTCCCGATGGATGATGTTCAGGGATTTCCCCTGGAAGTCCTTCAGCTTGTGCGCGTAATCGAGGCCGGCGCACACCTTGGAGATCAGGTACAGCGCGTTTTCGAGACTGACCGGGTTGCCCTTCTCCCGCGCTTTCGCGTTGACCGCCCGCAGGTCTTTCCCGAAGAGAAACTCCATCGTGATGAAGTACGAATTCTCCATCGAGCCGAAGTCGTAGATCTGGACGATGTTCTGGTGATTCAGGAGGGCGGCCAGCTTCGCCTCGTCGATGAAGGAGGTGATGAGCTCCTCCTCGTGCGCGAGGTGGGGAAGGATCTGCTTGATGGCGATGAACTTCTCGAACCCCTCGACGCCGATGATCTTCGCCCGGTACAGCTGCGCCATCCCGCCGGTCGCGAGTTTTTCGAGCAGGAGATACTTCCCGAATCGGGTGGGCTGAAAGTTCGACATCGTGCTCCTGTCTTTATAAAACCAGGTTTCGAGAGCCTCCGGGCAAATGAAAAACCTTCCCTGTTTTCAAAACTATACAAACCGTGTCGTTCCCTGTCAAACCGCTTTGCAGCGGCGGGACAGGTAGGATGAACTATCCGGACTTGGAGGTGTGCTGCAAAGGAAGCCCATCGTCCCCGATCGTGATGGGCAAGAGGAACCCCCTTTCGACGAGCGTCCGCACGACCTGGCACGTCGGGGGCGCCAGCACCGCGGGATCAAGGGAGAACCGTGGAGCGACCTCCTGGAGGATCCGGAAGAGCGTGGCCTCCCCGTCGCATTGCGAGATGACGGCCGCCACGATCGGGTCGATGTCCCCCTCGTGGGCGATGCCTTGCGATAGACGAAGTCGGGGCGTTCGTTCGACCCACCCCCCCTGTCCGATGAAGTGGCCGGCATCGATCGAAAGATTCGGGGAGGGAACGTATCGTCGGGCGAGAATGTCCTCGTCCGATTTCGCTTCCTCCAGAAAATCGCGGAACTCGAATCCCCTGGCGACATCGTCGCCGCAGTCGCCGAGGATCTTCTCCGGAGAGACCTCGGCGCGGTACCAACAGGCCGCCCCCGTCCGCTTGCGCATCATGATGAACCCGAACCAGACCTTGTCGATCCCGATGCTCTCGTAATACTCCATCCACTCCTCGAACTGCCGCGCGTACTTCTCCGTTTCGCGCAGTTCCGTGTGACGGATCCAGGTCGAGGCGTACACGCTCGCCTCGTTCGAATCGGAGCTCAGGATCCAGGCGTCGCACCCCGTGTCCTGGAACCACTCCTTGAGCCTCTCCCGCCAGTCCTCCCCTTTCCGGACGGCCCAGTTGCAGAGGATCTGGCAGATCCCCCCTTCCGCGAGAACGGAGGGAACCTCGCGGACGATCTTCCGGCACACATCGTCCCCCGCCATTCCGCTGTCGCGGTATGCGTACTTCCTCTCCGGCGAGATCACGAACGGAGGGTTCGAAACGACGAGGTCGAAGAGGCGCCCCTCGACCGGCCGGAACAGGTCTCCCTCGACGCATTCCAGGTTGTCGAGGCTGTTCAGGGCGGCGTTGAACTTCGCGATGCGCACCGCCCGCGGATTGAGGTCCGATGCGACCACGCGCCCGCTGTGCCGCGACGCCATGGCCGCCTGGAAGCCGCATCCGCACCCGAGATCGAGCGTCAGGCGCGAAGGACGGCGTACGGTCATGTTGGACAGCATCATCGTGCTCTTCCCGAGTCCCATGACGTAATCCTGCGACGCGTCCGACAGGAGTCTCCTGCGGTTGTCGAAGGAAAAGATGAAGTTCTCGTAAGGAAGGAGTTTCATGGAAGCCGTCACCTGCCCGTCGCCGACCGAAACAAGCCCGGCGTCCGTGAGCAGGTCGACCGTTCCCTGCGGCAGGAGTCGTCGAGCGCTGTCGACGGGAACGGGGGCCTCGAGGATGAACATCCGGATCAGGGCATTCAGCGCCGTCTGCTCCCGGGTCCGCCAGCCGCACACCATCGTATCCTTGTCGCCGAACGTGGTGACGCCGTCCGCTCCGAGGACGTCGAGGACGCCTTTGTGGTTGAAGCCGGCGTCGTCGAGCGCCTTCCTCAAGGCGCGAATGTCGTCCGGCCGGTCGAGAAGAAGGGGGATGTGATCGTTCCGGGTTGAGTCCATTCGGCGGGAGGGAGTCATGTTTATGTCAGGCAGGCATGTACATCATGCAGTTCTGCCCGCGATGCAACTTCTGGTTGAACCAAGCCAACGTCTCGACTCTGGCCCTCTTCGCCGGATTCGGATCGTTGATGTACACCTTCTGCCCGTCGACTCCTGTCAATACCACGATGTGCGGAACGCCATCCCAGTGCCCCGCACACCAGATCGGGCCGTTATTTCGCAAGATGACTTCCAGTTGCTGAGAGGTCAAGTTCGAGGCAGGAGTCAGGATCGACTTCAGGCCCTCCGTTTGCGCCAGTCGGACGAAGTCAGCCAACCCGATCCCCTCGTTCGCAACCCACTTGGCGGGCAGACCCAACCTCGGACCTGCCACTCTGAAGTAAGCGACCATGCATGCCGACGCGTACCAACATTCCATCGTCGCCATCTGTGTCACCAACGGCACTTTCAGCTGGATGCCCATGTTTCCTGCACCTCCTTTTGGCGTTAGAGGGATCGATCCCCGCGTTCACCGGGCCACGACCGAGTTAAGGAGCAACAAACCGACTCCTACGGCGGCAAAGATAAGGGCGATCCGGAGGCGAATCTTGCGGGCGATCGCCCCGGACTCGCGGTGGTTCGAATCCACCCTGCAGGCCGTGACGAGGAAAACAGCCGAGATGCCGAGGAACACGGCCCCCACAAGAGGCAGGATCGGAAATCTCACCCTGTGGCCTCGGCCAAGGCAGCGTGCTCCCTCGCCCCGCGGCCCACTATCGTATCCCCAGAAGGGTTTTTTGCCGGAACCCCGGCGCACGGACTTCGAAGAGGGGTATGCCAGGCTTGCTTATCGCCAGTTCCAGCGCGGCGGCGGCCCGTTGGCGTTGACCTCCGGTGCGAAGAACCTGATTCAGGTGCTCGGAGGAAATCGGCTGGCCCATCAGGTATCGCGTCCCGTTCCGAAACTGCCCCCTGTTCCTCCCCCACCAACCTTGGACCAGCTCGGGATCGGCCCCGGGCAGGTCCTCGTCCGGATCCATCTCCACGTTCTCGTCCTCGGGATTCTCGGTCGGACCGGCATCGAAACCCTCGGGTCGCTCTCCTTCAAGGTCTTCGTAAGCGATATCCACCCCGGTGATCATGGTGAAGGCTTCGCCGGCGGCGCGGGCCAGGGGGGGAGCTTTCATCTGCTCGAATAGCCACGGGAGCAACACCGGATCGCCGATCACTCCCGCGCCGACCGCCGCCAGGCGACGCGTCTGCGTATCTTCCGCGATCGCTCTCTGCCAGAGAAGGGCTTTCGGCGGATCCGCGCGACGCATCGCGATGCGCACGGCCTCTTCCGCGAAGTCGTCATCCGGCTTCACAAAGGACCACAAGGCCTCGGCAGCGTCGGCATCCCCGAGAATCGCCAGCGACCAGGCCGCGCCATACCTGCACGCGGCGTTTCCGGATTCCCTTTCCCTTGAGACCAGGGGGATCAGATCGGTCCGTCCCAGTTCCCCCGCCGCCCGGAGAGCACGCGCCTTAAGATATGGATTGTCGTCGCTCAGTGCCTCGGCGAGAGGCGTTCCCGGATCCCGCCGATGCACGGCGGACGCGGCGATGCCGATGCGTCGTATGACGGGCCACTCGGATGCGAGGAGTTTTCGGATACGTCCTTCCGCGTTCTCAAATGAAAGCCACCCAAGCGCGGACACCAGACCGCGGGAGAGTTCCGTTTTGGCGAGCCCCACCTCCACGACCGTTTGAATCCTGCTGCCATCGCCGCTTTCGAAGGCGAGGATGGCAGCGGTAAACACTTCACCCGGTTCTTCCTGCGTCAGTGCACCGGCGCAGATTTCCCACCCGGCGTCACCAGCAATGCGAAGCCCATCCAAGTGGGCTTCCACACGACCATCTAACTTCGCCAATTCTTTCAGAGAGTAATGCGGGGCATAAACAGCTCCATCCCGCAGAAGCCAATGGAAGGCAACATCTTCGGCGTGCTGGGAGATGATCGCTGGAATTACAGGCGACGACATGCCTAATGTTTTTCCTTTGGACTGAGTTATTTAATTCACTTCCGGCTGCAATCCCAATTTTGGTTGATACCGACGATGCGGGTCGTCGGCTACGCCAATTTCGACTCGTGGCTCGATACCAAGTTCGGTTGCACCTGGAGCGCGTGACGGAACTTTAACAGATGGAAGGACTCCTTGATCCTCCTCACGCCCGGTTCGAAATCGAGCAACACGTCGGTCACTGTCCACTGCCGCTGATTGGCTTTCATCCAATGAACCACCTTGTCGGTACGCACCGGCATCAATAAGTGAAGCGACTTGGTGCTGTCGGTCGTTTCCAGACGAATTACCAATTTCCGGAAAAGGGATAGGCGATGAAGGCGAAGCGCCTCCTGGATCCCTTACTCCGGGCTGCGGAGCGCCCACTGCTTATGCCGCTTCTGCCATGTCTGTACTAAGTCCTAAGATACGAGTTAGCCTTTTCATCCAGATTTTCGAAAAACATGTCTACCAACTTCGCGGCGCCGGCAGAGTCAAATTGCGATGATGGGTCTAGCGCCTCGCGAGGTACCGGGGGCCCCATGTTATCGGCAGTTGATATTGGATAAAGATGCTGCAATCTTTCCAATACGGTCCCGCGCCAGTTCAGAAAATTCTGCTGATTGGGGATGACATGTAAAGGCAATTGTTCTGCAAACGCGGCCTCTACATGAGGCGAACCATCTTCAACAGCATATATCGTATTCAGAATCGTCATTAGTGTGAGGTCAATCGGTCCGCGAATTTCTCCTTTCCATTCGGACTCATCCGATTCAGGCGGGCATGCGTATCTATTGGACATTTGGAAAGCCCAAGAGGCCTCGATAAACAGATACGGTCTTGGGTCGTCCGACAGATTGCAGAATCGGAATACGACCCATTCTGCGCAGCCAATTGCATAGGCGATTGCGGCACGAGCAGTAACTTTTGACAATGCCTGCTCTGTAAAAGGGTCTACATCCCCTAATAAAGAATAGGGGTTCCCATCGTCCCATTGGTGCGCGATGGTAAATTTCTCTAGCTCAGGAGGGATGTAGTTCGGGCGCGTCCATGCCATCTCAATGCCCCTTCCGGAGAACTCTAATTAATCACAAACTTTAATCTTGTTGCAATTTCCTTGTCCGTCAGGCCCTTTATTCACTTCATTTATAAGCCTGGTACAATCCGGGCAAGGCGGCCTGGAAATCTTGAGCATCAATACTCCCTGCGCACCCTTCGAAAACCAATCCTCAATAATCTTTGCCTCGGCGTGCCCTTGTTTGGGTCGTGCAGGGTTTCTCTCATATACAAAAGGCGCATCGCTGCCGCATGGCTTGATATCGCTTTTGTCATCAAGCCCCTTCCCTTTGCTAAAGTGCGCAAACTGACCGCCCCGCTGGATCCTATTGGTCGCAACCATGCTATGTCCAGCCATCAGATTGCCGGGCGCCCCCTGCGTCTTACCCACCGCAAGCGTGCTTGACGGCCCGCCCTCGTCACTTTCCGGGCGAGGGCGCATGCTCTTTGGTAAATTGGCGTCCACTTCCGCCTGCATCGCGGACCCAAGCTTGCCACAGTCTGGATCCGTCGTCGAGATTGCGAGGGAGTCCAGATAAAGTTGGGGTGGTGTCTGCCCTGGTGGTGAGGCGTGATTATGCGTTGTCAAGTCCAAGTGCCTAACAACGTTTTCGCCCTCAAACTTCACATCCATCGACCAGCTATTGAAATACACTTTGCCCCTGTTTGAACTTGTAACGAGGCCTTTCTTGGGCGCGCACCCTGCTTCATCGCCCGTGCTTTTTTTAAAATACGACTTGTTCTTGAGCATCACCTCTTTGCCGCTCACCTTTACGCTCTTACTGCCGTCGGTTGTATCGGACGCCATTCCAGTGTTCGGATATGGAATCGGTACGCCGGGGGGTGTGGCTGGAGTCTGGGGAGGTGTAAAGCAGACGTCGGGGAATGCGCAGATGGCCTTGCCATCCGCCGCCTTGCAGGAAACTTCTCGTCCGTTGGCGAAGACGTCGTTGCCCATCAGGCACCCCCCCCTCCGGATTGACTCAATATCAACGCGGCGCGCTCGCCGCTGTCATTTCCAAAATGGCAGAGCACTTTTTCTCCCAACGAATATCCTTTCCGTGCAGCGGCGAGGGCAATACTCAGGACAGAGGGGACAATCGCCGCGCCGACTTCACCTATGCAGTCAACCGGATGCCAAATATCGAACTCCTCCTTACGCTGGCGAAGAATGCGAGTGAGCGCAAGAGAGGCTTCCTTGAATCCGTACTGTTCTCCATTTGCATCCGTTATGCGGTAGTCCAAATCCCCCATGCTCAATTTCGAATCCGCAAGCGCAGAGTTAATGGCCTGCACAAGCCCGTTGGCGCGCAGAGGCTCTTCCGAACGTATGATTGCTTTTTCATGTCCGAAGCCGATACCGAGACATCTCACGCCCGATTCACCCAACTCACTGTGAGGAACACCGATCAATACCGCGGCGCCGGCTTCTCCTGGAATAAACCCGTTGGAATTCTTGCTCGTCAGGAGGCGGTCCTTTTCTTCAAATGCGGAGAGCGTCGTCGCTGTAAGATAGGTATCGACTCCTGCGATCAGGCAATATTCTAATCTTTCCTGCTGAAATAGCTTCGATGTCCTATCAAGCGCTACGGCTCCGGCAATCCTTCCGAGGGGAATGACCGCCGACTTCTCGTTAAACCGCATGTTCAGTTCCGATTGGACTCTCTCCATGAGTTCGCTTTCCAACCCGTTGAACCTGCCCGGTCTGTCTTTCTCGGCGACACACAAGAACAGGGGAATGCGCCCGGCCGGTTCCTGCAGCCCATCAAGGCATTCCCGAATGGCACTTGCGGCAAGCCGTGCAAGTTTCTCCATCCCCCGCCACGGCTGTTCCAGGGGAACTTCACTCCCCATGATCCACTCTCCGCCCTTGTCCATGAACCGCGTTTCCCGGAAACTGTTGATGCCGCAGCGGATCGCCGCACACGTCGCCGGAGCGTTCAGCCCCACGCCGGTAACCATGCCTGCCGAAAGGATGGACAGCCCGGTCATTGACAAGTGTCCTTACGACGCAGCACGTTTTTTGGAAGCAACCAGATGCCCCAGCGTCGGATAGAATGTCTTCCCCGTTTCCCGCGCCCTGTACCAGCCATTGGGCATACGGCCTGCGATTACCTGGACGACCTCGAAGATGTTTCTTTTCAGCGGAATAGACGCCCTCCACGTCATCATGAACCGGTTTTCGTCGGGCTCGATGACCACGGTGTCGATCACGCCTTGGGTTTCCACTCTCTCGATATTCCGGAAATTGAATTCGATCGGCATGTCGACCTTCGGCAATCGGAACCGTGTCTGTCCGCTGGGGGTCATGTTGACCAGCACAATCTCCTCCCCCCCGACGGGGTGGGACACTTGCTGGTCGGCGGGGGCCGACTGGTAATACCTTTCATCAAAATCCGTCGGGAGAAACGGGAAATGGTTATCGAGCCAGTTCTGGTCGTAGGTCCCGGCCAGCCGGATCCGTGACTGGAAGTTGCGCCCGATCGGCCCGAAGGACATGGGACGGTACTCCCCGTTGGGGATGCTCACCGGTTTGCCGATCTCCTCCGTGTTGGGCATCGGCATGCCCCCCACGTATTCGGCCTTCACCACGTGATGGAACCCTTTCCCGACGGGGTTGTCCATGCAGGCATGATGGTTCTTCGGATCCTTGTCGTTGGTGTCCGTTCCACCGAAAGCGACATCGTATGAGACCGGCATCTTCTGGAACGGCTCGGGGTCGCCCGGCGTGATAGAAGTCAACCCCTGTTCCCACGTCCGGTTTCCCACCACATTGAAGGATTTTTCCATGATGCCGAACCGCAGGGAAACCGTGACCTTGGTGGCGGCCCTTCCCCCGGGGGCGTACGCGCTTCCGTTGAGCAGCACGTCGCAGCGGTGCTTGCGCGGGGGATAATCGCTTTCATACCGGACCGCGGTGAGACCGGGTTCCCCGGTGAAGACGTCCGCTTCCACCAGGGGTACCTCCTTCTCTGCGTAGACCGGACCGGCTCCATTTCGGGGAAGGAGAAAGGTGCCTTTGACGCAGACGACCAGCGATTCACGGCCGTCCGGCCGTATCCCCAGGGTGTACCCCGCCAGCATGCCGGTCATATTGAGAAGTTCCATGGCTACGAAAAACCACCCCGATCCGATATCGAATATCTAGTTGATCTGTACCGAGCCGCCCTTGATCCGGTTCACGCCGGAGGAACGAGTGAGGAGATAAGCCCCCCGGATCAGGACCTTGCCCGCGCGCGTCAGAGTGATGCTCGCCTTCCCGCAGCGCAGCACGATCTCGTTCTCGGCCTCGTAGACGATCCGCTTACCGTCGACGACAACTTCCTCGGGCCTCTCCGCATCCAGTGCGACCTCGGAGGACTCGGAAATCTCGTCGAGAAGGGAATGCAGGGTATCGATGACGATGGGTAGTTTCGGATCGCCATTCTCAAAGACGAGAAGGACATCCCGCCCGGCGGATGCCGCATGACGCACCTTCTGAAGCTTCATGGATCCGGCCAGGCGCGCCGTAACGGGTCCTTCCGAATTCCCGGGAAAGTCGACGACGACCCGACCGTCGCCCTCCACACGGACTACTTTACCAGCGTGCATCCCGGCGATCCGATCCGTCGACTCCAGCAGCTGCACGCCCCCTGCCAATGGCCTTTTCATGTCAGTTCTCCAGGATTTTCTGACCCTTGAGTGTGATGTTCTTTGAAGCTTTGGCCGAAATGTCTCCGGTCCCCTTCAACGTGATATTTTTCCCGCTTATGGTGATGCTCCCGTCCTTTTTCATGTTGATGGTGGACTGCCCGGTCTTCAAGGTAATTTCGTCGCCTGCTTCGATTATCACCTTCTTCGCCGCTTTAAGGGAGTGATCCTTTCCGACGTCCTCGGAG
>Ga0210377_10002987_pt1 | contig 14601 bp, 12 predicted proteins | sample PLM4_65_b1redo_FD_155480 | JGI IMG/M metagenome (GOLD analysis project Ga0210377, IMG submission 155480) | Groundwater sediment microbial communities from an aquifer in East River, Colorado, USA - PLM4_65_b1 redo | ecosystem: Environmental > Terrestrial > Soil > Riparian zone | place: USA: East...
TGTTGTGTTGTCAAGTCAAAATCAACACCATATTTAGTCAAGATTAACGCGGGTCTAAAAATTTTCAGCTCTGAAGAGGGCATGAAACAAGGCTGAAATAAAACAATGTGATAAAACCCCGCGTTAGTGGCTCATCTTTTTCATATCTTGATTTTACGAATGGGGCCCCCGAGGAGCGGATCGGTCTGGTTTTTACTTCATAAAATTGAACCAGTTCTCGGGAGCGAATCCTCCCAGGCTCACCAGGTCGGTAATATAGTGGGCGATCATGGCCGGGACCACCGACCCCGTCCTGATCATCGCCACCATCGGGAGAACCCCCCAGAGGGCCGTCGAAATGACGGCGTGAAGTCCCGTGGACCAGTGGATCAACCCGAAGAGAAGGGCCGAGAGCGGCACGAGCAGCCGGGGACTCATGAGGCCATGCAAGGCGGAATAACAGTAACCGCGGAACACGATCTCTTCCGACACAGCCACGAGCGCGACACCGAAGGTGAGATCGAAGGTCTTGACGAGGAGACTACTGATTTTCGGCATCACCGAGAGCTGAGTATGAGGCAGGATTTTTTCAAAAAAACGCCAGCCCGCCTGGTCGATCAGGACGCCGGTCAACGTGAGAAGCAGCATCCACATGAGGCCCTGGCGCAAGGGAATGCGCTTGAGCCCGAATTCGGCGGGCAGGGAAATCTTTTGCTTTAACAGGCAGAGAATGATCCCGATCGCGAGGAACCGCGATCCGTAATCGACGGCAAGCCACTCCCCATAGTTCCTGGCCCGCATGAAGAGAAAATCGTTCAGCAGATAGATGGATGAGAGAATTGCCAAAATGACAAGGTGCTGGGGTTGGTCTTGTTCTTGATTTTCCATACTGAGATCTCTTCGGGCACCGCGGGCATAGGATAAGCTTTGAACGCGAATTTTGCGAGCAAAAAATAAGAATAAAATCGGTCGATTCCATGTAATCTGCGAATTATAACGCCATCACTTTTTCGACAATATCGCAGCCCGGCTGATCCGGATGTCCGGAGCAGCGCTGATCTGAAAACCCGCTGACCGGGCGTATTCGAGAGTTTCCTGGAACTTGCGATTCGGCACGTGCATCCTGGGTTCTGCGATAAGAAATTTCCCAGACCCTTTCAGGACGGAAAAAACCCGGGATAAAAACCTCGGGATGTCGGGCACTTCGTGAACCATCCAGAAGGCTAGGACGAAATCAGCTGGCTCTTTGATCCCGATATCGTCCTCTGCTACGAGAACGGATCGGATGCGGGACGCCACTCCTGATTTTTCCGCACGCTTACGCATTCTATCGAGCATCTCCTGCTGAAGGTCCACGGCAATGACGGTCCCTTTGCCGCCAACCATCTTTGCCATGGCGATCGAAAAATATCCCAGGCCGCATCCGATATCAGCAACCGTCATTCCTTCCTTGACAAAAGGACCGAGCAAAGCTTGAGGATCGTGCAGGAAACGGCGGAGAGGATTGTCGAAGGAATACGCCAGCCACCAGGGACAGACGCGGCCATCTCTGAGGAACAGGCTTCTGAAGGATTTCATGGTTTCCCTCGTTAAGATTTAATGTACCCATCTTCCCAAAAAGATATAATCGCACATCTGGACATGTGTTATTTTATAAAATTGACGGCCGTTAACCGATTATCGAGTGGTTTTACTCGACTTTATCAGTAATTTTTCGCCGTTTCAAGCAAAATAATAATTTCAGGAGAATATGGGCATCAGGCGAAACATCGCCCGCTTCATGACCGTTGTTGTGGAACGCGCCTGGGTGCCTGAATGCTCTCTGCTCCTTGTCCGTAACGTTGCTCCTTTATTACCTCGCTCAGCGTCTTGCTGAAACACTCTCTTGGAGATAATAAATCTGAGATGGGCGCCGCGCTCCTGGGGAAAAATCCGCAAGTTACCGTGGTGATTACAAATGCCTCAGCTCGTTCACTCCACAACCCATATTGCGCAGTTCTTGGCCTCGTGGATAAGCTTGCTCGACGTACTGCCGAAAAGAAACTCTTCGGCCTTGGAGTGATGGTGGCGGCCGACGACCACGGTGCAGCAGGTGAGATCGCAACGGGTATCGAGGATGGCTTCGGCGAACGACTTGGACTCGCCCACGCAGGCGCGATAGCGGACCTTGTCTTCGGGGAAGCCGGACTGGACCAGGACTTGGCGGTAGTTCTCGAGCATCTTGTTGGCCCTGTCGAGCTGCCCCTTGATCCAGGAGTCTAGCTCGTCGACAGTGTCGAAGAAGTCCTCCTCGGGCTCGGGAATGATCCTCATGAGCGTGACCGTGAAGCCAGGAAACCCGCCGAGAAAATCGGCCACATACAGTACGGCGCGGCGCGAGCTGTCCGATTCGTCGACGGCAATAAGAAGATGCTTGTCTTTCATAGGGATGTCTTCGGGCTTCATGGATGGACTCCTTTCAACACATCAGTGTAACCGCGGATGAACACGGATACGGACAGCGTATCCACAACAACAGCGTGATGTTATTCCGAACTCCGCATTCCGCATTCCGCATTGAGTTCCTCCCTCGCCTCCCCGAGGTCATCAAGAAGTTCCTTCGTTTCCTCGTAGTACACCGGCGCGCTCATGGAGAAGTGCATCAGCACCCGGTTCAGCTTCTCCGGGAGGTAGGGATAGATCTTTTTAAGATTGTTTACACGGTTATGAAACACGATATTCACGTCGTCTTCGCTCAGGCGATCCAATAACTCCGGGCTCTCATGCAGGAGGCGATGCGTCGTGATGTCGCCCCGGCCGGTGATGAAGAGCAGGACGTTGCCGAGGCCGAAGAGGTCGAAGCCGAAGCGGCTCTCGCCGTGGCGGTAGTTGAAGTCGAAGTCGATCCAGCGGTACTCGCCGGTCGCGGCGTCCTTGATGATGTGGTCGCGCCGGATATCGCCGTGTTTCTCATCGTTCTCGTGCAAAAAGCGGATGGCCTCGGCGATCCGGATGAACTCATCGAGGAGCCGTGGATAGTAGCGGTAAAAGAAATCTCCGTGGTCCTTCCCCAGCTCGAGCGTGAGCTGTCCGAGCGTCCTGCCACGGATATAGTCCAGGATGCGGAGCTGGTTCCCCGAGGAATCGAGCACGGTCTCGCCCTGCATGAAGTCCGGCCTGCCGCGCACCAGTTCGAGGATCCGCGCCTCCTTCTGCGGGCTCCTGACGCACTCGAACACGAAGTTCCCGATCCTGGCCTCGAAACGTTCCTTGAAGACCCATTTCAGGATCTTCACGTCGCCGGTGAGGAGATTGCGGGCGCGCTTGACCCAGAACTTTTGCTCGTCGTCCAGGCCGAACCTTCCCTCGCGCTCATTGTTCCGGACAAAATAGGGAATGCCGCCGAGCATCACCACGTCGTCGTAGTCCACGCGGAAGAAGTCCGCCGTGTCCTTCACCCGCACGCGCTTCGGCACACGCTCGCGCGGGACCCATTTGCGGATCATGCGCAGCAGTTCTTTTTCCGTATAACCGCAGTTTTCAGCCGCCATCCTCACCCCCCTCTAAGTATACCAGACACACTCGATTTCGGATTGCAGATTTCGGATTGTGGAATGGTTAATTACGGCACAAAGTACAGAGTTCCGCAAAACAAACATTCAAGGGCGGCCTTTCGGAATGCGAATTAATTAACCTGAATGAGGCTTTGACAATCCGAAATTCGCAATCCGAAATCCTCAATCAGAATGTTTTCCCTTGACTTTTCGGGCAAATAACGTTAATTTCCCTATAATAATTTTTCATGGCCCGGACCCGTACGGCCCATACACGGAGGGGCTCAAGCTACCCATGTCTTACCAGATAAAACTCGAGATCTTCGAAGGTCCCATGGACCTTCTCCTGTATCTCATCAAGAAGCACGAACTCGATATCTACTCCATCCCCATCGCGCTCATCACCCAGCAGTACCTCGAATACCTCGAACTCATGAAGAGCCTGGACATGGAGATCGCGGGCGATTTCCTCGTCATGGCCTCCACGCTCACCCACATCAAGTCCAGGATGCTCTTGCCTCCGTCCGAGAACCCCGAAAGCGATGAAGACGGCGTCGACCCGCAGGCCGAGCTCATCCGGAGGCTCCTCGAGTACAAGAGCTTCAAGGAGGCCGCCGGCTCCCTCGAAGACAAGGAGGAGGCCTGGTCCAAGGTGTACACGCGGCCCGCCGAAGCGACTCCCGACGTTCACGCGGACGACGAGCCCCTGCTCTTCGACTTTCACCTTTTCGACCTGCTCGCGGCGCTCAAGGACGTGATGGCGCGGGCGCCCGACGCCAATTTCGAGATCACGGCCGAGACCGTGTCCATCACCGAGAAGATCTCGCAGATCCTGGCCCGGCTGGAGGCCGTGGACAGCCTGCTTTTCGTTGACCTCTTTGAGGGAAGCACCTCGAAGATCCAGGTGATCGGCACGTTCCTGGCCCTCCTGGAACTGATCAAGACGCGGGTGATAAAGGCCGTACAGATCGAGCAGTTCGGCGCCATCCGGATCATGAAGGCAGTGACGGAGCGGCAAGACCAGGACACGGCCACCGGGAACCTGTTCGGCTAGAAATCTGAAAGTTCAAACCGTTTAATCCGTTCAAGCCGTTTAAACTGCTTAAACCGTTTGAACCGTTTAAACAGTTAACTCAAAACCATGAAACCCGATATCAAGGCGCTTGCCGAGGCGAAAAAATTCGGCGACATCGAGACCGCGGTCTACGCGGACCGCGCGCTGATCGGCGACCTGGTCGGGCTCCTCGGCGAAAAGAACGGCGATGTGCGGTCGGGCGTGCTGAACCTGCTGTCGCGCGTGGGCTTCGATTACCCGAACGACACACGGCCGCACCTGCCGACCCTGATCGCGCTCCTGGACGATCCCGACATGTTCGTCAAGATCGACGCTGCGAACGCCGTCGGGAACCTGGGCTTTAACTTCAAGGACTCGGCCGCGCAGGCGGCCCCGAAATTGAAAGCCATGCTCGCTCACGAGCAAAGTCTGGTGCGCCAGGAGGCGGCTTACGCCCTCGGGAACATCGGCTTTGCCCATACGGACCTCGTGAGGGACGCCGTCCCGCGCCTGATCCAAATGCTCGAGCAGGGCGATGACGACGAGCGCGAGGCTGCGTCGCACGCTCTCGGCAAAGTCGGCATCAACGCGCCGGAGTTGATCCGCGGGATCCTGCCGAAACTCGTGGAAGTGCTCGAATTCTCAAAGGAAGCCACGTGCGGCGGCGTACTCTTCGCTTTGGGCGCGATCGGCCTCCACTACCCCAAGGAAGTGGCAAGCCTGGTGCCGCGGCTCATGCGCTATCTCGACAGCGGACACCCGAATGCGGTCAAGAACGCCGTTGCGGCGCTCGGGAACATCGGCAGCTCGAACCCCGAACTCGTCAAAGCCGCCGTGCCGAAGATCCGGAAGATCATGGAGACCGCGACGGACATCGACATCAAGATGAACGCCAAAGTGGCCCTGGGAAGGCTTGGCGACCCTTCGGCGATGTGATAGAGCATGACACGGTGACGGGGTGAAAGGGTGACGGGGGGAACTACTGTTGTATCATAATCTCCGCGTCTCCCAGTCACCGCGTCCCCCTGTCGATTTTTATTTAATGCGAGGTTATAAAAGTTGGAAGATCATCAATTGAAATCGGCAATCGAGGCGCTCCTGTTCGTCTCGGGAGGCCCCCTGTCCGCGGACAGGCTGAAGGGCATTTTCGAGGAAGCGACGGAAGAACAGATCGAGACGCAGCTCCAGGCGCTCCGGCAGGAGTACGATGATCGCGGCGCTGGCATCATGCTGGCCGAAGTGGCCGGCGGATATCAGTTCGCGACAAGGCCTGAGAACGCCGCCTGGGTCCGGAAGTTCAAGTCCGTCAAGGTTTCGGCCAAGCTTTCGAAACCTGCGCTCGAGACGCTCGCTATCGTCGCTTACAAGCAGCCCATCACGCGCTCCGAAGTGGAGGCCATCCGAGGCGTGAACATCGGCGGCATCATGCGCAACCTTATGGAGCGCCGCCTCGTGAAGATCGTGGGCAAAAAAGACGTGCCGGGCAAACCAATGCTCTACGGCACAACGCTGGAATTTCTTCAATACTTCGGGCTGAAAGACCTCTCGGCCCTGCCGACGCTCAGGGAGTTCCAGGAGCTCGAGGCCGGTGAAGAGGTCATGGAAGAAATCCCCGCCGAAGGTGCAGACGAAGCGCCGACGGCGGAAGAGGTCCCTGTTGCGGAGACAGAGGCCGCGGATGAGGACCCGGCTACCACGGCCGTTACTGGGGGAAACGCTGCGGAATGATAGAACTTCAGGATGCCCTGAGCAAAAAAGAGATCTGGGCCATAGGCGGCGGCAAAGGCGGGATCGGTAAAAGCCTGATCACCGGCAATATCGGCATCCACCTCGCGCACCTCAAGAAGAAGGTGTTGCTTGTTGACGCCGACCTGGGCGGTGCGAATCTTCATACCACCCTCGGCATCGGGGTCCCGGAAATGACGCTCTCCGATTTTCTGAACCGGCGTGTGGAGAACCTCCAGGATGTTATCATCAAGACAAGCATACCGAACCTCAGCCTGATCAGCGGGGCACAGGACTTTCTCGACGCGGCAAATCCAAATTTCGCGCAGAAGGCGCGGCTCCTGAGGCACCTCGAGACGCTCGACGCGGACTATATTCTGCTGGACCTCGGCGCGGGCACGTCATTTAATATCCTCGATTTTTTTCTCTTCTCGGACCACGGCATCCTTGTGGTGCTGCCCGAGCCGACCGCCATCGAAAACGCATACCGTTTCATCAAGAGCGCCTTCTACCGCCGGTTCAAGAGGGTCGTGACCAATCAGGGGATCAAGGACCTCATTGACGCGGCCATGGACCAGAAAAACACCATGGGCATCCGCACGCCCTACGACCTTATCGAGCGCGTGAAAATGATGGAGCGGGAGGTGGGCGAGATCCTCGAGCTCGAAGTGCTGAAGTTCAAACCGAAGCTTATCGTGAACCAGGTGAGGACCAAAAACGACATCCAGATAGGCTTCTCGATGAAAAGCGCCTGCCAGAAGTATTTCGGCATCAACCTCGAATACCTCGGGTATGTGGAATACGACGACTGTGTATGGCAGTCCATCCGGAGCAAACGGCCGCTGGCCATCGAATACCCGTACTCGCGGCCGTCGCGCTGCATCGAACGGGTCGTGCACAACCTGCTCAGGAAAGAACAGCTGACGCTCAGCATGCTGTATTGATTCTCGATTACATGGTTTAAGCGGTTCGAACAGCTTCAGCAGTTTAAATAGCTTGAGCAGACCAGCGTGAACAGTTTAAACGGCTTGAACGGTTTAAACTATTTGCACAGTTGCATGGAGCAGCCATGATCAAAAAAATAGAGGACCTGAACTATTACGAGCTGCTGGAGGTGAGCCTCACGGCGACCTCGCAGGAGATTCATAGGGCTTATGAACGGGTCCGGCGGGTGTACGAACCGAATTCCGTCGCTCTATACTCGCTCTTTACGCCGGAAGAGACGGCCATTATTCGCCAGCGGATAGAAGAGGCTTATCGCACTCTCGTTTACGAAGACAACCGCAGACGGTACGATGCGACGCTGAGAAGCCGGAACGAGATGCCGGAACCGGCCCCGCCGCCCCCCTCAATACCGAAATATCAGACGAGGGCCGCACAGCCGGCGCTCCCCCTGCAGTCGGAAAATCGCTACATCGGGGCAGACGCGCCGCCCCCGCAACCCGCACAGGAGGAGGTTTCCCCCGTCTCTCCCTTCATCGCTGAATTCACGGGCCCGGTCATCAAGGTCCTGCGCGAGCAGCGCGGCCTGACTATCAGGAACATCGCCGATACGACGAAGGTGGGTTCCCGTTATCTCGAGTACATCGAAGAAGAAAGCTACGCAAAGCTCCCTGCGCGCCCCTACCTCAGGGGCTTTCTCGGTCTCTATGCAAAGGTCCTGGGATATGAGCCGGAGCGCGTGATCAGCGACTATCTCAAGCGCTACGACGCCGCCATGGGGAAGCCCCGGCAGCAGTAGGCAGAAGACGGTAGACGAGGGCCGGCTCCTGTCTTACGACCCTCCAGGATCATTCCTTGACCCGAAATCCCCAATCGATTTACGATGCACGCTTCACGGCCGTTCTCAATTCCCTTTCCTTCCAGAGCACGTAGATCGCCGGATATATGACGAGCTCCAGGATCGTGGACGTGACCACGCCGCCGACCATGGGGGCCGCTATGCGCTTCATCACGTCCGCACCCGTTCCCGTGGAGAACATGATCGGGACCAGGCCCGCCAGGATCACTGACACGGTCATGATCTTGGGACGGATACGCTTGACCGCCCCCTCCATGACCGCGTCCTCAATGTCCCGGAGGGAGTTGATCCTGCCTTCCTGGATCCAGCGGTTGTACGAGAGGTCGAGGTAGAGGAGCATCACGATGCCGGTCTCCGCGTCGAGCCCGGCCAGGGCAATCACGCCGACCCAGACCGCGGTGCTCAGGTGGTAGCCGAGCAGGTAAAGGAGCCAGACCGTACCCACGAGCGAGAACGGCACGGCCAGGAGCACGATCGCGGTCTTGAGCCACGATTCTGTGTTGAGGTAGATGAGCACGATGATGATGAGCAGCGTGAGCGGGATCACGTAGAAGAGCTTGGCCTTCACATTCTCCATGTATTCGTACTGGCCGGACCAGAGGAGCCGGTACCCGGACGGAAGCTTCACCTTCTCGGCGATCGCTTTTCCGGCCTTCTTCACGTAGCCGCCGAAGTCGCTCCCTTCTATATTGAGCGTGACATTCGCCGTAAGCGTTCCCCCTTCACTCTGCACGAGGCCGGGGCCGCGCGTTACCTTGATATCGGCAAGCTGGGCAAGGGGCACGTGGTTCCCATCCATGAGCGGCACGAGCACGCGTTTTAATTTCTCGATATCGTCCCGTAATTCCCTGGGATAGCGGACATTCACGGAGTAGCGTTCTCTGCCCTCCACCGTGGTCGTGAGGTTCATACCGCCGATGGATGATTGAATAATGTCCTGCACGTCATCCACGGTAAGGCCGTATCGGGCGATCTCATCGCGGTTTATGGTAAAGTCGAGAAAATAGCCCGTGTTCGCGCGTTCCGCGTAGACCCCGCGGGTGCCCGGCACGTCGCGGATGGTCTTCTCCACATCAAGCCCGATCCGTTCGATCTCATCCAGTCGGGGGCCGAATATTTTTATGCCGAGGGCCGTCCTGATACCGGTAGAGAGCATATCGATCCTGCCGATGATCGGCATGGTCCAGGTATTGGCAACGCCGGGGATCGTGAGCGCGTTGTCCATTTCATCGCGCAGGTCTTCCCACTTTTTGAATTGAGGCCGCCACTCTTTCATGGGCTTAAGCGTCACGTTGGTTTCGATCATTTCGAGCGGCGCCGGGTCCGTGGGGGTCTCGGCCCGTCCGGTCTTGCCGAACACCCGCTCCACCTCGGGAAACTGCTTCAGGATCCGGTCTTCTGCCTGGAGCACGTCCGTCATGGTAGTGATGGACGCGCCCGGGAGCGCCGAGGGCATGAACAGGAGCGTGCCTTCATAGAGGGGCGGCATGAATTCCGACCCGAGTTTGGAAAAAGGCCAGACGGTGATGATAACGATCACAACGGCAACGAGAATGACGATTTTCCGGAAGCGGAGCGAGAACTCGGCCACGGGGTGGTAGGCCTTTCTGAGAAAATGGCTGATCGGGTTGGCGTCCTCGTGCCTGATTTTGCCCTTGATAAGGAGCGTCATGAGCACCGGCGTGAGCGTGATCGCTAGGAAGCTCGCGAAGAGCATGGAGAAGGTCTTGGTATACGCCAGGGGTTTGAACAGCCTGCCCGCCTGCTCCTCGAGTGTAAAAACAGGAAGGAACCCGACTGTGATCACGAGGAGCGAGAAGAAGAGCGACGGCCCCACCTCTTTTGCGGCGTTGATGATGACGTCGACCCGAGTGCCGTGCACCCTGCCCGCCGTTTCCCAGTCTTCGAGCTTCTTATGCGCGTTCTCGACCATGATGATCGAGGCATCCACCATGGCGCCGATGGCGATGGCGATGCCGGAGAGGCTCATGATGTTCGAGCTGATCCGCAGGTAATACATGCAGATGAAGGAGATGAGGATCGCGATCGGCAGCGTCAGGATCACGACAAGTGCGCTCGGCAGATGGAATAAAAAAATGATGCAGACGACGCTCACGGCAATCCCGAGCTTGATGACTTCTTCCCTGAGCGTGTCCACCGAGCGGTGGATAAGTTCGGACCGGTCGTAGGTCGTGACGATCTTTACCCCTTCAGGCAGGGACGGTGACAGTTCCTTGATCTTTTCCTTCGCCCGTTCGATCACCGCGAGCACGTTTTCGCCGAAGCGGACGACCACGATGCCGCCTACGGCCTCTCCCTTTCCGTCGAGCTCGCCCGCCCCGCGCCGCATCTCGGGCCCGAGGCGCACAGCCGCGACATCACGCAGAAGGACGGGGGTCCCTTTCCCGTCGGTGCCGACGACGATTTTTTCGATGTCCCTTTGGTCCTTGATGTAGCCGCGGCCGCGGATCATGTACTCCCTGCCGGACCACTCGATGACCCTGCCCTCGACGTCGCTGTTGCTCCTCCGCACCGCCTCCATGATCTTCATCAGGGAGAGCTTGTAGGCGTGGGTCCTGTTCGGGTCTACCGTGATCTGGTATTGTTTCACGAACCCGCCCACGCTCGCTACTTCGGATACGCCCGGCACGGAAGCCAGGGCGTATTTCAGCGTCCAGTCCTGGAGCGAGCGAAGTTGGGCAAGATCGTGTTTCCCCGTCTCGTCTACAAGGGCATACTGGAACCCCCAGCCCACACCCGTGGCGTCCGGCCCGAGCACGGGCGTCACCCCGGCAGGCAGCCTGCCCGTCACCCCTTGCAGGTATTCCAATACACGGCTCCGCGCCCAGTAGATGTCAGTGCCGTCCTCGAAGATCGCATAAACGAAGGAAGTCCCGAGAAAGGACTTTCCACGCACTGCGCGCACCTTGGGCGCAGCAAGCAGGGTCGAGACGATGGGATAGGTGATCTGGTCCTCGACGAGGTCCGGGCTCCTGCCTGGCCACTCGGTATAGACGATAACCTGAACGTCTGAAAGGTCCGGGATGGCGTCCAGCGGAGTGTTGTAGACCGCCCAGATGCCCCAGGCGGTCAAAAAGGTCACCACGAGGAATATGAGAAATTTATTTCGTGCCGATATTTCAATGATTTTGGCAAGCATAGGTTACTCCAGTGCGCGATGCGAAATGTACAGCACCCCTCACCCAACCTCTCCCTTGAGGGGAGCGGCGACATTTCTATTCCGAATTCCGCATTCGACATTCCGAATTTTAATGCTGATGTCCTCCCCCGCCGGGCCCCGCGCGGAGCTGGCTCTCGGAGTCGATCAGAAAGTTTCCGGAGGTCACGACGCGCTCCCCTTTCCTGATGCCCCTGAGGACCTCTACGTACTTTTCGCCGCGGATGCCGAGCGTAGCCTCGCGCATCTCGTAGACGCCGGGTTTCTTCTCCACGTACACGATCTTTCGCGGACCCGAGTCGAGTACGGCTTCCGTGGGAATGGCGAGCCGCTCTCGGGAGGAAGACTTTATCTCCACGTTCGCGAACATCTCGGGTTTGAGCTTGAGCTTGGGATTTTTTGCCGCAAGCCTGACCTTGATGGTCCTGGTCATCGGATCGAGAACGGGATAGACATAGATCACGGAGGCGATAAAGGACTCCCCCGGTTCGTAGGGGAAACTCACCCGGGCTTCCTGTCCCACCTTCACGAGCGGCGCCTCGTACTCGTAGACATCCGCAACGATCCAGACTTTTGAAAAGTCGGCGATCTTGTATAGGTTCATCCCCGGGGTAACGTAGGTTCCTTCGAGCACCATTTTTTCGATCACGATGCCGTCCAGAGGCGCCTGGAGCGTGATATCCGTTTTCGGTCTTCCCGACTGCTCCAGTTCGGCGATCTGCTCTTCAGTGATGTCCCAGAGCAGCAGTCTTCGCCGGGCGGACTCCAGCAGCTCCTTGCGTGAAGCGTCGATCTCGGCGAAGCCCTGGGTCGAGGTCTGAGCGGTCTTCACCGACCGGAGCGCGAGCAGGTATTCTTCCTGGGCCGTCACGAGGTCCGGGCTGTAGATCGACAGGAGCGGCTGCCCCTTCACGACCTGCTGGCCCGTATAGTCGATGGAGAGCTTCTTCACCCATCCGGAGATTTTCGTATTCACGAAAGCAAGCCTTGTCTCGTCGGGCTCCACCTTCCCCACGGTGCGGATATGCCGGTCAACCACGCGGTATGCCGCCAGCTCCGTGCGCACGCCAATGAGCTGCACCTTGTCCGGGGACAGGGTGATGGAAGGCGCGGTTTCCTGTTCCTTCGCCTGCGTTTTGGCTTTTGCCGGAGAAGCAGGCGTCCCATGGCCGGCGTGCTCCTGGGCGATTGACTCGATAGGAGACATCACCACAAGGGAAGTAAAAGCTATGAGAGTAAGAATCCAGGTTCTTTTATCCAAAGATTTCGCAGATTTCACAGCCGCTAAATCTGAGTAATCGGCGTAATCTGCGGATACCGTCATTCTGATGTGCTTATTTTTCATTGTGCCCTTCTCCCGTGACTTCGGAAATCATGGATGCGGTCTTGTTCAGGTTCACGAGCTCCTCCTCGTACTGAAGCTGGTATTTAAGCAGCACGGTCTCGCTCTCGAGGAGCGACAAAAAATCCACTTTGCCCACTTGATAATTGGATGTCGCGGACTGGAGCGCGAGCCGCGCCTGGGGGAGGATGCCCGCGTCGTAGAGGTTCAGCAGCCGTTCGGAAGTCTTTGCCATGGTGTAGAGGTCCTTGACGCGGGAGATTGTCATCAGCTTCGCTGCCTCGTATTCGTATCTGGCCGAGCCCAGGTCCGCCGAGGCGGCTTTTACGCCCGTTGACTTGTTCCAGAAATAGAGCGGCACCCTGAGCATCACGCTCGCCTCGTACACGTCCTTCATCTCTCCCCGGGTGAACCACCCGCCTGAGACGACCACGTCCGGCAGATATTCCCGGCGGCTCATCGACAGCTCATATTCGCTTTGCTCGACCATCCGGTGCTTGGCGCTGAGGGAAGGCGAATGGGCCACTGCCATATTGGCAAGCTCGTCGAGGCCGGGCCCGAAGGACGTTACGAGCCGGTCTCCGGGCCGTCCAAGGGGGGCCCGCGGATCGCGGCCGAGCAGGGTGTTGATCATGGCGCGCTGCGTCTCCTTTTTCTGCTCCTGCATGGCGATCTTCTCAAGAAGCATGGACACTTCAAGCTGCGCCCTGAGCACGTCCTGCTGGATGCCCTGGCCCGTGGCATAACGGATCTCGGCCACGCGCTGGAAGTTCTTCATGATCTCCTTGTTCTGTTCGAGGATTTCCGTTGAGCGGTAGGCGAGATAGTAATCGTAATAGGCGGACCGGAGAGAGCTCAACACCCGAAGCCTTGTCTCCCGAGAGTTGTCCTGCTCACGTTCGGCCTGTTTCCGCGCGGCATTGCCTTTGGTCGAAAGCTTTCCGGGAAAGGGTATCTCCTGCGTAAAGACCACGCCCTTCATGCTCATCTCTTCCTTGCCCACGGTGGACGTGCCGAGCGCCCCGATGTTCCTGATCTCGTAGCCGATCATGGGGTCCGGCATGGCAGCGGCAAGAGACTTGCGTTCTTGCGCGGACTCCACTTTTTGCCCGGCCATGTTGACCTCAGGGTTGTTCTTGAGCGCCTCCACTTCCAGGTCCTTGAGCGTAATGACCGCATCCTGGGCACGGGAGGGCGTTGGAATAATAAGGGCCATGGCCAAAAGAGAAAAGAAAATAAAAAACCTTCTTCGCATTGCATGCCTCCTGTCACATACTAGTACTAGCAATGACCGCGCCAAAATCCACAGTTAAATTATACAATAAAATCAGAAGGATAAGGTGATCAAAAAAACAGTCTGGACAAAATTGGAGTCTCTGCTGAAGGGGGTGTAGTATTTGATACAAAGAAGGCTTCTTACCAGAAGCCCCTGCGTCCCGTAAAAAACGACCGCGCTGCGTCGCCGCTGCCTCTTTCCTACTTCAAACTTCTAACTTCAAACTTCTTTGTTTACTCCCAGGATGAACCGCGATGCGACGGCTGAACGCCTGATCAGATATTTTTCCATGACCATGGGGAGGACCAGGCCGGCAAAGATCATCACAAGGGCGATCACCCCGAATTCCGGCGTCCCCAGGTGCAGGACCTGCGTCAACGCCACCTTCGCCGCACCCATGAAGATGGTGTGCAGAAGATAAATACCGCCGGAGTACATGCCAAGGGCCGCGATCGTTGCCGTTGGGAAGCGCGTCTTCCCGGCCATCAGCGCCGCAACCGCGATGCAGACAAGGCAGCCCGACACGCCGAGCGCGATCGAGAGCGTCTGTGATGCAAGCGCGAAGCTTGAGACGTGCGTTCTCATCGCGAAAAAGACGAGATACAGGCAGAGCGGCAGGACGATGCCCGTTGATGGCCGGACATCCTCGAGAAAAGACATTTTGTGCAGAAGACAACCCGCGGTAAAGAACGGCAGATATTGGAATGCCAGGT
>Ga0210377_10002988_pt1 | contig 14601 bp, 9 predicted proteins | sample PLM4_65_b1redo_FD_155480 | JGI IMG/M metagenome (GOLD analysis project Ga0210377, IMG submission 155480) | Groundwater sediment microbial communities from an aquifer in East River, Colorado, USA - PLM4_65_b1 redo | ecosystem: Environmental > Terrestrial > Soil > Riparian zone | place: USA: East...
AAGTCACCAAGTTCAGCCTGTACCTGTTTTTCACCAAGTTCCAGCTTACGGTTCAGTACTCCCATACCTGTTTCAATTATGGTATTCTGGTATGACCATTTGTTGACATCTTCATCATCAGGTTGTCCTTCTGTGTACTTCTTGAACCAAGGCATATCTTGAAGACCTTTCTTACTTCCATCTGTATCTTGGAAGCTATTTGACCCATGCTCTGACTTGAAACGAGACCACTCATCGTCAGTTACACCATAATTGAAACCTTTTAGAAGTGTCTCCCTAAAAGCTTTATCTCTTTCACCACGGGATATAAAATTGTTGTATAGACGTAGATTATTTGTACCATCCTCTTCATTAAGCTTAGATACCTGATTTGTAAGTTCTTGGTAGACCTTAGTACTTGGATCTGGCTTATCAGTAAGGTTTGGAGTCTCACGCAGAAGATCTGGATTTACTGTAATTTCCCCTGTAAAAGGATTACGGAATATATCAGATCCCTTGTACATATTGCCTGCTTTGTCTCTACCCCCATACATAAGGTCATACATCTTCATTTCTCTGTCGAAGTTTTGCTTCATACTCTCCAGATCCACGTCATACATGTGATCCATACTATGAAGATACTTTTCCTGAGAGAATCTGATTGCACTCATCTGAACTGGGTCAGCTTTATAATTATTTCTTATATCTTCAAAAGATGATGCTAAAGACTTCTTTAACAGCTTCTTATATGAGTAGATACTTCCTGCATATGTTTCAAAGTTATTCTGAATGTCAGTAAGATCCCCACCATTTATCTTCTTGATAGAGTTATTTGTTTGGTCTAACTCATTAGATAAAGAAGTTGAATTCTGATCTATGATTTCTATGGCCTTAGCTTTGTCTGCATCTGAAAGATCCTTTCTTGCCATAATTGCAGCTTTCTGCCCATTAAGTTCCTGAAGTTGCTTGGAGTAATTTCCGGATACACCTGAAAGGTATGTGGATGCATCTGATGCTAATGTTGGAAGGTTATTCTTGTACATTACTGATCCTTCGATCTGTAGTTGTCTTTGGCCATTTGGGCTTAGTCCTGCTTCCAGACATCCTCTAACCTGAGCTGAAGAAAGAGATTTTGCGTAACTTTCCTTCATGTATCCTGTAATTGATCCATTTTTCCCATAGTCCGGAGAAGTTGTTTCTACTGAAGAAGGCTTACAATCCTTTAGAGCTTTTGAGAAATCATCTGTATAATCGTAATATGGAGTGTACTCCTTACGATTCTGGTAAAATCCTTTACCTGCCATACGGTCTGTAGAGTTCAGAAACTCACTATAACCAGACATGGCATATTGCATGTTAATGTCTGAGTAGCCTTTTCCATTATCCTTCGAACGATACATCATGGCATCATTACGAACTTTCTCGTAGTGACGAGTAGTTAGGTCATCATACATGATACCTTCATCTTGGAATAGAGGTTTGAATATTGAGAACCCAAGTTTCTGTACTGAGGGATCAGCAAGGTCCATAGAAGATAGCTTGGTAAGTTGCTTGTCAGCATCTTCCAGATACTTCTTACGGATTTCCTTGTTTGGTTCTAACGACAGTTTCAGGTTCAGAGCGTTGTCATACTGAGCCTTAACACGAGCTGCACCTGCATCCCAGAACTGATTCTGAGCTGAAATGGCTTTGTAGATGTCATTAATAGGTAGTTGGTACGGCCTAAAATTATCTACTGCTGCGTAGTCGTTTGGTGAATATGGTGATGTTGCTGCCATTGGGTTGCAAAGTTATTTATTTAATATGAGATAGTAGAGAGCATCCTCCATTATTGAAGGGTTATCTCTAAACATACCTAATCTTTTATTACACGCATCACACAGCAAACCTCTGACTTTTCCAGTCTTATGGCAATGATCAACAGCTAAAACACGGCTTAAATCTTCCTGTGGGGTTCTACAAATGGCACATTTACCATCCTGCTCCTTGTACAATTTATCGTACTCTTTTTGAGTAAGATTGTAATTGGACTCTCTGTATTTTTCCCTGTAGTACTCTTTAGGGTAGATTTTTCTGCCGTTTTTATATCTCTTCTGTTCTTCCATAGTGTGCAAAGATAGTGTGTATTCTCTTGATAACCAATTAATTTTTGGGGTTAATATTTGTATGGATTCTTGACTTTTCCACCTTTCTTTCTTCCGTAGAAGTCAGGTGATTGCTGTGCACTACCAAAAGTCTTCAATCCTTCCAGTTTAACCATCAATTTGGCCTTTTCAAGAGGGTCAGATATACTATTTACCATGTTTACAAGGTCATTGTAACGCTCATTTACGTTATTTCCCTGTGCATCCATGATAGATTTTTTGTTACGTGTAAGATTTCCTGTTCTCCAGTCGAATCCATAAGCTGGATTGTTCTGTGTCAACAGGTTATAGGCCAGCTTCTGGTTAGTTTCAACATCCCCAAGAAGGTTATTCATGTAGTTATTCCATGTGTGTGAACGCATGTTATCGAAGTTCTTACGTCCTTCTACTGCCTGCTGGTAGTACTGCTGGTCATTACCCATATTTACTAAAGACTCATTGTTCTTAACTTGGTTGTTATACTGACGAGACTGATTCAGAATCTGTGCATTCTGGTTGTCATACTGAGATCTCACTCCGGGTACCTGATTCATTACCTGTCCTGAAATAGATGCAGCTTGTGCATTACGAAGGATTGGGTTAAGAGTACCAATAGAGCTAAGTTGTTGATTACTAACGCCTTTTAGATCTCCTACTGCCTGTTCTGGGTTTACCAAAGCTGGGTCTACATAGGTAGCATTGTAACGAGAACGGTATGGCATATAACGACGTACATTAGCAAACTGGCCTAATTGGTTGAGCTGTGAGATCTTCTGCCAAGGCGTAAATCTCCAGTCAGCTTGTTTAGATCCTTGTGGAGTTACCTCAATATTAGGAGCCTGAGGACTTGGAGTATTCTTTCCAATAGGAGGCATAGTAACATTGATTTCTAACTGATCGCCTGTAGTACCTGTAGGTGGCTTCTTTTTCAGGATCTCATCTACTGCTGATGCCCATCTAATTCCAATCTTGGAATCAAACATACCAGCATTTGGGCCTTGGTTGTATTGGTTATGATATTTGTCAATAATAGCCTTATTCTCAGGAGAACTATTATATAACCACTTCTGGAAGGCAAGATTGTTCTTAGGACCTGTGTAGCCAAGCTGGCCAGCAACTGTATCCCAGTTCTTTAGTGTATCGAACTTATTTGCAGCATTTGTAGTTCCGTATCTGTCTTGGAAGATAGGCATCTGATCACCCTGCCAAAGTCCCCATGTAGGTATATTGTTTCCTGTACCCTTATTCAGAGCAGCAGATTGCTTGTTCTGTGGAGGCGGAGTAACCTGATTTGGATTCTTTGGTCTACGATTTGTACCTCCTGATTGGAAGTATGGGTTCATTGTTGTGCCACCTGCTTTCATAAATTGTTTGCTTTCTTCTATTTGTTGCTTAACAGTTGGATCGTATACTGGAGCTGTTCCCATTGAAAATTCAGGTACACCTTGTGGGAATCCCTTCTTTTGCTCCTGTACAAAGGCAATATTACCTAAGCTCTGCAGATACTTTTCAAGCATCATAGCAGCAGTCTTTTTAGCAAGATCATCTTTGTAGGGATCATCAAGTATGCTCACCATACTGTTATAATGTTTAACGTCAACATTTCTTTTGAGAACCTCTGCAGGAGTATTCTTCATAGGATCTTTAGTCTCACCACCTTTCTTAAGTTCAAAAAGATCGTGATCATCCTTATTGAATGTAAGACCTTTCCAGTCAGAGAATATAAAACTCTCTGGTCTCAGAAGGACATCCATACCACCCTTTGAGTGTCTTTTACCTGTAGCCTTGAATAAGGCTGATAGGTCAGGTTGGAGCACAATTTCCCCACCCTCAATGTTTACATTTGAGCGGTAAGGATTTTCCTTAATAGTTGTATTAATATCAGGATCTTCACTTATTGAAGGTTGTTCTTCACTGATAGAAAATGGTTTACTATCATGGAAAAGGTACTCGTCTTTGTAACTTCTGTTGTCTGCTACTCCCATAGTTATTGTTTTGGTTCTATGTGATAGTGATTATTATGATAAACCACATCATAGTTTTGTCTGTAAGCCAATTGTTGTTCGTTTGATAATCTGTGCCAATCCTCTGGCTTCAGATCAATCGCATCCCCAGTTAAGTGATACGAGTTTCGTGCTGCGGGTGCTCCGGCAGCTATAAGTGCATCATTCTGTTCCTTCGAACGGAAGATTGAATTCACAGTTGGGGTGTATCCGAGATCATAGGCAAGTTGACCATAGATCTGTCTTCCCCTCTGACCTATTCCCTGAGCACCATATTTACCAGAAGATTTGATTTCTCCTTGATAAGGATTACCCACAGATTGCTGTTGATCCATGCCTACAGAATATGGATTACCAGCGGATTGCATCATTATCTGCATTGCAAGATTATCGTTCTCCTGATTTGCAAGTTGTCTCTTCTGCATCTCCATATCAGCCATCTGACTCTGTATATCTACTTCGTCGGTTGTGGGTGCAGTTGGTGGAGGAGTTTGTCCTTTTACTGGCTCTTCTGGATCATCATCGTCAAATAGGAAGTCAAACATCTGCTTGTTTGTAAGACCACCTCTCTGATATGGATTATAACCACCTTTCTTAAGATAACCAGTTGCTGTCATATAATCCTCACCTTCCTGAGAACTAGCATTTCTTGTACTCTTTATAAACTCCTGCAAAGAAGACTTGTTAGGAAAGTATATACTTTTCTGTCCTTCTCCTGTTGGATATGTAAATGAATACTTTGTAGGCTTTGTATTGTCATATTCTGCTCTTGGTATCTCCTTATACGGAATATTAGGTATATTTACAGGAGCCTGATCAATATTTACCCTTTCTGTAGGTATTGGAATTGGTGGACCTGACATATTAGGTTTTCTTTCTGGTGGTGCTTTGTAAATAACAGGCTGTACCGGATGTTTAAATCCTGCTCTTGTGCTATTTAAAAATGTATCAAATCCTTTCTTTTGTCTATTATAGACAGCACGGAAGTTATATCCATGTACTTCCTCATTAGGTTCATTAGGAACAGTACTTTTATCTACTGCTACACTTGTTAAACTATCCAGAGTATTTACCTCTTTCTCTCGTGCTGCACGGAGATCTTTCCAAGGACCTTTGTTTTGACTGTAATCATCAGTACGACCATCATAGTTTTGGGCAGTTTGATTCCAAAGGTTGTACTCTGCAAGTGCCCATTTGTCTTCAGCCTGCTGGTATCTTTGGTCAGCATTATACACATTCATACTATCCTTGTAAGCTTGGATACGAGGATCTCTGGGATTGGATGTGTAAATAGGAGGTTTCCCACCTGTCTGCATGGGAATCTCACGTACCTGTGTACCCGGAAACTTGTAGGGATTCTTCTTTCCAGCCTTCATCTTTTTAGTGTTTCCAAGGTTATCAATACCCAAAAGATCAATAGGAGTATTCTCCATAGTAATGAGACCTTCTGGTGTGTTAATATCCAGATAAGGATTATTCCTAAAGGGAGAATTACTAGCATATCCTAAAAGTGATTGAAGATCCATATTTACTTTTTGTGGAAGCCGTGATGCTTCTTGAAGGTCATAGCCAAATTGTATTGAGGTGATCCTACAGGACAGTCTGGATTTGGAGCTGGAGTACAACGACCTTTCTTAAGATCCTTTGGAATCCACTTGCCACCCTTGGCCATATACCCATAATTCACTTCACCACCACCTTCGTAGTTGTTTTTGTTACCCATTCTGCCTAAATGCAGGAGTTTTGGTAGTAAACTACGAACAATGATCATACGATCAATTTCGTAGCCACCTTTTTTTAGTTCAGGATTTCCTGTACCATCTGTCATATCCATTGGACCTGCATTATTTGACCAGTAATTATAGTCATTCATGATAGTCTTCAGATTACCACCCTGTTGCATATATAGGTTGTATGGATTTGGCTGGAAGTCAGTTATTGGCATTGGATTCATCTGACCAAGAGCTGTCTGCTGCTGGTAGTCATATTTGTTCTGACGACCACGCTCAACTCTACCTGCAATTTCACCTAAGCCTGTACGGAATGCTCTCATATCAATTCCAATGTTCTGGAGTGTCTGATACGGATTGCTCTTTTGCTTTGGTTGACTTGTAGATGCTTTTTTCTGGAAGTCGTACCATGCTTGTGCATTCGGAAAGTCTTTTGGACCTTCTATAATTCCCTTGTTAATACCCTCTTGAATACGATCCATTGGTTGTTGCTGTTGCTGAGCCACTTCCGGATACGGGGCATTTACTCCGGGAACAATATCGGATTCCTGAAGTGGCTGATTAAAATTTCCCAATAAGCTCTTTATATCAGAAGCTCTTCCTATCTGGTTTTGACCCTGTTGCTGGCCAGCCCATTGTGCTACTGCATACTGCCATTCCTGATCATCATTGAAATCTTCTCTACGTGGCATTCCACCTGTCTGCATTCTCATAAGACGTCCACCTCTCATCTTGATAGGATTATTTGCCATTAGTGAAGCATCTGCTGCAGGATAACGATACTGGTCAATCAAAGATGGATCTTGGATTGTATTTGTACCACGAGTTATCTGGTTTCCCCAAACTGTGTTAGGGATACGATAACGACCTCTGCTATTATCAACTTCTGCTGAGTTAGGCTTGTAATACTGGAAGTCAACCCATTCCTGTGGATCAGCAGTATTTACAAGTCCGGGATCAGTTACTGACTGTGAGTCTCTGTACTTTTGAGAAGCCATACCAAAAGCCTTTTGACCGGGACCAAAAAAGTGCTCTGTTAAAGCAGCTTTTTGAGGTTGTGGCTGAGGCTTCTGAAGTAACTGCAGGAGGTCTGCAGTTCTTGCACCCAAAATGTTATCAACAAATGATCCTGCATTTGTCTGCCCATATTTTTGCATAACCTGCTGGTAAGCCTGAGGTTGCTTATTTTGAGCATAGTTAAATAAGTCCTGCTGCAGGTTCTGATTGCTATCAGTACGGAAACCGAACTGACCAGCAAGTGCTTGTATCTGGGCAGGTGTTAATTGTGAGTTCTGGGCCAAGCTGGATTGTCCAGTTGGTGTAGTAGAGCCAGCAGGTGTATTAGACTGAGTGTACGGCTGTAAACCCCCAGTTTGTCTTTTTCTACCACCGCATTTCATACAGTTTTTTGGTCTTAGCATATTGTATCCTCCTGTTTCCTTTTTATTAGGAAGGGATTTATAGTTTGTATCTTTGGCAAACTCGTGACAGTCTACCTTACCGTTAAAGCCATTTGAGGCAAAACAGGCTTTCATTTGCTGTTTGGATTTAAAGGGCATATTATCTTATTGACAACACCTTCTTGATGTTGTATAGTTTACAAATAAATTTGTTTGCTCCGGAGATGCTTTTGATCAGACGGAACTTTGTGTAGTAGTGACGGAATTTCTTACGGAACTCTTCTGGCTTATCTACATCTATAGCCAGAGGATTTACTACCTGTCTGTAACCAGACTCATCTGTTGGGAACAGGTGTATTTCTGCGTTCGTAAATTCACCACGGTCTTTTACTGCATCCCAGAATTGATTGATTCTGTATTTGTTCTCTTCTTTTGAGTATAGTATCTTCCAGCTTACTAAGTTACTTGGATCCTTTTGCGGGTACAGCAAGTTAAGTTCTGGGTTCTGGTTCATGTAGTTCAGACCTAGGACAGGTGACATTTGCTCTGTATTGTGTACAATCAGGTGTGAGAAATTCTCGTGGTGCATGTGGAATCTATCTCTACCAAAGTTTTTGTACTTATAGACTTCCAGAATGTATTCCAGAGAGCGAGCTACCTCAATCTGCTGGCCAGAGTTTGAAACGAATTCAATCTCAAATGGGAAATCTGTGTCATAGAAGTTACAGAAACTATCAGATCTTTCATTATGCTTCCATACTCCATTATCCTTGATAGTCAGGAAGTGGTTATCTCTCTGAACTACCCAGTCTGGATGCCAATCATGCCATGACACAAAAGCTTTGTCCAGAGGTGAGTAAGAAAGTGTCCATGAAATATCATTAAAGAAACGAGGATCTCTCAGGTCAATAAGATCTCCTTTGTATCTGAACTTATTAACTTCAGTATCATACGTTATGTCTGCAACGAGTTCTCTTTTTGGTGAGAAGTCACGTTTTGTCAGATAGATAGTTTCATAAAAGCTATCGAATGCAGATAGGTACCCGACACCATTTATAGGATTTTCTACTCTTGGGTATTCTGGGAAATATTGATATAGGAATATTGGCATATATGTCTTACACCAATAACTCATTCCCTGACGTGCAATATCATCCAAAGACTCTGTAAAGTTCAGGATTCTACCCTGTCTTTCTGATGGATAGTAACGTCCAAGGTGAGTATTAGAGAAGGCATATTTACTGTTACAAGCACCATAGTTGTTATCAGTAGGCATTACCTCACGAGGATCTTGTGCAAACAATCCACCATCCCCAATAGTCACTTTACGACCTGACTGTTCTAATTCCAAAATGTCCCTACCCATAGAAACGAATGGGGAACTCTTTGAGAATAGGAAGATTACTCTATCCTGATCAAGTTTATGAATACCCGTCAGACGTCCAAAGTCAGACTCCCTGAAAGAGAAATAGTTTGCAGGCAGGAAATACTGCCAGTTATCTACTTGTTGCAGATTAAAGCTTGGTAATGAATAGATTACACTGTTTGGTTGAACTGTTGGAATAGGATCTGCAGGATCAAAGTCTGGTCTCTGGATTGGTGCAAAGATTTCAGTTGCCTGAATTTCTGAATATGCACGAGAGATAGAGAATTCCTCTTCAAACTGGAGTCTGTCAGAACGGAATATATCATTTACATTTCTATTCTTTTTGGAGAAGTAAGGTTGCTCATTAAGCTGCTTTTCTCTGAAATCTATGTTGTAGTCTGCTTCCACAAAGAAGTCAACACCACAGTTTGCAGATGTATACATATAAGCATCATCAATTCTCAGGATGTTCTTCTTGTCACCTTTCTTACAATCAAGATTATGTTTTGACGTAGTTGTACGTGAAAAACGGGTAAAGTTCACAGTATTACCAGAAAGTAGCTCAGAATAGTCAAACTTTGTACTATCAATCCAAAAACGTGGATACGCAACATTACGATACTTTCTATAGTCAAATTCTACCCCATCAGGATAATGGGCATTGGTAATAGGATCGGTACCTGCCAAATCCTGAGAGAAGAACTTCATTCTCTTCTGGAATGTGAAACGGGTAATAACACAGTCTCCACCATATAGGATAGGAGTCTCTGTTACAGCACCCGGTTCAGTAGAATCCGTAAATGGCAGTACACATGAGTGCATAGATACAGGAGATGAAGAACCCAAAGATCCATATTGATTTGGATTGATAGCCTTTGAGGTTGCATAATATGCTGATCCTGTTGATCTTGCCTTTTGGCTAATGTCACCACAGAGTCCCAACCCTGTAGCTGTTTGTCTACTTGTATCTCTGGTAGTAGGTCTTGAAATTGGCTTGTTCAGTTCGAGGAAGACAGATCTTTCTCTAAACAAGTTATTAAATATCTTGTCATCTATACTAACTACTGTATTTGGCAGGTACACAGGAGCTGTAAGCACACGTCTTCTTTTCTGGCCTTCCGGAGTGCAGATTGAACGATTGAATGTAGCTGTTGCATTGTACTGGTATACATAGTCTGTATAGCCAGTAAAGTCACGTATAATATTCATAGTATCATCTGCAGCCTTGATACCACTCATAATTGAGTAAGGAATCTTGATTGCAAGAGATGCAAGAACTGTTAATACATTACGAATAATTGTAACAGCAGATAAGTCTTTGGCTGCAATCTTCTTTTGAATAAAGCCTATGATGTCCAGACCTACAAGGTCTTCTACCGAATTTATACGGAAATCGTCACTAAAAGTGTTGATAACGTTCTGATTAGGAACAAGTTGTGTTCCGGGTGTATTAGTTACTGTACCGGGATCTATAGCTGTAGACTTCGTAATATTAATGTTGAACGAAGATTTTGAAGATACAGAGGTAGATTTACCCATGATTACAAGAGCAGATTCGATAAAACCTACTGCAGCAGCTAACCAGAAGGAGAATTGATTCATCAATTTCTCACGAGGATGGTTAAATACCAACTCAAAATTACCAATAATATCAGCAACTTCTTCACACTCGATCTTGACTTCAGGACCAAGAGAATACTTTGGCTCGAAAGAAGTATGTGGAGAATAGAAATTGAACTTATCTTGGAAAAAGTCAGTTAAAGGAGTAAAGTTTGTCTCTCTGTTATTCTTAAAGGCAGTCTGTGTTGAAGACAAGAACTGATCTGGACTAAGATCATTTAATGGATAGTTTGCATAATAAACCGTTTGGTTGAAAGTACTATCCAAATACGAACGAGTGTTAGTCATAAGTCCTCTGGCTATAACTGTTCCATTACCACCTCTTCTGTCTGAACGGGTTATTTTGTATCCTATAATATCAGGATTATCGAATGCTGGAATGTTCTTAAAGCGTACCCCCAGAATGTTGATGTAAGTTACCCCATCAATAATAGAGTAACGTCCAATTTTACACTCGTCAGGCATTTTGTGGTACCTTATGGGTGTATTGGCATCATCACCAAACATTGCTGGATTATCCGGGTACAGCTCTGTAGATAGGAATACACCTACATCACCTCTTCCGTATACACGTCTTCCACATACAAATTCATTGTTATATGGTATAACTTTACCAGCCGTATTTTCTACCTGCCAACGAGGAATCTTTTTCTTTTCATCACAGTCCTTGAACTGTACATCCAGCTCATATACGTCTGCAGAAGATACTGTAGAATTATCATGAGGAGTAGGTCTACGTCCGGCAATGTGGAATTTGTCTGTAAATTCACTAGTATTATAAACTCCTTGAATATAGAAGTCATAGTTTTCATCTCTGTAGTAGGAGATGTCAAAACCATCATTCTCGTAATAACCTGCGGGTACCTGCTCTACTACATACTCTGACTCTATAGTCATTGCCTTTAATTGATAATCTTCTTCTGGTCTTGCTACCAGATCTCCAATGATCAGATAGTTAGCATTTGCAGATATGATACCAGCTTTTTGCCATGTTTTCTTCTGGATAAGCAGATTTGATATTTGAATTTCCTCGAATATTGGGTTTATAAAGTCAGTTACAGATACAGATTTAGCTCTTGTAGAATAAATACCAACCTGTTTTGCCAGCTTTGTAACACCTTTTGTAGTAGGATCAATATAGTTACCTACAACTAAAAGGGCAAATTGGTCAAACTCAGTATCAAGATTTGAAATCTTAACTTCTAAAGAGTTTGTACCAATATCTGAGTGAAGAGTAACACGATTAGTAAGTGCATACCAGTCTGAAAATACTTGGTTATCAACAACATAAGCTATAGCAACTGAGTAAGTACCATTTGGCATATTACCAAGTTGGCCCTTCTTTACCTCAATACATGGCTGTAGAATCTTCTTGAAGAGTAACATATTATCACAATCTGTTATATCTTCAATACCTTTAAGTTCAATTCTACGGACAGGATTTAATTTGTCTGTGAAAGTTACTACTATACCTCTCTGAAAATCCTCTTTAGCTTCACCTATTACAGGGAAGTCAGGTGAGAAATTCAAACAGTCAAGAGTTGTAAGTGTTCTGTATGAACAAAGGGTATCATTCCCAATACCAATTTCAGATGCATTTCCACCATTTGAAGAGAAAATAAGTATGTCATCCCCCGGAAGAGGAATAGTACCTATGATCTTAAATGTAGTACCAAAACAGTGTAGGTTACTTGGTTCATTACCAATTGCACCTAAGTCTCCCTCTTTACTGTTACGTACAGCATTACGTGCGTGAGTATACTGCTCTTGGCTCACGAATGAACTGTTGAGGTCAGTAATTAACGCAGCTTTACCTGTTACGTTTGTTGAAGCATCTGATGTATTTTTAAGATTCTCCGCCATCTTCTATATCTGTTTTATCAATCCCCATTGATTTAAAGGGATCTCTGATTTCTGAAACCTCGAAGTCATATACTTCCATGATTTCTCCACTTATATCTCTAAGTCTATATGCTAGTGCTCCGGGCTCCTGAATAACAGCTATAAGAGTATTTTCAGTTTGTTCCGGATCTGTTTTCAGATACAGAATATCACCAAACTTGTATTTAGTTTTAATTATCATTGAAAGAATTTAAAGTACTGGTTATACCAGCCAAGCTCTTTCTTTCTTTGCAGATCAACATATTCTCCATAACCCTTTTCAGTTGTTATGTTGAATGCATCAAGCCATGATTTTACTCTTTCAGACTGTGCAAGTTTATACATATCTCCATAATTACCATCTGAGTTAAAGATGCAGTCAAGGAGAACTTTCTCCTTAATTGACCATTCATAATAAGGAGTGATCAAAGGATGAAATGGGAATAGGATGTTACCATCCTCATCTTCCATAGTTCCGAGGTACATAATGTAGATCTCTCCAGAACGGAAAGGTATATTAATATGGTCATCCTCAATTGTTATCGTATATCTTCCCTTAATTCTCATGTTTGGACAAGAAGCATGACAGAAAGAAAAACTCTGTGGGCTTACATCCAAACCTATCAATGTATTAATATTATGTACAGTTGTCTGTGTGTTACGCAGGATAGTTACAGCATATGTATTCTCATTACCGAAGCTACCTCTGTCAAGTTCTGCTTCGTAGATGACATCTCTATCAAAAGAGTTGTTAAATGGATTACGTCCCTGCATAACCATAGTGTTCGTTGCTGTAATAGCTCCAACAAAGTAGAGCTTTTCAAAGTTCAGGGGCAGCTTGGCCTTAAAATCTTCCACCTGAATACACTTTTGTTTTATATCTCTGATAGGGATTCCCAAACGGTCATTACATGCCATAACTGTCTTAACTACCCTACCTTCATCAATCATACCCTCATCATCAAGCTTACGGAAATCATTACGTACAATAGCCATTAACTGAGAAATAGGTCTCAGCTCAAAGGTTTTCTTTGGGACAGGTACATGAAAGTGTTGTTTAGTATTGTTATCCATTAGCTTTTACGAGTTGTGTTTTTATTAATCTCTTCATCCTCAGGAAGCCTCTTGGTTACACCAGCCAGTAATTCTGTAGCTTTGGCTATCATTTCAGCCTCCAGCCAGTCAGGAATTGTGAACTTCGTATCCAGAAAACGTATACAAGGTTGATTTTCAACACATCCATTCAGCTCAGATACGTCATCTGTCCAGAACCCAAGGATATTTACCTTGTGGGGATTATGCTCTGGGAACCAGAAGTAACCATCTCCAAAGAAGGTATACATTGCTTTTGACATCCTCTGATATGGGTCTACCTTCTTGGCCAGCCACGTAGTTGGAGTGGTAAAGTCAAAGGAAGTAGTTCCATCCACAGATGTGATAGCTTTTATGATTGGACCATCCTCATCAACCCAGAAATCAGGAATCTTACATTTTGTTCTGTAAATCTTACAGTTCGTCTTTATAGGACAACATGGATCTACTGTTGATGTTTCAATGACGTCCTGACAAAACAAAGTCTGGAAGAAAGCTACGTTTTTGTAGATTCTTCCAGAATTAATCTCTCTTTTGATGAGCCACTTAGCTTGTTCCAACAGGGCTTGGTAGAGATCCTGATTAGTAAAGTTACTATCAGCATTTCTTTCCTGTATCTTCTTACGAAGTGATTCTATTACTTGGCGTTTTGTACTCATTGTTTCATTCTTAGTCTCCAGTTTTTATGGGCAGTAGTTACGGCTGCTACCCTTATTTTATCTGGATGCTTATTGATATACTCAAAAGCAATTTTATTTATTTCTCTTGTAGCATCAAAGGCGTAGTACTGCAGGATCTTATTCCTCTTTACAGCTTCTCTGCGTTCCCATTTAATCTTAGGAACTCTGCCTCTGGACTCAAGATTAAGAAAGTTGGTCTTTTCACCCATCTCAGCAGATAACTTAGGATCCTGTCTGTCAAACTTGTAGGGTATGTACTGCAGTTTTAATTCCCCACAGTGGAACCCAAGTTTTACTCCAAGAGGATTATGAATAGCCTCATGCCTAATCTTAGCTGCAATTTCTGACCACATTCCAATAAAAGTTTCCCAAGGCATATCCTTATGCTCCGGGAACTCTTTCTTAAAACGGCTGAATAACTCTCTGGTTATCACCATCTTAGAGAATTCACCTTTCCTCATTCGAGGAGCTTTTCTATCATTAGAGAATACTGGTTTCACTTTACACGTTAATTTTATCGGACACTATTAAGCTATTCTCATTACAATATACACATTTTTAACCGGTTAGAAAAATTAACCTTGAGCGTTAAAAAGCAAAGCCCCGCATGAAAATGCAGGGCTTTTTTGGAATACAAGTTCAAGATTACTTGAACCATATAGTTTGTGAGGAGATTCTATAGCTGGTACGATCCAGCACTTCAAGAAGAGCTCCTCCTTTAGTGTTA
>Ga0210377_10002989_pt1 | contig 14599 bp, 20 predicted proteins | sample PLM4_65_b1redo_FD_155480 | JGI IMG/M metagenome (GOLD analysis project Ga0210377, IMG submission 155480) | Groundwater sediment microbial communities from an aquifer in East River, Colorado, USA - PLM4_65_b1 redo | ecosystem: Environmental > Terrestrial > Soil > Riparian zone | place: USA: East...
GACCATCGGCGTCGGATGCACCGGCGGGCGGCACCGGTCGGTGGTCGTCGCGGATCGCCTCCGGGCGTATTTAGAGCAGCGCGGGAAGCGGCCGATTGTGCGTCACCGCGATCTGGACCGCCCGGTCGTCGGCTAGGGGAGTCTGTCCATGAACGGCCATCTGCGGCGTTGTCAGTCGGTCTTGCGTGCTCACGTACGACCCAGTACGCTCCGCGCGCAAGACCTCCCTCCGCCTTGCATCTGGCCATTCCTGAACAGACTCCTGGGTGGGAATCTTGGACACGGGGCTAGGAGGACCTGTTGATGGCGGTATATACCGTGGCGATCACGGGGGCGAGCGGCGCGATTTATGGGCTGACGCTGCTGGAGCAGTTGGCGGCCGCCGACCACGAGATCTCGCTCGTGGTCTCTCGCGACGGCGCGACCGTGGTGCGGGAGGAGACGGGGGTCGACTGGTCGGGCGCCCCGGCCGCGGTTCAACGCAAACTCGATCGCCGCTACGGCGGGCGGGTGACGTGGTGGAACCATGCCGACTTTTACGCGCCGATCGCCAGCGGATCGCATCTCACCGACGGCATGGTCATCGCGCCGTGTTCGATGAAGACTGCCGCCGCGGTGGCGCACGGTCTCTCGTCGGGTCTCATCGAGCGCGCCGCCGATGTCACGCTCAAGGAACGGCGGCCGTTGATCGTCGTGCCCCGCGAAACGCCGTTCTCGGTGATCCATCTGGAAAACCTGCTCGCCCTCGCGCGGGCGGGCGCGCATGTCGTGCCCGCGATGCCGGCCTTCTACCACCAGCCCAAGTCGATCGACGACCTGGTGGCGTTCGTGGTCGGCCGCATCCTCGATCACCTCGGTGTGCCGCACACCCTGGTTCCCCGATGGGGTGAGGACACCCGACGGAGGCCGCATGGACGCTGAGAACCCGGAACCTCCCGAGGCGGCCGCCGCCCCCGCCCCGAAGGCGAAACCCGAATCCGATCTGACCGTCTTTCAACTCGTCCAGCGAATGAACGTGGCCGAGAAGGTGAAGTTCGCGTTCCGGGCCGACAAGGAAGGGCGCGCGCTCTTGCTCAAGGAGACGAGCAAGCTGGTGGTGATGGCCGTCCTCAATTCGCCGAAGATGACCGAGCAGGAAATCGAGACGGTGGCGAAGTCGCGGAACATCTCGGAGGAAATTCTCCGCGTGATCGCGCGAAAGCGCGAATGGATCGGCAACTACGCCATCCGTCTCGGTCTCGTGGGCAATCCCAAGACGCCGCTCGCCATCGCCATGTCCCACATGGCCTCCCTCAGAACCCGCGACCTGGGGTTCCTCGCCAAGGACCGCGGCGTGCCGGAAGCCATCCGGCTTGCCGCCCAGCGCTTGGTTCGGGCCCGCATGGAAAAGGGCGCGTAGGCCCGTCACGGTAGGGGAGAACGGCGCGCCGCCATCGCCTCGGTGAGCGCGATGTTGATCGTGGCTGCCGCGAGAAGCCCCGCGCTGACGATGGCCCAATCGGTACGTTGCGGCACCATTCGACTCTTCGCACGTTCGCAGAACGATAGACCGATCGTTGAAGCTCCCTGCAGCAAGCTGCAGGGAATGCGGGGTGTGCATCGCGCAGCAATCTTCGAAGTGCAAGGAAGTAAAGAAGCACAATTTCTATTTTGCTCGCTTACCCCCAGCAAGATGCGGGATAAGCGCTCGCAATGCACTTTCACTTCAGATCAAGCCGGGATTCCTCAACGCTCGGGTCATCCTGAGGCGAGCATTGAATCGGCTTCTTGCTCCGTGTTACGGTATGGTGAGTCTTGGGTTCCCCCTGGGGACGTGTCGGGATGCACGCCAGCCGGTGCCGGCTGGTATCGGCATCCCGAGAGTCGATACGTCAACCCCCACGGGTGAGATCGTTTCTTGGGAGCGGTCAGGATGGACACGACGTACCTGTACAGGGGCACACATCACAGAGGCAGGTGACGCTGATGGCACGCGAACGAACCGCATCTTTCGATCCCCAGACCTTCCTCGCCATCGTCGGCAGCGGAAAAACGATTCTGAAGATCAAATAGAACCAAGTCTTCTTATCGCAAGCAGAATTCAAGTAGTATTGCGATGCTGTTCGTTTTCGACGTCATTCTACGCAGATAAGGTGTTTCGGTTCTTATGACCATGGGGGAAGCGTTATGGTGACCATCGTGCTGGCGGATGACCATGCGATCGTGAGACAAGGGCTGCGCACTCTGTTGGAATCAGATCCACAATTTGAAGTGGTGGGAGAAGCGGCTGATGGGCGCGAGGCGATCGAGCTGGTCAAGCGGCGGAAGCCCATGGTGTTAATCGCCGACCTGATGATGCCTGGCCTGAACGGTCTGGAAACCACACGAAAGGTCTTGCGCCTGAAATCAAAGACTCGCGTGATCGTCCTTTCGATGTACCGGAATGAGGCGTATGTGTTGGAAGCACTAAAAATCGGTGCGGCGGGTTATATCGCCAAGGAGTCCGGCGGAGCCGAGCTCTTCCAAGCCATACGCGAAGTCGTGGCCGGTCGGCGTTACCTGAGTCCAATCATTTCCGAGGCTGCCATTGACTCCTATTCTTCTATGGGAACAATTCTGAAAAAGGCTCAGACCGGTTCGCCAGACCCTTATGACACACTGACAGCCCGCGAGCGAAAGGTGCTACAGCTCGTCGTGGAGGGGGTGACCAACCGTGATATGGGTGCCCGACTGAAGATCGGTTCCCGCGCTGTCGAAATCCATCGAGCTGCCTTGATGCGGAAGTTGGGCTTAAACACTCGCCGTAAACTGATCCTCTATGCATTGCAGCGCGGGGTCGCACCTGGGCACGAGCCAAAGTCTATCAGGAAAAAATAGAACACATCAGGAGCACCGGGATGAAACGATGGATCGAGTTGTGGCAGCGCGACAGACACGTGACGTTCCGCAGGTGCTTGCACCGACACGCTGAATCGTAACCGAGAATAAAGGAGGGACTGCGGTGGGCAGATCAACACGAAGGGCGCAAGGAAGAGACGCGGCAGGACTGCAGAAAAGAAGGAAAGAGGTCCAGAAGGTCCCGACCGGCATTGCCGGGCTGGATCAGGTGTTGGGCGGTGGCGTGCCCGCCGGACGCATGACACTGGTCGGCGGCGGCGCCGGGAGCGGTAAAAGCATGATCGGCTTGCAATGCCTGCTGCACGGCGCCGGTGCCGGCGAGCCGGGCATTCTCGTGATGTTCGAGGAGCGTGCCACGTCCGTGCGTCAAAACGCCATGGCCCGGGGATGGGACCTGGCTCCGCTGGAGAAGAAAAACAAGCTCTGCCTGCTGGATGCGCGTTTGAGTCCTGAAGTGGTGGTTTCGGGCGACTTCTCCATCAAAAGTCTGCTGGCGATCCTCGATCAGAAGACCAAGGCCATGCGAGCCCGGCGCATTGTGATTGATGCGGTGGACGCGCTCTTGTATTTGTACGATAGCCCCCTGCGCGAGCGCCAGGAATTATATGCGCTGCACGAATGGCTGCTGGACCGGAGATTGACGACGATCATGACGGTCAAAACGGTCCCGCAGGAGGAGCCTCATTCCCGGTATGCATTTCTGGACTTCATGGCGGATTGTGTCATTAACGTCGACCAGCGCGTCACGGCTCAGATCACAACGCGCCGCATGAGAGTGATCAAGTATCGTGGTTCAGGATATGGCCGCAATGAATATCCCTTCGTCATCAGTCCGGATGGCGTCACCGTCATGCCGATCACCAGCAACGTGTTAAGGCACATTCCACTCGGCCCCAAAGTGTCCAGCGGCCAGGCTCGGCTGGACGACGTGCTCGCCGGCGGCTACAGGAGCGGGGCCAGCATCCTGATCGTGGGGACCGCCGGCAGCGGCAAGACCACGCTGGCCTGCATCTTCAGCCAGGCCGCTTGCCGGCGCGGCGAGCGCGTGCTGTATATCAATTTCGAGGAGTCGGCGGAATCGATGGTCAGCAGCATGCTGAGCACGGGCCTTGCCCTCCGGCCGCTGATTAAAAACGGGACATTGATGGTCCGGTCCTACTTGCCGGAAGCGATGGGAGTGGAGGAGCACTTGTTTCATGCCCTGGAAGCCCTGGATGAGTTTCAACCCCGGCACGTGGTCGTGGATGCGATCTCGGCATGCAGACGCATGGGCTCGGAGTTTCATGCCTTTGAATATCTGATGCGGCTTCTGAACGCCTGTAAAGAGCGCGGCATCACCTGTTTCTATATCAACCAGGCTACCGGCCTTGATATCATCGCAGAAGTCAGCGGGATCGGCATTTCGTCCATTATCGATACCGTCGTCCTTCTACGCCATCTTCCGATCGGTGACACGATGAAACGCCAGTTGATCGTTATGAAGTCAAGAGGCTCGAAGAGTTCTGACCAATTCCATGCATTCCGCATCACCGATCGAGGGATTGATCTGGGGAAGGCCGAGCCCGGCGATACGGTGGGCCGATCGGCGCATCCGACGGGATTCGGAAGAACGGGAGACCGATGATGAAAGCCCGCAGGCGTGAGACGGGACGAGGTGCAACGGATCGAGGTGCGACCTATGTCTTCCGACTCTTCGTGGCCGGCAACGAGTCAAACTCCTCGCAAGCCAAGGGAAATTTGGCCCGGCTTTGCGAGGAACACCTCAAGGGACGCTTCGAGATCGAAACCGTGAACGTGTTGAGAGACGCCGCGACCGCTTACAAACATAACGTGCTGTTGACACCCACGTTGATCCTGATCAAGCCCCATCCGAAGGTCACCGTGGTGGGTAACCTCAGTGATAATAGGCAAGTCCTTGCCGCGCTCAGACTGACCGGTAACGGGCGATGAGTGATCCGAAACCGCCATACCGCGAATCGACGATCAAGGGGAAAGAGGCGGAGGCGTTCATTCACGCCCTGAGGACCCACCAGGTCGACGCGATTGTCGGTGAGCGCCACATCATGGTTGTCCGTTTGAAGCAGGCGGAACAGAAACTCAAGAATTCGCGGGACCAGGTGCGTGCCCTCGCAGAAAGTTTGCAGTCCATACGTGAGAATGAACGGGCCGTGATCGCTCGTGATATTCACGATGAGCTGGGTCAGAAGCTTACCAGCTTGGAGTTGGGGCTGTCGTGGCTCGCCCAGGTGACTCCCAAACAACAGCCGTTGCAGGAGAAAATCGGATCGCTATCCGCTCTGGTCACGACCCTGATCCAGTCGGTCCGAAGAATTGCGGATGAATTGCGACCGGGCGTTTTGGAAGAGTTGGGCCTGGTGAAGACCTTGAAATCGGAAGCGCGTGAATTCAAAGAACACACTGGAATACCATGCCTATTTGAGACGAATATGGGGAAAACCAAGTTTGACCGTGCAGGGAGTGTCGCTATTTTCCGGATCGCCCAGGCGGCCCTCACGAATATTGCCCGGCATGCCAACGCTTCCAGGGCGAGGATGACGTTGGTCAAGAGAACCCATCATCTCATTTTGACGGTGAATGACAACGGGAAGGGGATTGCCAAGAAGCGGGTCTCGAGCTCTAATTCGCTTGGCATTATCGGCATGCGAGAGCGCGCCCTTGCGCTTGATGGTTTGCTGAGTCTCAAAGGATCAACAGGCAAGGGGACGACATTGACGGTACGAATACCGTTGTCCCGGGTTCTTATCGGTCGCGACTCAGTGTCTTTATGAGTAAGTTCCGGAAGCTGGACTTCATTGAACATAACGGCTAGTTGAAGATTCACAGTTCCCTCCTTGGACGAGGCCACGCTTATGGCACTCCAACAAACCGCGCCGTTCAATCCCGAAGCGTTCCTTTCAAAAGTCGGCAATGGAAAAACGATGCTGAAGTTCCTCAAGAATCAAAGCATCTTTTCGCAGGGGGATGCCTCTGATGCCGTGTTCTATATCCAGAAAGGCAAGGTCAAACTCACCGTGGTCTCCTCAAAAGGCAAAGAAGCCGTCATCGCGGTTCTGGAGCCTACTCACTTTTTTGGTGAAGGCTGCCTCATCGGGCAGTCGCTTCGCATGGCGACCGCAAACTCCATGGAAGGTTCCACTCTCGTTCGCATTGAAAAAAGCGCCATGACCCGCGTGCTCCATGAAGAGGCCGCCTTCTCCGAGCTTTTCATGGCCTATCTCCTTAGCCGAAACGTTCGAATCGAAGAGGATCTGGTGGATCACATCTTTCATTCAAGCGAGAAGCGGCTGGCTCGGATTCTTCTGTTGCTGGCCCACTATGGGGATGAAAGCTACAACGTGGACCTTCTCATTCCGAAGATCAGCCAGGAGACGCTGGCCGACATGGTCGGCACGACCAGGTCGAGAGTCAGTTTCTTCATGAATAAGTTTCGGAAACTGGGCTTCATTGAATACAAAGGCGGATTGAAAATTCACAGCTCCCTCCTCAATATCGTCCTGCAAGACTAGTTTCTCCCTTCATTATCATTCGCTTCGAGCCGGGCGAGCGTGAAGCGGCCTGCCAGATAAAATATTTCACAACTGAGCTATTTTGACCAGGATTGCACTCTGCTTTGTCGGCATAATGCCGCCAAGGAGGGAGTTTGCGCAGACCTTGGTACAAACAAGGACTGCAGAAGCGCAGATAGTCAGCCTGTGGATGGCCTGGTTCTTGGGCGGAGGTCATCAAGCGCATAACGAACATGGACGTGGTGCTTTTCAAGGAACGTGGTGCTTTTCACATTGAGAGGGGATGCACATGCAATGGCTATTCAATAAAAAACTGTGGTTATTGGCGTTGCCCCTGGCCGTGTTCATGGCCGGATGCAACAGAGATGACGATAATGGAGCCGGTGGCGGCGACACCACCGCGCCCACCGTGAGTTCCACAATCCCTGTTAATACGGCCCCTGATGTGGCCACCAACAGGAACATCGCCGCCATCTTCAGTGAGGCGATGGCCCCTGCAACCTGCACCACCACCACATTTACCTTAACGGACGGGGTCACGCCTGTTCCAGGTGCTGTGGCCTGCGTTGACAGAACTGCGACCTTTAACCCAACAAGCGATCTCGCAGTCAGTACCACCTATACGGCCACGATCACGACCGGGATGAAGGACAAGGCAGGCAATGCATTGGCTGTCAATAAGTTATGGACCTTTACAACAGGTACAACAACAGACACCACCGCCCCCACCGTGAGTTCCACGGACCCTGCTGATGCGGCCACCGGTGTGGCCATCAACAGGAGCCCCACCGCCACCTTCAGTGAGGCGATGGACCCTGCAACGATCACCACAGCAACCTTTACCTTAACGCAAGGGGCAACCCCTGTTACAGGTACTGTGACTTCCGCGGGCAGTGTTGCGACCTTTGACCCAACAAGCAATCTCGCAGCCAGTACCCTGTATACGGCCACGATCACGATCGGGGTCAAGGACCTGGCAGGTAATGCATTGGCAGTTGCTTTTACATGGAGCTATACAACAGGTGCAGCTACAGCGGCAGGTCCAGCGCCGGTATTGCTTGGAACAGCCGCCAGTTTCGCGATTCTGACAAAAGCAGGAATCACAGACGTTCCTACATCTGCTATTACTGGAGATGTTGGAGCGAGTCCAATCACCGGTGCTGCTATCGGTGTAACGTGCGCAGAAGTGGTGACAGGGACAATATACTCAGTCGATGCGGCTGGTCCGCTTCCATGCAGGGTGACTGACGCCACATCACTGACCGCGGCGGTATCCGACATGGAACTCGCGTACACCGACGCCGCCGGGCGATCAAATCCTGATTTTACCGAACTGGGCGCCGGAAATATTGACGGCCTGGAACTCGCTCCTGGTCTGTATAAATGGGGGACCGGGGTTGTCATACCGATTGGTGTCACTCTCGCCGGCGGCACAAATGATGTCTGGATCTTCCAGATAGCGCAAGATCTCACCGTGGCCAACGCCGCCATTGTCACCCTGAGCGGCGGCGCACAGGCCAAGAACATCTTTTGGCAGGTCGCCGGCCAAGCGACCCTTGGAACAACGTCTGACTTCAAGGGAAGTATATTGTCTCAAACGCTGATTTCGCTAAATACCGGCGCAGTGATGAACGGCAGGGCGTTGGCACAGACCGAGGTGACATTAGACGCTAATGTCGTGACTAAACCGTAAGGCATGAGGTCCGCCTGAGGCGGATCGGGGTGAAAGTAGGATCAGTTGGACCTTCCCGTATTTCTAAAATACGGGAAGGTCCTCTTTTTTTTAAATTTAAATCTCGTTATTAAGCTCATCACCGACACCTACAGCGTGAAGAGCGTGGCCAACAACATGACCATTGACGCGTTCATGTCTCAGAACAACTAGACAGATGGGTCGCTACCGGCTGGGTCCTCCTTTCCGATTGCTCCAGCTCGTGTTGTGGACGATCTCTGTGATCTGATCATTCGATGGCGGCTGGGTGCTGCCGCAAAAATGCCTTGACAAAGGGTTGCAGCATTTTTTAAAAGATGTGTCTCGTATAGACAGGCTTAACATAAGCGGGAGGTCATGTTTATGGCACACGAATGAACCACGCCCTTCAATTCTAAGACCTTTCTCACAAAGGTCGGCAACGGGAAAACGTTTCTGAAGATCCGCAAGAAACAAATTATCTTTTCGCAAGAGGATGCAGCGGATGCCGTGTTTTATATCCAGGAGGGCAAGGCTAAACTCACCGTGGTCACCCAAAAAGGCAAAGAAGCTGGCGGATCTTCGGCGCGGTTCTGGAGCGCGCTGACTTTTTGGGTGAAGCCTGCCTAGCAGGGCAGCTTGTTCGCATCGCGATCGCGACCTCAATGGAAGATTCCACGATCGTTCGCATTGAAAAAAGCGCCATGATTCCACGAAGAGCCCACCTTCTCAGAGCTGTTCCTGTCCCATCTGCTGTCTCGCAACATTCGGATCGAAGAGGACTTGGTGGATCACCTCTTTAATCCCAGCGAGAAGCGCCTGGCTCGGATTCTTCTGTTGTTGGCCCACGTCGGGAAAGAAGGCAAGACTGAGCCGATTATTCCGAAGATCAGCCAGGAAACGCTGGCCGACATGGTCGGCACGACCCGGTCACGAGTCAGTATGTTCATGAATAAGTTTCGGAAACTGGGCTTCCTTGAATAGAACGGTAAGTTGAAAATCCACAGTTCCCTCCTCAATATCGTCCTGCAAGACTAGTTTCCCCCCTTAATTAATTCTCGCCGATCTCAAGCAGGACGGGCGTGAAGCGGCCTGCCAGATAAACAATTCTTCAAAACTGAGCAATTATGACCAGACAGCGATCTGTTCTTACGGGCATAATGTGGCTATTGATATTCGCAAAATATGGTGACAGTTAAACAGTTGGCGACCGGCTCAGGACAGGCTTCTTGAAGGATGCCGTCGTCACTATAAAATGCGAGTCTCAATAATATAAGGCGACTGAGAGGAGATCCTATGAAGACAATTTTTTCCGGATGTGTACTGTTATGCTTTGTTTGCCTGTCCACAACGGCCCGTGCTCAAGTGGGCATCGATATGGATATCCATATCGGAAACCGATCCGCGCCGCCCCCCATTGTGGTGGAAGCTCCACCAGAAATGGTGTATATGGAGGGTCCCAGGGTCTATGTGGCAATAGGAATCCCCAACGACCTTTTTTTCTATGACAATGCTTACTACTACCACGTCAGCGGTGTCTGGTACCGGTCGGGCTATTACAGAGGACCTTGGGTTCAGACGGATTTTCAAAGAATTCCTCCTGGCTTACGTAAACACCGGATTGAGGAAGTACGAGAAATTCGTGAACGTTCCTGGAGAGATTATAGAGAGCATTCGGATCATTTCAAAGGAAAACACTTCCGAGCCAAAGAGTCACCCGAAAGACATGATCGCGGAAAACATGATGGCAAAAAACATGATCGTTAAATGAGATAAGAGGAAACAAAGTTGCACGTGAAAATTGGGAAAAGACCATCACTTCAAAAAGAGGCATAACCTACACTACTTAGGAGATGGACTATGAGCCTAAAACTTCGCAAGATTGCATTTCTACTTTTTTTAGGTCTGCTGATCACTGGCTGTGGCTCGGACAGCAATGGCATCGGTATGGGAACATTATCCGTTTCACTTACAGATGCCCCTGCTTGCGGTTTCGAGCAGGTCAACGTCATGGTTTCCAAAATCCGTGTCCATCAAAGCGCATCCGCCGGCGAAAATGACGGCGGTTGGGCCGAAATTACACTCACCCCTCCCAGAAAAATCAATTTAACCTCTCTTATAAACGGCGCACTGGATGATCTCGGACAAACGCCACTACCGGCGGGACATTATACGCAAGTCCGGCTGTTGCTGATCGCCAACTCACAAGGCCAACCGTTGAACAATTCCGTGGTTCCAACCGGAGGACCGGAAACTCCTCTCGATACGCCCAGCGCTGTTCAAAGTGGGATCAAGTTAATTCATGAATTCGAGGTTTCCGCGGATACTCTTGTGGACCTCGTTCTCGACTTCGATGCCTGCCGCTCCATCGTCCAAAAAGGGAACGGAGGATATTTACTCAAACCGGTCATCAAAGTCATACCCATGATCGTCAGTGGCAAGATCGTGGGGAACATCGATCCAACGCTACTCGACGACCACCCGGTTATCTTTGCCGAACAAGAAGGCAATGTCGTCAAGTCCACCGTTCCGGATAGCGCAGGAAATTTTATCCTCCTGCCGCTTCAACAGAGCAGCACGGTCGGAAATTATGACGTTGTCATCGTCGCCGATGACCATGCAACGGCCATGATTCAATCGATTCCAGTCACGGCCCAGGGGACAACCCGGATCAGCGACAGTACGAATCCGATCAGCCTGGACGATTCTGCGGCACATACCGTCAGTGGAACCGTCGATCCCGTGAGTGCGGAAGCGACTATCCGCGCTCTCCAGACGTTCTCTGCCGGTCCAACCATGGAAGTCAGGTCTGTATCAGCAAATCTTTTGGACGGCGGTTACACGTTAACCCTTCCCATGGCTGCCCCTTCCTTGGGGACTTATGCCGGATCTCTGCCAATCCCGTTAACGGCCGATCCGTCCCTTGCGGGGACATACCAGATTGAGGCATCGGCAGACGGCCACGTTACACAGACCGCTGACGTAGATGTCAGCGGCGGCGATGCCGTACAGGATTTCACCTTGGCCCCGTAACGGCCATGCATGAGTGCGAGTATGGATATCGCTATCTCAATAACGAGTGGAGGTAAATATGTCTGCGCTTAACATCACAAAAATGCCTATCGTCATAATTGCCTCTGTCGCCCTCCTTATTTTCAGTCTTGTGGGCATCGGTACGATGACGGGTCTGATTCCAGGCGTGTTCTCACAAAGTAAGACATGTAACGACTGCGGGGTGGTGGAATCGATCAGCGCCTTCCAGGTTCAGGGCCAGGCAACCGGACTGGGCGCCGTCACCGGGGGAGTTGTCGGCGCAGTGGTCGGGAGCACCATTGGCGAAGGCAAGGGCAAGACACTCGCTGAAGTCGCCGGCGCCGCCGGTGGCGCGTATGCGGGCCATCAAATCGAGAAGAATGCGAGAAAGACTATCCGCTATCGGATCAGCGTACGTATGAACGACGACACGATTCGTACCGTCACGCAGGCGGACGATAACGGCCTCTCAGCGGGCGACTCTGTGAAGATCCTCAATGGCACCGTGGTCAGAAGTTGACGCCGCACAATCCAACGAAAAAGGGGTTCTGGCTTGCGCCAGAACCCCTTGAATTTTCTTGGTAGCGGGGGCCGGATTTGAACCGACGACCTTCGGGTTATGGGAACGATTAACGCCATGATCCTGTCCCCTTTCGCCCAGCATTTGGAAATGTCGGGGTTTCCTTCGAACACCAGCAGTTCCAGGAAAGGCGTTGTCGGGCTTCATGCCGGGGCCGGGGTGAACTTCAACATTACTCAAATCGTCTTCTTGGGAGTTGAGGGGAGATATCTTTGGGCCAAGCCGTCATTCAGTGGCGACGACATCAAGCTGGACGGGTTCACCGTGACGGGCGACCTGGGCTTCCGGTTCTAAGGTCTCCCGTACCCGGGCGATGGCGGAGATCCGCTTTTCTCAAACCGGTGGACTGGGTTTAATTGTCATGATCCTAGTCATACTGCTTTTGACTGGACGGATCTGAAGACCGGTACACGGAGGGCAGGTCATTGCAACTCATGGCTTTCAAATTTAATGGAGGGTTTATGAACTGGAATCAAATCGACGGGAATTGGAAACAGCTTAAAGGTCAGGTGAAGGAGATGTGGGGAAAATTCACGGACGACGATCTCGAGGTCATTGGCGGAAAGAGAGACAAGCTGCTCGGCAAGCTGCAAGAGAAATATGGGATCGCCCAAAACGAGGCGGAAGCGCAGTTGCAAAAATTTCAGGAACAGAGCCGGATATGACCGGAACGCCGTCTGCCCCGCGGTTGAGGGGGCTTCGGCCCCTTATCCCGTCCGCGATGGAGAGGAAAAGGTGGTGCCATGAAACAGAACGTTCTCTATAAGCCAAAATCGTTTGATTTGAGCGGGAACGGCATTTCGGATCAGACGATCGAGATGCATTTCAAGCTCTATGAAGGATACGTCAAGGGGACCAACGAGCTGACCGAAAAGATTTCGGAACTCCTCGAAAAGGGAAAAGTCGATCAGGAAAACATGCCGGCGTATTCGGAGATGAAGCGCCGTCTGGGGTACGAGTACAACGGGATGGTGCTTCATGAATACTACTTCGGCAATCTCAAGAGAGACGGCGGCGGTGATCCGACGGCCGCTTCCCCTTTCCTCCAAAGGATTCAAGGCGGTTTCGGAAGCTTTGAGACTTGGAAGGGAGATTTCGTCAGCATCGGAAAGATGCGCGGGGTCGGATGGGCCGTTTGTTACGAGGATCCCTCCAGTGGTCGTCTGTCGAATCACTGGATTACGTCGCACGAGGTTGGGCATATCGCCGGCTATCAGCCGTTGCTGGTGATGGACATGTGGGAACACGCGTTCCTGCTCGATTACAAGCCGTCGGAAAAGGAAGACTACATCGAGGCCTTTTTTTCAAACGTGGACTGGCAACGCGTCGGAAAACTCCTGTAGCGGAAAACAAGAGAGCAAGACGGAGGTTATTATTTTAAAAATCAGCCAAAAGACGTTGACCGACATGATCGGGATCACGCGGTCAAGGATCAGTTTCTTTATGAATAAGTTCAGGAAACCGGGCTTCGTGGACAACCACGGCGGTTTACGCGTTCACAGTTCCCTCCTCAATATTGTCCTGCACGACTAGTTTTCCCTCTTTCTGCTGACCTTCGCGCAGGGCAAGCGTCACGCTTGCCCGCCCTATTTATTTTCAACACTGAGCTGTTTTGACCAGACTGCACTCCGTTTTAGGGGCAGAATACGACTCACCAATTACCGTTCAAGTGGCGAGTGAAGAAATGCACCACCAGAGAGGAGGAAGTAGAAGGAGAACCTACGAACGGAATAAAGATCTGAGAAATCGGGGTGTCGTCGCAGGGAAGCGGAAAAAACAATTATGAACACGGTTCACACCGTAGATTCGAGGAGACGATGAAAAAACACATGAGATGGATAGTTGGTACGGGACTCGCCGTTCTTTTGTTCTGTCCCATTGGGGCGCTCGCAGCGGACGGATCCGCTGGAACGGCCGTCCCTGGGTTCGGTCTCGGCCCGCGTGTTGGTTTCTATCAACCCAAAGATGCTGATGATGGGAAGTTCTTCGGAGGATTGCAGGCGCGCTTTCGAGTGTTACCGTTCTTAGGCATCGAGGGATCGGTGGACTACCACCAGGCGAATTTCGCGAACAACTTGGTCGAGGTACGTACCTATCCCGTGATGGTGTCTGGGCTTCTGTACTTCTATCCCAACCCGGTGGTTTCACCCTATCTGCTGGCCGGCGTGGGATGGCACTTCCAAGATATCGAGTTCCGGGGACCTAGCCCGTCAACGGAACGGTCCAATCAATTCGGCGGTCAAGTTGGCGGCGGACTTGATATTCCCTTGGGGGAACGCGTGACCCTTGATGCCGATATTCGTTACATCTTTCTCGATTTTAACGACGACGTGAATACGCGTGCCGGCACCGCGCTTAGCGCTGATAGTGTGGCGGGCACGCTGGGTTTGACGTTCTACTTTTAATGCTGGCAAGGGGTCGACACCGGCGGTCCTTTCGGACCCAGACCGTAGCGCAGTGCTGAAACCGCCGTTGTGGATGACGGTGTGGCATGGGGCGAATAGGTCAGACAACCAAGGAGGAGTTGCGATGAACAGATCGAGCAAAAAGCTTTCAACGATGATGCTGGCGACAGCGTTGATCATGACTACCGGGGCATGTGCGGCCACCAGAGAGAAGAGGAAGTAGAAGGAGAACCTACGATAGGAGCCCTCACATATCAGAAGCGAGAACATGCCATGATGGCACTGTATCCACAAAAAAGGAGAATGGACCATGCGAGCAATGAAAGAACGATATCCCCTGGTACTTATGGCGGCTGCGGTCGTCGTGTTCATGACCGGCGCGCCGCTGCGCGCGTCCGAGATCGATGACCGCATCGAGTCATCCGCCAAGCAGTCCTATGTGTTCAAAACCTACCTCAAGGACGATGCGATTCACATCGAGTCGAAG
>Ga0210377_10002990_pt1 | contig 14598 bp, 24 predicted proteins | sample PLM4_65_b1redo_FD_155480 | JGI IMG/M metagenome (GOLD analysis project Ga0210377, IMG submission 155480) | Groundwater sediment microbial communities from an aquifer in East River, Colorado, USA - PLM4_65_b1 redo | ecosystem: Environmental > Terrestrial > Soil > Riparian zone | place: USA: East...
TGGCCTAATCGGATTTAACACTTGTAAATATTATGTTAACTTAGGGTACGAGGTGTGGGGTATTGACAATTTTGAGCGTTCTAAACTGCTAGGCCATGAGGTTAGTCCAGAACGAACCTATTTCAACTATAGAGAGCTACTTGCTATGAAGGTCGAATTTGTCGGGCGGGATATTTCGCGTGAAGAGACTTGGAATTTTCTGCCAAAAGAAGGTTTCGATATCGTCATCCATTTGGCCGGTCAATGCGGTGTCCCTACCTCTATAGCGAACCCACGTCGCGACTTCGAGGTCAACGCCATTGGCACATTCAATCTACTTGAGTATGTGCGAAAAACCGGTAAAGGTCGAGTAGTTTATGCCAGCACAAACAAAACGTACCCGCTTCACGCCGGCTGGGATAAGAGTTCTCACAGTAATAAATGGAAATGGCGGGATGCAGATTGGCACCGTTTCGGTTTCCCTAAGGATGGGGAGCTAAAGCACCCGGACAACTTTGGTGGCGCGCGCACACCCTATGGCACTAGCAAGTATGTAGGTGACCTGCTCATGCAGGAGTACCACTACACCTATGGCATCCCGACAGCGTGTTTCCGGATGTCATGCATATACGGCCCTAATCAGTTCGGTTTTGAAGAACAGGGTTGGGCTACTTGGTTTATCATTGCGGCTATGAAGAAATGGCCTATTACGATCTATGGCGACGGGGATCAAGTCCGCGATATGCTCTATGTTGAAGATGTGGTTCGTGCGTATGATGCGTTTGCGCGAAGTTCTACATGCAATCATGGGGTTTGGAATATTGGCGGAGGTCCGAATAATACCCTATCCTTGAGGGAGTGCCTAGATTTCCTTCATTTAGAAATGAAGACCGATCTAGAAGTCTATTTTAAAGATTGGCGCCCTAGTGACCAACGCGTGTACACTAGCGATATTCGAGAATTAAAGCTAGACTTGGGTTGGGAGCCGACGGTCAACCCGGAAAAAGGATTGCGTTTGTCTTTAGAATGGGTTAAAACAAATTTAGATATTTTCTAATGGCAACATTTAAAGGGGATAATATGGGCGACGATACGATGAATCCAGCACAGAAACCAGAAGTAATTGAGCCGACAGAGGTGATTCCGGCACCTCGCAAGCTTATTGACGGGGCCAGCGTAATTATTCTAGTCGGTGACGAACAGCGTCAGACGCCTATGCCACTACCCGCAATCTTTCAACAGTTATTTGGCATCCTTGGCGATTTAGACAGACGCTTGATGGATCTCGAAGAGACAACTAGGAATAATTCAATTATCAGGTTGAACTAACATTAGCTACAAAGTAATTCCATTACGGAACCCTGTATTGGCTTGGCCTAAAATTGCCGAGATTATCGCCGGGGCAAACGCTCACGTAGCAGGAGGATATGTCAGTTGGCATATGTCTAATCGGTTCAATTGGAACCACTTAGATATGGCTTATGAGCTTAATGAAGTGGTATACTACCCAGAGTTCGGGGCACCTTTACAGTCTAATAGGCCGACTGACCTCGATATATTTACATACACGCCTGAAGGTTTTGATAAAGTCGAACATTCGCTCATGCGAAAAGGGTTTAAACCGTTAGTGGATACTAAATATAGTTCTACTTGGGAGGATGGCAAGGATTTTCTAGGCGTCGACAACTATAGTCATCTCAGACATGGTCTTTCTACTGGCTTTTCTACTGGCTTGAGCCAGCGGACATCTCCGGTGGACCCAGCAAATTACCCTAAGCTACCTATAAACGTCATCAAGCCTCTATTTGGGGATTCTTTGGTCAAAGTATTGGATCACTTTGATTTTTATTTGGTGAAGTTTGCTCTTTTAGACGGCAATACAGCCATAACCCATGCTAAGGCAATAGAACAGGTGGATTCTAAATCCTTGATTTCATCTTGTCCGAACCAAATCTTGGAACGGCCTTTTTATACCCTAGGTAGGTACATGAAATATATCCAAAAAGGCTATAAAGTTAATTATATGGACTTATTAAGACTTGTAATAACGGCTCAGGCTCACGGAATAGACGAAGCAGACGTAAAAATGGACGAAGTACATAAACTTGTTAAACATTTTGGGCAATATTTAAATGACGGCGAAAACCTTGGACAGGGAGAGGACTTCCGGCCCACTTTTAATGACGCTTATGGTGAATGGCTACGATATATTCGAGAGAAAAAGCTAAACTAATAGTAGATATGAGTGCGGAATCACGCAGAGTGGCTATAAGGAAATGGCGAGCAGCTAATCCCGAAAAGGATAAAGCAGCAACTCTTTTGTGGAGAAATAGAAATCCTGATAAAGTTAAGGCCCAAAATAGAATAGGATCTAGAAGGTGGAGAGCCAGGCATCGAGATCAGAATTTAGTGAAGAGCCGAAAATGGAGACAAGAAAATCCTCATTATCAGAGCGAACGTAGCGCTGTAGATCCTATTTTTAAGCTTTCAGTGAATATTAGAAAACGTTTGGGAGTAGCGCTTCGTAATAATCAAAAATCTGGCTCCGCTATTAGAGATCTTGGTTGTTCTATAGAAGAGCTAAAACTACACTTAGAAAATAAATTCCAACCAGGAATGGCGTGGGAAAATTGGGCACTTGACGGATGGCATATAGATCATATAATTCCTGTCAAAAATTTCGATCTTACAGATAGAGAACAGTTCTTAAAAGCTTGTCATTTCACCAACCTGCAACCTCTTTGGGCTAAAGATAATTTGTCTAAAGGGTCGCAATAATGGGACGGAAGTCAGGAAAAACCTTTGACTCGTTGGAGCGCGATAATGCCGAAATACTAGCGGCTCTCATCGTCGACCCTAATACTACTGACACATTAAGAGTTAATATTCTCAATCGCTTGCTTGATTCGACCGAAGCTGATAATTTCTTTGAAACTATTGTTAAAGAAGACTTATCTCTAGGAAACTGCCCAAATTGTGGCCACGAGAATCACTGGCTAGTCCCAGAAGAAGACTTAAATAGGTTTGGAATAGTATCCTATGAGACCGATCCCCGCGTAAAGCGTATGACAACCGAAGAAGATTGCAAGCGTTGGCAAGAAGCCTGCGCGAAGAAGAAGGTATCTATATAATGGCCGATTCAGCAAACGCAACACCATTTTTTGACCCTCCAACTGGCTCGCCACAAAACATCAATAGCCCATTATCGCAGATTACTCTAGGCGGTGCAATGAGTGGCTACAACGCGCAAGCGGCTCAAATTCCTGAACCTATCGAATGGGCCAAATTCTGTATGTGGCTAAGAGGCTATCTGAACGCTATTGAAGGCAAAAAATTAACTGCCGAAGACAGTGCAAAGATTATGGAGAAACTAGCAACAGTAGATCCGGAAAGTCAACTACAGCGTATCTACGACCCAATACCAAACCCTTATATCCCGCAACAGCCATATAATCCCAGCCAACCATGGGCAACGCCTCAGACCGGACATCCTATTTGGACTATAATTACCGATGTTAGTACCGGTACCTCACAGACTTATGTCGATGAGACAGATAAATAAAGATGGGAAGTAAGGCCCTCACTTTAGAAGAGATGGACGCCATCGTTGGAATTAAGGAGCAGCCGCGTAAACCTGTGAAGTTACAGGCTCCGGCAGAACCAAATCCTATCGAAGACGACATGCCGCAGCTAGAATCCTTGCATTCGAAGTTTGAGCAGGCAGGCAAAACTTACGACATACCTGTGGAAATTCTAGCTGGTATAGCCTCTAGAGAGTCTCGCGCCGGAAAACACTTAGATAGGGACGGTTACGACCCTGAGAAGAGAGCTTATGGCGTGATGCAAGTTGACGAGCGTTTTCATAAGCGGCGCGGCAATAAGCCAGATTCTCAAGCTCACATAAATCAGGCAACCAAAATTCTTGCCGATAACAAGAAGGCTATCGATGCCGATAAACGCTTTGCCAAATGGACGGAAGAGCAACGGATGCAAGCCGCCGTAGCCGCCTATAACATGGGTTTAGGCAACGTCAAGTCATGGAAGAATCTAGATGTAGGGACCACTGGTGGCGACTATTCAAAAGATGTAATATTACGATCCAAAGCCTACAAAGCTAGAAGAGCACAATAATGAATCCTGAACAAGAAGCAGACTTATTCCTAGCCTTAGGGCGTATCGAAGCGAAGATGGAAAATTTTAACTCTAATCTAGTAGATCATACAGAGAATGATAGTGTAAATTTCTCTAAGATGGAATCAGATTTAGAGATCCTAAAACTCAGTAAAGCGAAAAGCGAAGGCGTAGCTGAAGAGGCCGCTAAGCACGCTGCTAGTGCGGGAGGTAAAATGGGAGCCCTATTTGGCGGCGGACTTTCGATACTAGTTGCAGCATTTAGCGCGTATTTTGGGAAGTAATGTTTTATTTCGGGGAGAACATGGAAATTCAAATACCAAATTTCAATACATTGGCGGATCTATTTGATAGGTTGATTGTCTGTATTAATAAGTTAGCTTATTTTGAGAATCGTAAGCGAGAAGAACAAGACAAGTCTGACGCTTTCAAAGATTATGAGAGGATTGTTGATTGGGACAACGCCTCTAGAAATGAATGTGAGATACGAAATTTACTAAAACGAGAGATCGATGCAACCTTAGTTCGCATAATGGAGTCCGGTGAATACAAGGTACTACCGGATTTTCGTACTTTTAGTGCGCCGAAAAAGACAGTAGCCGACATCTTAGCTGAGCAGTGTGACGAAATAGGCAAGCGGACGCGAGACCTTCTTGTATCGGAATAAAGAATTAATAACATGAGCAATAACTTACGAGATCAACTTGAGGATTATATTAAAGGGGTTATGGTCCCTAAGAAGACCACAACTCTCGAAGACGCGCTCCAAAAAACCCTCGACATAACTACTCCGGCCGAACCGGGCGACCTCAGATCTACTCGTAAGTGGAAGGATGAGCGCGCCGAAGACGAGTCGGATCAATGGCTTTAAAGCCCTTAAACGCCCGCGAAAAGAACTTTGCCAAGGCCATCTCTGAGGGCACCGGCAGTATTCAGGCCGCCCGACTCTTCATGAGATGGAAGTGTGAACCGAACACTTCGCAATATCAGCGAGCTAAAGACTTAGCTCGTAGCCCTCGCATTATCGCCGAGGTAGAACGCATTCGTGATGCCGATGTGACAGTGGCTAAGGCTACGACTATTGTTACTAATAGCAATAAACTAGATCTTACGAATCTTAGACAGTTTGCATATGATCGTCTTTGCATAATGAGGGACGATCCAGATGTTCCAGCTAAGTCTAGATACACCGCTATCCAAGCGTTAGAACGCTTAAATGACCCTTCTAAAGACATCAATCTAATATATCGATGGATAGATGTTATGTGGCGTTTTTATACTGGACACTGTCCTAGTTGTCATTCCGATTTCCCTCTTTGGAAGGTTAAAAACGAACGTCTTGCTCGCTTCCGTGAGGATCACGATATAACTATAGATGAAACCATCGAGGATGAGACCCTCAGACGCCTAGAACTCATCAAGGTGGCCGAAAAACGTAGACACCCACATCCGGGTCAGGTTCGAGCTTTGATCGCCCCTGAGAGGCATATAGTAGGCGTAGGACCAGCTCGTGCAGGTAAGAGCTTTACCTTGGCTATGTTTTGTATGCTTTACCTGCTCATCCCAGGGGTAGAGGTATGGATTCTAGCGCGTGTCTATGATGACGCTGAACCTGAATTCAACTATCTAGATGGCTTCATAAAGACCCTTCTGAATCCTGTTTCAAAACACATGGTTAATGTTACAATTGACCATAAATCAGGCGAAGCTTCTATTACTACCCGTTGGGGCTCCTGCATTAAAATAAAATCAGGAAAAGCAAAAGGCTCTATTACCGGTCGCGAACTTGAGTTTGCCGGTGTAGCTGAACCTGCCTGGGTAGACGCGTCGCTTTATGAAGAACTTCGCGCCCGCATGTCTTCTCGTCTTGGCCGGATCGTAGCGCTTGGCACTCCAAAGGGATTTGGAGGCTTTATCCATCGTATGGTAAAGCAGGCCGGTCGTGGTCCGGACGGGAAGATTCGTAGTCCTGAGGATCGACAATTGGCTCGCGGTTGCCCTTGGGCTCAGAGTTTGCTATTCTTTAATTATGACGCAAGTGAAAATCCGGCCTATGTTAAAAGTGAGAAAGAGGCAGCTAGATCGGAGCTAACTAAGGAAGAGTTCGCTAGCGAGTTTGAGGGCCTTATGATGGCTGCCGAGGGTGCTCGCTTCCCGTATATAACTCAAAAGGCCCTAGTCAATGTGCCTAGAGAGAAATATAACGAGTGTGTGTTCGTTCTAGGCGTCGATCAGGGGCCTAAGAACTTCGGCGGTTGTCTTGTTGGTTACGACGGCCATAGCGTATACACTGCTTGGGAGTTTTTCGATAACTCAGACCTATCTATCCGTGCTAACCTAATTGACCTAAATTACAAGGTCGGTCCTGTAATCTTCAATCAAGGCGGTAATGCCGACAATTGGCAGCTCACCATCTTTGACGCAGATCCGCCAGTTCAAGGTATTCTAGACGAACTAAAGGAAGAAAACAAGGCTTGGAAGACAGAAGAAACCTATCGACCTAAGAACATGAAAGATTTTACGAACTGGCGCGAAGAGACCATGGAATGGATCAATGGTATGGCCCAGAAGGGGCGCTTCTTCTTCGATGCCAAAGAGTGCGACATGCTACACGATCAGATTCGAGAAGCCTTGATTCAACCTAAAGACACCATGCGCGAGAGCGCATTAAGCAATACTAAAGGTTGGATTGTAAAGGACCTCTGGCGTGGCGATCACGTAATGGATGCTTGGTTGATGGCCTGCTACTGCATAATGACAGGGCAGCTAAGCTTATCGGTAGTCGGTATTCAGCGTGGAAATCCATTCGAGGAAGAGCAGCGTCATCAAGATTATATGCGCATCTCTGATGAAAAACGTGAATTAAATGGGGAAGTATCAGAAAAAGACGTATGGAAACAGGTCTACGGTTACGACAAGCCGGGGGCCGGTAACATTATAGAGTTCGGCCGGCCAGGCTGGTATTCGGACGAAGGGTAAGTATGAAAACAATAGAAGGGAGCAAATAATGCCTAAATTCAGTCAATCCTCATTGGATAAGTTAGCTACTTGTGATCGTAGGTTACAGCAAGTCTTCAACGAGGCAATCAAGCATTTCGATTGCACCGTTACCGAAGGGCATCGAGGTGAAGAAGCCCAAAATCGAGCCTTTGCTGAAGGGAAAAGCAAACTTAAGTTCCCATTTGGAAACCATAACTCAATGCCCTCTAAGGCTGTAGACGTATATCCTTATCCTATTGACATGAATGATACCAAACGGTTCTACTATTTCGCAGGATTTGTAATGGGAATCGCTACATCAATGGGCATCAAGTTGAGGTTTGGCGGAGACTGGGACGGTGACACACAGATCAATGACCAGAAATTTAATGATCTTGTCCATTGGGAAATTGTAGGTTAAAATAGAAAAACCCTGCTTAGGGACTTCCTAGCAGGATTTTTCATAACCTAGACTGAGTGGGCTCCGACTCCCACAAAGGGTTACTTCTTATATTGTCGGATCAGGTGTATTGTAGGCGCTAAGCCCTGCCCGCGCCCCTCCTCGAATTCGAAGAGCATCCGAACATTGTCCAATTGTCATAGTGACTACAGTGATTAAGTCTTCGTAAGAATCCTTATCGAAACTAATTGCCCCGGCTCCTTCCTTTACTAGTTGTGCTCCGCCTTCCGCTGGAAAGCGGACGCGAAACGGGCTAAAAGAAAGAAACTCTGGTAGCACAGGTGTATCCAGCAAAGTTGAGGCGAACTTAATCGCTTCTGCTACGCGGGCTCCATCTGCCGTGGCGAGAACTAGTTTTTCTGTGCCATTCATGATGGTCACAGTGCTAGCAGCTTCGTTGACTTGTGACTGAAAATTGCCTACGTTTGCCATTACTCCTCCTTTACTTCAACACGAACCAAAGGTTCTAGTTCATATGTTATATTTGTTAGGTCAATATCCGTGTGCCCTCCGCGCGTCCAGGACTCGACCCATTGATCGTATTCTGACGGTATCCCGTTAGCTTTATATTGTAATTGGCGATTGACGATTTTTTTTAGTAAATCGACCTTTAGGAAAACTCGTACCGCCATTACTCTGCCTCTTTTGTTTTTGTATCTCTGTCTGAGCGGAACTTTTTACCGGCTTTGCATTCACAAATGTTCTGTTGAACAACATCATCACCTTCGGCAGTTTTGTATTGACCTATACGATATATACCATTGTCGTTACAAATTGCACACATTACTCTGCCCTCGCGTCAAGTGCCTTGCGCCAAGCGTCATACTTTTCCTTGAGCTTTTCGTTCTCTGGCTCCGCTAGGAACACCGATAGAGCGAACTTGGTCTCGAAAACCTTTGGCGGATCTACGAACAATAGAGTTCGATCCGGGTCCATAGCATCTGCTTGTTTTGTGGTCTTCTGCTCGGCTACAGCCTTCTCGAACTGCTTGATTCTGAAAGCGAGTCCTTCTACTGTGTCCCGTAGAGCAACGAGTCCAAGCTGCCTGAATGTCTCTTCTAACGCTGCCGGGTTTTCTGCAATACCCTGGCTTGCGCGTGAGCGCCGTAGATTGCCTGTTGCCTCTTCGTAGTGCGTCTTCTTAGCGCGATGGCAAAGTTTTAGACACTCTAAGGCTTGGGATTCATAGGTCTTGTCTGTGTCCCGAAGGAATATACCTAGCTCATTCATTAGCTGCTGAATGGCTTCACTTCCTGGGTTGCCGGGTTGAAAATCTACGAGCTGAGCATTGGATAAATCGTAATGGCTGTCTGGCTTGATCTTGATGTGAATACCGCCGTGCCACAGCCAATCTACTTCTTGCTTTGAGGGATTAAATAGTCTGTTGGTAAGAATCAGAGTCTCCTTTACCTAGGTATTCCGTAGCTTTAGCTGTTAATTCTACTGACTCTTGAAAAAAGCCAATACCAGAATTACACTTATTGCAAAGCAATCCTCGGATTTTACCTGTGGTATGGCAATGATCTATATTCAAAGACATTGCACTTTTATAGGCCCCGCTAGGAGGCAATTTACAAATAGCACAAACACCCGCTTGTGCTCCTAAAATACGATTATACTCTTCTAAAGTAACACCATAAGATTGTTTTAATCTATTGTTCTTTTGTCGAAGTTTGTTTTCCGAATACCATTTATTGCATCTTTTTTGGTTGCAAGCCTGGCACATACCGCACAGTTTGTCCATTTTAGCTTGATCCGTTGAAAACTGGCTTATTGACTTCATTTCTTTACAGACGTTACACGTTTTTAACATGCTTAACTCTGCCTTGCTTACGAATAGTTACACCGTTCCTAGCAAGGATGGCTCGAATAGTTCCTGGAGATACGTTGTGCGTGGAAGCTATAAGATCAATACTGGACCCTAGGCGGTAGCCTTCGATTATAATAGATTCCATCGCTGCTAATTTTCTAACTCGTGGCATTTCTCTATTCCTTACTATAATAGTATAGCTAAAGGTTTATATGAAATGCAAGTCCTAATGTTTCTATAGATCTACCTGAGTTATAGTATCCTTTGTGATATCGAATATCTGATATGCACGAGTGCCTACGCAAACAGCCTTAGTTTTAGTTTGTTTAGTTTGATAATATTTGGTATAAATATATTTACCGTGAAAAAGTACTCGTGGTTGAGTGGCGAAGCAGATCTTGTTAAGCCACTTAGCTTCCGATACGTGATTTCCGAATTGCTCTCCGTCTGGAGCCTCATGAGCCAGAAAGATGTCCACCGGTCCAGCCGTGCAAGCCTTTTGAACATCTTTTACTGTGTAATGCCCGTTACCAGAATTAGGCTTAGGACTGTAAGTGCCGCCTAAGCCTAGGACAGTTAGCGTGGTTTCTTGGTCTTCAATGAAGGTAGTATTACCGTTCATGAGATAGTGCAGGTTCTCAATTAGTTCACCGTCTCCGCGTCTTAGCATTCTATTAATCCACCAATGGTCTTCATGTCTTCCGCCAACCATAAGTGTTGGAATAGACACACGTTTCTTGCCTACTAAATAGTCTAAGAAGTCCCCGGTCCCGGCTGCGCGCGCTTGCCTGTCCGCGCGCACAGGGTCCGGCCATACACCAAAATTGCCAGTGCTTAGCACCCAACTGATGTACTTGCCCGAAAGATTGGCATAAGTCTCTTCTAAAGACCCATATATAGAGCCTATCACTGCTACGCGCATTTACTCGCCGTTAGCTTCCGCTGATCTCTGGTCGGCTCTGGCTTGGCCCTCTTGTTCGTCCTTGCTTCGCTCTCGTAGAGTCTCAAGCTCCGCGCCGACTGCCGCGAAACCGGCCTTCGTGGCGTCGTTCAGAAGCTTGCATACCTGTAGAGCCTTCGCCTGCGATATTAGTTCTACGTGCTTGGTGATAACCTCGGCTAGCTTGTCGCTTTCCATGCGTAGGCGATCGATCTGTCTCATGTCCAGACTGATTCCGACTGAACGCTCTAGGATAGTGGAGAGGTGGTTGTAAATCTCTTCGTTAAAAGGTTGTGACATTATTTTCTCTTAAAAATAGGTGTGACGAGTTTCTCTACAAAATCGCCGAAAGTGGTGCCAAAATCCTGTCTAGCTACCTCGACGAGTTGCGTGGCTTGTAGAGCCTTGGGCCAAACCTCAAAAGTCTTCAATGCAGAAATGAACGGAGTAGAACCCTGGCGCACCTGAACAGCATGCGGCGTCATGGTGCTTGTGCCTACTGTTATCTTCTGCAATTCCTCGTTGATCCGTGCTATGACCTGTGCGATAGTTACCTCTTCCTCTGGCGCAGCGGCCGACGTAGAAGCGACAGGAACTACTGGAAACTCAAAATCGTAGTCTACAGGTTTAAAAAGGTCATTACTCATATAGATTCTCCATGTTTTGTTTCTCTTGGAAGCATTGCCAATATACGTCGAACGTTGTGGATAGCTTTGCGTGTCCTAAGGTCGCGCTTACCCATTTCGGAGATAGTCCTTTTTCTAAGCAGGTCGTGGCAAAGGTGTGTCTTAAGTCGTGAAAACGCAATATTGGCAGACCGCCCCGTTTGCACAGAGCTTTTAACTTTTGGTTTGGATTGAATGCTTTGAAGCACCGGTCCCCTTCCTTACCAGGAGTATAACCTTTCTCAAGAAGTTTTGCCACTGTGGTAGACATTTGAATGGTTCTAGTCTGTTTGGTCTTAGTCGGACCTACTTCACCGGTGTCTAGATCTAGACTCTTAGAGATTGTGATTTCACCCTTAAGAAGGTCTATGTCTTCCCAAGTCAGAGCGAAGATTTCACCCCTTCGCATACCCGTTTCTAATGCTACTGTCATCACTGAAAAAAGGTCCCAATCCTTAATCCTTGCATCCATTAAAGCCGCTTTTACTTCCAAGGAGTTCCATACCTTTATTTTGTTTTGAGGCTTTACTCGGTCGCCGAAGTGGAGAAAGTTAAGACGTTTGGTATCTAGCTCGATCTTCCAGGCAAACTTTACGAAATCCTTAAGAATAGAAAGCAAGGTTTTGATGGTCCCAGTAGATAGGTTATTAGCTTTCCAGTCTTCAACACATCGCTCAACGAAACCGTTTAAAGGTTGAGGTCTGGCATATTGAGCTATGTGATTGTCGAATAAACTCAGTTTAGCCCTAATAGTTGCGGGGCGACCATAAATCGTTTTTCTATAGTCATTTGCCATGCCCATTTGCGTGTTATCCTCTCTCGATCCAGCTAAAGCTTAGCTTTTTGGCGAGCACTTGTCAAGTTTGCTATACTACTAATAGGAATGTCTAGCATCTAACAGGAGGATTTTACGTGGGAAAGCGGACACCAGCCGGAAATTGGAAACGAGCGGAGAAGACAAGACCAGAGCCATTGGTTCTGGTAGGATTCGGGAAGCACGATCTAGCAGATTTGTGGAAGTTTAGGGACACGAATGATGAAGAAAAACTAGTCTCTGAGCCCTTTGAAAAAGGCTGGCCACCTAGATACCGAAGGGCAAGTGCTTGTACCACCGAAGAAATCCGAATATTTAGCGAGTTTACAAACTTCATTACCAACGTAATAGCAAATTAAAATAAGGAATAAAATATGTTAGTAGCTTCAAACTATACCAGGGTAGGCGCGTCTGCTACCGATACGCTTATTGAAAGCGGTTCTTCCCTTACTGTTTACGGTATTGTTGTTCAAAGTACATCTGCCGGACAAGCTGTAATTGCAGAAAGAGACGGTTCAACAATAATATTAGAATTATCTGTAGGAACCAATGGATCGGCTGTTATGAACATACCATTTACAGCGCCAAGAGGACTTGCTATTACTACGGCATCCGGTATGAGTTGTACTATATTTCATTCCAATGTAACATAAAGTAAATAAGTATGTTGTTTGTTGCCCCTAAATCCAGCCAAATTGCTTCCTTCCAAACAAACTCGCTAATTGAAAGCGGCAAACAATTAATAGTATATTGTATTGCTATTCAAGGAGACGGTTCGGGTATAGTAACAGTCAAAGAAGCTGACGGCGTGACGACTATTTTAAGTTTACAAACGGGCGGAATAGCTGTACGTCGTACTGTTATGAATATACCCTTTGTGGCTAAAAACGGATTATCTATTACTACTCCTGGGACTAATACTTGTTCCATACTGTATAGTGTAATAGGCTAAAATTTTGGCATTCTATTGGTCTACCACAGCCGATTTTACGGCTGTAGATCGAACTGTCTGGGGGTTAACCGGTGGCACTTACTTCTATCTGCCTTCCGCCTCTAGCACCGATTGGAATACGACAGCGGACTACCTATTCGCTGACCAAGATCTATGGTTCTCGAAGATTGCTAGTGCGACGAACACTACAGACTTTAAAGCCGTGGCAGAAGCTCCGGAAGACTTCGACATTCTTCCTACGGACGTTCAAATAATGCCTATCGAAGTGCAAGTAGATAATGAGAGCTGGACCGACGTAGAAGGTCAGAATAGAGTCTCGTCTCAAGGTTGGACTATCGTATCGGATGAGACCAGCTAATATGTCTGATACGAAACTAGCGCCGTTCTACTACCCTTGGCCCAATCTAGGGATCAAGTTATCTCGACAATGGGAGAACCTACGGGATAATACCGAGAAAGAGGCCCCTCTTATCCGAGCCGCGTATGTAGATGCTCAACCAGTTTCAGCTAATGCTCCAGGCGAGCACGATCTCGCCGGTTGGGCTATTGGTGAACGAGACTTCCGCAACAAGTTCCGCATTTGGTACGACAAAGTTGCCGATCGTTTTAGTATCCAGTATAATAGCGGGACAGAACCAGTTGAAATATGGAACGACTATCTCAGCATTCGCGATATAGATGGTCGTGTAACTGTTCACGGTTATGGCGGTCTAGATGCTACAGCGGGCGGTTTCTATACGCCGCTGTCAAGAAACCTAGCCGTATCTGCTACGTTTTCTCCTCCTTCGGCAGAATGGCAATGGACGCACTCCCTTAATGCTAAGCCCATTTTGTGGAACACATTCAACCTAGAAGATAAGAGCATTACTCCTATCTCGGTTGACGTTAGCAATCCAAACATCGCCTACTTCTATTTCTCTCAGCCTTATGCCGGGCGGGCTATTGCTGGCGCCGAACACCTTCGCGGAAGCGGTATTCGAATTACGGACGGCATTAGTAACTTCGTAAATGCTACCATCCTGAGTTTTAATGATACTGATTTCTATATTTCACATGGCCTTGAAGGTTATCCGACCATTAACCTGAAGACTATAACTGGAACCGGAGGAGTAACAGACCACGGTTTGCTTACAGGTTTGGCAGACGATGACCACCCGCAGTACCTACTAAGAACAGAAGAATCCCCCGGCTTTTATGGCGTCTTTATTCGAGAATCAGACGGTAATCCACCAACATTCCGAAATGATACCGTTATTTTCGATAGTGAATTCTTCTATATTCATAGCGATAGTGTAGGTAAGCCAACAGTCTCCCTGAGAGATGCTACTGGCAGCGGCGCAGATCATGGCAGCCTAACAGGTCTAAGTGATGACGACCATACACAATACCTTCTCGCCTCTCAGGCAACAGACCGTGCAACATTTACAACAAATTGGACAGATTTAACTGATGGTGGCGTAACTACTCTTCATTCTCACGCTGACAGCTCCGGCAGCAACTTCTACGCTAAGATGGAAAGTGGAGCTGAATTTGGTGATACGATCCTATTCGCAGATGCAGATTTCAATAAGAGCGGTCCAACTCTAACCATAGATGATACGGGTATAGATCACGCGCAATTAGCCAATCTACTTATAGGCGACCCGCATACACAATATGTTCTAAAAACCGATCAAAACCCTGGATTCTACGGTATTTACATTAGAGAATCAGACGGTAACCCTCCAACATTTCGAAATGATACAATAATCTTTGACAGTGAATTCTTCTATCTAAATAGTAATAGCGTAGGCAAGCCAACAGTTTCTTTCCGTGGAATAGCCCCGTTTGGTTCTACAGCTTTAGCTCAAGTATTTGGTACTTTAGGA
>Ga0210377_10002991_pt1 | contig 14593 bp, 13 predicted proteins | sample PLM4_65_b1redo_FD_155480 | JGI IMG/M metagenome (GOLD analysis project Ga0210377, IMG submission 155480) | Groundwater sediment microbial communities from an aquifer in East River, Colorado, USA - PLM4_65_b1 redo | ecosystem: Environmental > Terrestrial > Soil > Riparian zone | place: USA: East...
TCGCCCTTGCCATGACGACATTTGGCGCGCCTGCTGAAGCGGTTGCCGGGATGCGAGCAACGCCCATATGGCCAATATTTGAATCTGTAGCGCCTACCCTTGCCTATGACAACGCGATCATGGGAGATGGTTCTGTACCTGTTGATGAAGTGAAAAAGGTCAGCATTCCTGTCCTCGTCATGGATGGTGGAGCAAGCCCGGCTGGGATGCGCAATGCAACCCAGGCAGTAGTAGATGTACTCCCCAATTCCCAACGGCGCACCCTGGAAGGCCAGACACATGATGTTGAACCTGTGGTCCTCGCGCCGATGCTGGTGGAGTTCTACAAATCTGGTTGAACTGCTTCAGCTTCACGCCAAGGGGCAAGTTTGGCTTGAGAAATAAATAATAACTGGAAAATAAAATTCGCCCTGCCAGATTTCTGACAGGGCGAATATGTTCGATATGAAGTTTACGCAACCGCCGGTCTGAATTTATACCCGTATACATGATATGTACCGCGCTGGGCAGATTTTCTTGCAATTGTGAAGCAAAAAACATCCTATTTTGGTTTGAAAATCGAAACGAAATCTTCTCATGTTGTAATTGTTTGATGTCAAGGATGTTTTTACACATGTTCCCATTTATTTGAGGTAGTTGTGTTTCCATTGAAGGGTGTTTGACGCGATTTTGTAGCCAGAGAAGGATTTTGCTCATCATGCTGCTCCCGGGATATTGTGAGGTAAAACAGCATGATAATCCTCTTTTACCGCTCAAATTCGGGCGGATGAACCAAGTAGCCAGCACAAGGCGTTGAACTGATACACTGCGAAAAAAGAATTCGCTTCGTCCGGCGCCTGCCTTTATGACTTACTTCCAAGCCTGCATTCGCAAAATCGTTGAAACGACTGGAAGTTTGATTGAACGTCTGTTACCAAAATCAATTCATGCTGTCACTGCTAGAGGTTTTGAAATCAAAGTTGCTATGTTTGTGCTCGCTTGCAGCGTCAACTTCCTTTGTTAGGTAGCAACTTAGGTTTATTATCGAAATTCTTGCCATGGTTTACGAAAATCAGACGGATGGGGCAAGTAGCCAGAACACGGGTTTTTGCGCAAAAAATAAGCATTTCTCATTGCGGGGAATTTCTCGAAAATAATTGACAAATCTAACCTCTTGTGATATTATTATCGTGCAGTGAAAAAAATATCACCTCATAACTTTTCTTGAAATAAATATCAATACTGGAATTTAGTATCCTAAAGAAATTCCTAAGTATACTAATGACAATTTTAATTACAAATAGCACAATCCAAAAACATATTCCCAATAAAGGAGATCGAACAAAATGCCTGACAACCAAGACGCTGTAAAAGCAACGGGGAGTATCGCCGCCGGAAAAGAGTTTCATTTAGACACTCCTGCGCTAAAAATGGATTTTCATATCAAAGGTATGGACAATGCCGACTGGGGAATGAAGGATAGATTATCCCGCATTTTCAACCCCAAGAGTGGCAATGCATTAATCCTTGCGTTTGACCATGGTTATATGATGGGCGCTTCCACAGGCCTTGAGCGATTGGATATTCTTATTCCTTCACTTGCCGAAGACGTTGATGTTTTTATGGCAACACGCGGAGCGTTGCGCACTTGTGTACCTCCTACTTATAATAAAGGAATCGCCCTGCGCTGTACTGCCGGTAGCACTGTTCTTTCCGATGATGTAATTGCAGAATTTGTAAGCGTTGACATTGAAGATGCCATTAGAATGAATGCAACCTGTATGGCTGTCCAAACATTTTTGGGATCCGCAGAGGAGAAATCTTCTCTTGCGAATCTCTCTGCCACTATCAATGCAGGCATGAGGTACAACATTCCTACTTTGGGCGTTGTTGCGGTCGGTAAAAGCATGGCAAGGACTTCCCAGTTTTTCCTTCTTGCGACAAGGGTCCTCGCTGAGGTTGGCGCACAAATTGTGAAAACATATTACTGCAACGACTTTGAGAAAATAGCTGCGGCTTGCCCTGTTCCGATCGTCGTTGCTGGTGGAAAGTTATTGCCCGCAGACGAAGCACTTTCCTTGGCATACAGCGCCATCCGTGAAGGTGCCCATGGTGTGGATATGGGACGCAATATCTTCCAGGCAGAAGATCCCAAAGCAATGGCTAAAGCCATTGGCAAAGTTGTACATGAAAAATTCACCGATAAAATGGCGTATGAATATTATTTGGACACAAAGAAAAAATAGCCATCCATTTAGACAACTGTGGTGATAAATAAACCCTAAGAGTTCGTATGAACTGCACTTTTTAGGGAGGAAAATAATACAGACACCTTATCAAATCAGGTGTCTGTATTTTATTTAACGTGAATAATTGCTCTGTTGCAAAGTGTGGCAAATAAAAAATCAAAAGACATGAACGTTATAGATGAGCCCTTTTACAAAGGCTTCTCGGAAATGATGCCGAGTGGTTCTGGAGCGAACGGTATCACCAAACTTCCGTTTGATAACAGAATGCACGGTTTCGCATTTCCAACGTTGTCCATAGAGCCCATCCAAGCGGGCTTGCACAATCAATTCAGCGCGAGCAATTCTTTCTGGAGCACGGAGCGTACCATGTCTTCTGATCGGTGGAATAATATCTCCAAGCTTGACTTGCCTGCCGTCAAACCCTGCGTCCGCCAAAATCACATGATTTCTGATCGCATACGATTTGGATTGACGGCGCAAACTGTTTAGCAACACAGCATCTTGATACCGACCATAGCTGGCGCATGTGCCAAGGATGAACTGACTGACTACTCCGACTGCATAAGCGCCTTTGACCCAATCCTTTTTGAGTCTGCCATTTCGAAATGAATAATATGCACTGGCTTGATCTGTTCGAAAACCAGTTGAGTCAATGCCGATTGCCGCTTCCTTTACCCCGGCCTTTTGCAGTAATAATCGTTGCATTCCTCGCAAAAGACGAATATCTAGTCGATGAAATGCTCGGCACAAAGTAGAGTGATCTGGAACTTCCTGTAAATCCAAAGAATGGCAAATTTTATCGCTAACCAAGAGCCAGTCTTCCATATCTCGGTAACTGCAATCGAGATAAAACGTAATCAAAACACATGCTGCCAATTGTGGCCAAGTAAGCGATGTGGACTATGCTTGTGGCGATACAATGGCAAAAGTTTCTTGGCTGTGGCATATCCAATTTCTGCCACGCTTTGGTAGTGGCTTTTTCGTCTTTTCATGCCATCGTTTTATCAACTTTGGCTTATCTTTGCAACAGAGCATGAATAATGGATAAGGAGCGGGGTTCGCTTTTTGGGTAAACTTTAGGTGCGCACCAAAAAATGAACCCGAAAGGAACCCCGCGCCATGAGTTTACTCGAATTATTCGTGAGTGTAGATGATTTTTGCCAAATCTTCCTACCCGCTTGGGAAAAGAAATTGATTGCCGAAGGAAGCAAGAAAAGACGCCGAATAGGGCAATTGAGTGTCAGTGAAATCATGACGATCATCATTTATTTTCACCAATCTCGGTACAGGAACTTCAAGGCGTATTACACAGAATATGTCTGCCAGCATCTGAGAGGTGAATTCCCAAATTTAGTGAGCTATGAACGTTTTGTGATCTTGATGCCTTCAGCCTTTGGTCCGTTGAGTGCTTACCTGAAGAGTTTGTATGGGAGTTGTAGTGGCATTTCATTTGTTGACTCAACTGCTCTGGAGGTCTGTGATAACCATCGCATCCACAATCACAAAGTATTTGAAGGCATTGCTGAGCGAGGAAAAGGCTCGATGGGCTGGTTTTATGGCTTGAAAGTTCATTTAGTGATCAATGATCGCGGCGAAATCCTGGCTTGCCAGATCACACCTGGGAATGTGGATGACCGCAAACCTGTTCCTGCTTTGTGCAAACGTTTGTTTGACAAACTGATTGCGGATCGTGGCTATATCTCTCAACCTTTATTCGAGCAATTGCTGGAAACCTTCAATGTTCAACTCATCACTCGCATTAAGAAGAACATGAAGAACCGACTGATGCCAATGATTGACAAAATACTTCTACGCAAACGAGCAATTATTGAGAGCGTCATGGATCAGCTCAAGAACATTTCTCAAATTGAGCACACTCGTCATCGCAGCCCGATCAATGCCTTTATCAACATTATTGCTGGCTTGATTGCCTATTGTCATCAGCTGAAGAAACCTTCCTTGGGCATTATTCCTGCCGGCTTGCCTTTGCTCGCCGCTTAAACATTATTCACGTTATTTATTACTGTGAATGTGTACCAAATTCCTTTACGGCTTCCAACATTGCGAGTACATTTTCGACTGGAATATCCGGCACTTTTCCTGAAATAGACTTTTTCATCTCCTTACATTAAACGATTTTGATAACAGTCTTGCCAGTTGAGTGACCGCTTTCGACAACATGATGAGCCTGAGCGATTTCGTCCAGCGTAAAGATATTGTTGACAAACACCTTGACCTGCCCGGCGTCTATCAAACGCACAGCCGTATCTAACATGCCGGTTTGTCGTACTCGGGCTTCGCGCATTTTGAAGTGCATGGGGGTCAACATAAGTTCGTAACTCAAGGTGAGGTTGCGCAATTTGGCTACTTTAACTTCGTCTTTGCTAAAGTTAATCTCGTCCAGAGTAACGACGTGACCATAGACTTTTGCAGCCGGAAACGAATCCGCAAAAACCTGCCCGCCAACCGTATCAAAGACAACGTCAACTCCTTTACCGCCTGTGAGTTCAAGTACGCTCTCAACAAAATTTTCTTCTTTATAGTTAATGCAATAATCGGCTCCCATTGATCGGGCGAATTCGGCTTTCTCCGGGCTGCTGATCGTTGTGATAACTGTCGCTCCGGCATGTTTGGCAATTTGGATGGCGATATATCCGACCCCGCCGGCTCCGCCGTGAATTAAGATCGTTTCGCCTGCCTGTAACGAACATCGCTCAAAAAGGGCTTCCCAGGCTGTGAGCCACACCAAAGCGACTGAGGCGGCTTCCACCATTGACAGGCTTTTAGGCTTGGCAGCCAGATAATCCTGGTGGACGATTGTTAATTCGGCATAGTTGCCCTGATCGTCGCCGCCCATGCCGCCATTGAAGAAAAAGACCTCATCTCCTATTTTGAATTTAGTCACCCCTTCGCCAACGGCTTGCACTACGCCAGCCCCATCACATCCCAAAATGAGCGGCAAGCGATTGGGATAAAAACCGCCCTTACGGCGTAATTTATAGTCAACCGGATTTAGTCCGCTGGCATGCAGGCGCACCAATACATCTTGAGGTTCTTTTAATACCGGATCAGGAACTTCCATGAGTTTTAACATATCGGCGCCACCGGCGCCGGTCAACATGACTGCTTTCATTCGTTCAACTCCTATTGATAAGCGTTATAACGCGACGCCTCTACTTTTATTTCTGCACGGCTGGAAGAACGTATTGCTCGATTAACTCAAATATGCTCTCTTAGGTCGCTGCTGTCGTAACAATGACCAGATCAGACTTTGGGATCACAAGAATTATCTGCCCACCCGTCCCCAATGCCTCATACCCTTCCATAGCGGTAACCGTGAACCAGTGATATCCATAGCCAAAATGGATATCGACATCGACATTCGCGTGTTTTTGCGTGGCGGTCTTCACCCAATTGGAGGATACAATTTGTTGCTCATTCCACTTTCCGTTCCGCAGATATAAGTACCCTAGTTTTGCCATGTCGCGAGGCGTAAGCCGAAATCCACCGGCGCCGTAGGGAACCCCTGCGGGATCAGTCATCCATGCTACATCCGAAATGCCAAGCGGTTTGAACAAGTATTGCTCGGCAAAGTCACGAGGATTGAGGCCGGTTGTTTGCTGAATGATAGCGGTTAAGAGATGTGAACATCCCGAGCAATATTTCCACTTGGTTCCCGGCGGCGTGACAACCGGCATATCGAGCAAGAACTGGGTCCAATCCGGGCTATGTTGCATTGCTTGATATTCGGGATCTCCCTCCAGATCTTCCAAGCCCAATCTCATCGTCAGCACGTCCTCCAGCGTCATATCTTCCTTTTGCTGATCAAGATTCGCAATCGTACGCTCGGGGAAAAAGTCTACGATTCGATGAGCAACTCCATCAATATACCCTTTATCGATCGCGATACCGATAAGCGTAGATGTGAAACTCCTGCCGACAGATTGCATATCGTGTTCTGTGTCCTGTTTGTAACTCTTAAAATACGTTTCGCTCACAATATAGCCGTTCCGAATGACTAGGATGCCATGTATGCCCATATCCCTTTCCTTGATCACAGCCAGCATTTCTTCCAACTTCTGTGAGTCCATACCTTGTTCTTCCGGTGTCGAGGTACGCCAGTCTTCGGTTGGCCAATATACGCCGGTCGGGGTAGCCGTTGGCGAGATAGGAGTAGCTATTGGGGTTTTAGCTGATGCGCAAGTACTCAAAACCAGCGTGAGTAATAGGAATATCTTTGTGATTTTCATGACAGTTTTTCTCTAGAATGACGATTTGAATTCAAATCCTATGAATAGCGACCACATTCACGCAGAGTCTGAATCATGGCAACATAGTTTTCTGGCTTGACAGCCGAGTGAATGGAATTGCTCGATGAAAGGATATAACCGCCGCCGGGCATCCCTGTGCGTAATGCTTCTTTGGTTGCCTCAACAACTTCAGCGGGCGTACCGAACGTCATGAGTTGGGCGCAATCCACGTTTCCCTTGAGTGCCACACGAGTGCCATATTTGGCTTTGACTTCGCCCAGATCCATGCCCGCCTGCGGGTCAATGGGATCGAGACAGTCAATGCCCGAATCGATGATCATGTCAATAATGCGCCAGAGGTTGCCGTCTGTATGCTTGATGACATACAAGCCAAGTTCCTTGTAACCGCCTATGACGCGGCACAAACCCGGGTAGAAGAATTCGCGAAAGTGTTTGGGCGACATGAGCGGACCCTTGTTATAAGCGTAGTCATCGCCAGTGTAGACGATCTTCGCCCCGCGAGCGACAACTTCCCTCGCCAACTCGAGATTAACCGTCACCGACATCTCGACCAAAGCCTTCACCAATTCAGGCTGGGTCACAATTGCCATGAGCAAATCCTGCATGCCCATGAGATAGCGCGGAAGCGAAAAGACGTCATTCAGGTGAACGATAACGGCTTTATCCCCTTTGTAATTTTGTACAGCCTTTTCCACAGCGACGAATCGTTCGGGCGCATGCGGATCTGGCGGAGTGAAACGCTCGAAATCAGCCATGGTCTTGATGGGCGATTCGATTTCAATTCCATGCTCTTCATTCGTATCCTGGGTCACGTAACCCCACTCGCTCAACCAGCGATTCTCGCCCACCTTTTCCTTCTTATAATTCAAATCAACGATGATGGCGTCATGTCCCATTTGCACGGCAAAATCATCGTGACTCTTGCAGCCCGGGCAGATGGCTTCCCGCACCCGATGATCCACCACCCACTCAAAGTGCGGCACGCGGTCAGGTTCCTGCCGTTGCAACACGCGCAATACTCTTTCTTCCGAAGTCATTTCAACCATCAGCTAATCTCCTTTGATAAAAACCTTGCATACTCTTCAAGTAAATCGCGTTATTATTCCAGATTGGCATGACGCTCAGACATCTGCGCCGCGTCGACTCCAAGCCGCTGCATCAATCCCAGGATGAGACTGTCGCACAAAATCAGCATGGATTGTTCAAACAAAGTGCCCATGGGCTGCACCGATATGTGACCTGATATACCTTCGACTGTCTTGAGCGACGGCGCGGGAATCACCACCCGTAAATTGGATAGCCCAGCCAGGGGTGAAGTTGCATCAGTGGTGAAGAGCAGGACTTGTGCACCCCGACGTTGGGCCCACTCAGCCATTGCCAACAACGAGGCAGTCCGCCCTGAACCTGAACCGAGGATCAGCAAATCTGACGCCGCAATGCCCGGTGTGGTAGTCTCACCCACCACGTAGACAGTTTTCCCCAAATGCATGAGCCGCATGCCCAAGGCTCGCATGCACAGTCCGCTACGCCCGGCGCCAGCCACAAAGATTCGGGGCGAAGACTCCATCAACGCGCCAGCCTGAGTCAGGCTTTCGGCTGAGACTTGACGCGCGCAAGCCGTCACCTCTGCCAGAATCTGCTCAACCGCTGAATCCGCGCGTACGCTATTCATCGTTTGCATGTCGCGTCAACCCAGCTTGTTCAACGCTTCCCACGGCTCTTGCATCACTTTAGTCAGCCGTTCGTATTCGGCATAGCGTGCCAAATAGTGAGGCGTATTGGTAGGGATCGGCTCATGAACGCGGACAATTTTCACAGCCTCCTGAACGGCTTCCGCATAGTCACGGTAAATTCCAGCTCCAACACCGGCAGACAGCGCCGCGCCGCGCGCTCCCAATTCGTTCCCATCTGAAATTTCCATGGGGACCTGGATCGTGTCGGCAAACATCTGCGACCAGACTACGCTCCGTGATCCACCACCGGCAAGCCGCGCGGTGTTGATCTGACCTCCGGCCTTACGCAATTTCTCAATATGATTCAAGTGGCCGAATACTACCCCTTCGTAAAGCGCACGGAGCAGATGAGCACGCGTGTGCCAACCGGCCACGCCGTAGAATCCCGCCCGCGCAGTCGGCTGGACGTTCGAACCGTACAGGAACGGGTGGAAGATAATGTTTGTGCTGCCGGGTGGCAGGCTTGCGACCTCTTCGCTGCATATTTCATAGACCGAGACTCCGCGCCGCTTGGCTTCGGCACGTTCATCACCACAGCATTGATTCACGAACCATTCCAAATTGGTGGCGGATGTGGCGCTGCCTTCAATAGTAAGAAACAGACCGGATTCAGCAAACAAGGTGGTCATGAACAAGCTGGGGTCGACAATGGGCTCTTTGGTAATAACTTCGTTAATGCTCCAACTGCCCGCCACAAGGCAGGCCTGGTTTATATTGATCGCGCCGGCACCGATCGCGCTCGCGTCCACATCAAATAATCCACCCACCACGGGTGTCCCGACTGCCAGCCCGGTCTCCTGGGCTGCGGCAGGTGTCACCTGTCCGATGACTTCACTGCTTTGCTTCAAAGGCGGCAAGGCATCGTATGCTTCTGAGAGATCATACAAATCCATCAGTTCGCGAGAGTAACATTTGTTGCGGACATCCATCAGACTGGTGGCGCTCATGTCGGTGAAATCGCCCGTAATCTCGCCTGTTAGACGATATTTTATGTAATCTTTGACCATCAGGATTGCGCCGAGGCGTTCGTAATTCCGCGGTTCATTCTTCTTGAGCCAGAGGAGCAGTGCGTTCGGTTGTGCAGGCCAGAAGGACTGGATCGTAAACGGGAAAACCTGCTGATGGAGATTGCGCTGTTCCCACTCAGTCAGCACATCTGTGGCGCGCGAGTCCATGGACTGAATACCGTGTCGCAGCGGCTTCCCTTGTTTATCCAATAGATACACACCATTGCCATGTCCGGTGTTGCCAACCCCGGCAATCTCTTCGGGTTTGATGCCTGACTTGGCAATCACCTCGCGGATGGCTCTAGCAGTGCCTTGCCAGAGCGTTTCCATATCGCGTTCAGTCCAGCCGGGATGCGGGTACTCGGTAAGCGCTTTGTGACTGACAACTGCAATTTCCTTGCCATGCAAATCAAAGAGAGCGGCTTTCGAGACCGTACTACCGTTATCTATACCCAAAAGATACTGACTCATGGTTTACCTCTATATGATTTATGCTATCCTGCAAACGCAGGTTCCACTAAGCCTTTGGCGCCCGTCTCGACGCGGAACAAGTCGCCAGCCCAAGGTTGTTGTTTCCGCCGCTCTTCTTCAAAGCCCCACGAGGCGGTCGTGACAAAGAGCTCGTCCAAGTCCTTGCCTCCAAAGGCGAAGGAGATAACATGTTGAACGGGGAAACGTATCTCGCGCTCAATCTTGCCATCAGGATCGTAGCGCGTAAGTTTCCATCCATCCCAGTGTCCGTTCCAGACAAAACCCTCCGCATCCACGATCAATCCATCGGGCATCCCCTCTTCATCCGGTATGTGCGCAAAAATACGGCGATTGCTGGTCATGCCTTTGATCGTATCATAGTCAAGGGCAATGATCTGGCGATGTCGTTGGTCTGCCACGTAAACTGTCCGACCATCCGGGCTTAGACCGATTCCATTTGCAGTGGCATAGCCCGTGTCGAGTTCGTGAAGCGAACCATCAGAGTCCAAACGGTACAGCGAGCCTTCGGGCAAAAATGGATCATTCATATTAACTGTGCCAACTAATAAACGCCCCTGCCGATCTACTGCGGCGTCGTTGTAGCAAATCTCCGGCTTGGCTGGCTGTGCCGCTTCATGGATAATCTGGTATTCGTTGGTTTTCGGTTCCCACGCATATAGTCCGTTCTGGGCGATGGCGATCCATCCACCCGAAGCGCGGCGCGCCAAAGCCGTGACTGGGAGAGTTGTCGGATAAGTTGTAAATTTTCCGGTATTCGGGTCAAACCGGCAGGTTGGCAACCCGCCCCAATCAACCCAATATAGGACGCTCTCTTCAGGTTCCCATATCGGAGTTTCCCCCAATCGATTCTGCGCGGACACAATTTGTTTCGGTTCGTTCATGGCGTTGTCTCCTTTGGTCAGGCTCTGAATTGATCGTAAATCTGATGATTGACCGATTTGAGAACCGGATAAAGTTGTTTGTAAATTTGATACCACTCGGCATACTTGGGCGCGAGTTGCGGGTCTGGTTGATAGGTCTTGCCCGACTTGTAAACGCGTTTAAATGCATCCTGCTCATTCTTGTATAAGCCAATTCCAATACCGGCGAGGATGGCGGCGCCGAGCGGCGTGGACTCTTCCACTTCGGGAACGTCAATCGGTAGACCGGTAATATCAGCCTTGTTTTGCATCCAGAATGGATTGCGCGTTGCGCCGCCCACCACGACGAGTCGGTCAGGGGCAATTCCCAATCCATTCTTGAGCGCTGTCACAATATCGAGAACCTGATAATCCAACCCTTCGATGATTGCCCGCAGCATGTCGCCGCGCTGGGCAAAATTGCTCAATCCAACAAACGCGCCCAATGAACGGGTATCCACGACAGGGCAACCTGCCGCGGACATGTGCGGCAGGAACATCACGCCCCTAGCCCCGGCTGGAGAGGAGGAAACTTCCGCCATGAGATAATTCCAATCCGTCTTGCCGTCTTTTTGCGAGGCTGCCCGCTGCTGGGATTCATAGCCATATTCTTTGCGATACCATTCGAGCATGTCAGAGGCGACTGCGCCGCCCCAAACCGCATAGGTATCACGCGCCACGTGGGTCTCGACTGTCACGCCTAACCTTTGCACTTCCGGAGTCAGGATTGGTGAGGGAATTGTTGCTAAGACGATCTCCCAAGTTCCGGTCACATCCAGAACAACTCCGGGGTTAAAGGCTCCCACTGGTAACGCGCTGCACAAATAATCATGCCCGCCCAGCACTACCGGCGTCCCGACACATAATCCCGTTGCCTCGGACGCCTTTTCAGTTACTTCGCCCAACAGCGTGCCGCTGGGGAGCGCATCGCACAGCAAGCGGCGCTCGATACCAGATTGGGACAGGATTTCTTCCGACCAATCACGTTTGCGTTGATCGAATAAGAGCGTGCAGGAAGCCATGGTGTAGTCGGTCGCCCGGCGGCAGCATAACATGAAGTTCAGAAAATCTTCGATCAGCAGCCACTTATCCGTGCGGGCAAGGATAGCGGGCTCATGTTCCGCCATCCACAAGAGCCGCAGGGCGGTGTTAAAGCGCCATAACGTGTTGCCGCCAATGCGGAAATTATTTTCCGCGCCGATTTTCTTCTCCCACCATTGCAGTTGCGCTTCGGTACGCGGATCATGCCAACTGATAAATGGATAAAGGCAATTGCCCTGCTCGTCAACAGGCACGCCATCCATGCCCATACCCGTCACCGCTACGGCTTTGATGTGGCGCGGATCGTCCAGATTGGAAATCGCTTCTTTCATGGCTGCCGCCACTCCGCCCCAAATTTGCTCCGGCTGCCACACCGTCCATTCCGGGTGATCGGGATAAGGGTTAAAGCGTTCAGTAGGTCGAGCGCCGCTGGCGACGATGTTGCCAGACAGATCATAGATCACGCATTTAAGACTCGTCGAACCCAGATCAATGCCCGCAAGATAGTTCATTTGTGTCTCCTAATCGGATACTGCCCGTTCCGCCATTGTTAGATGTTTCCAAGTCTCCAACAAATGCGCGATATCGTTGAAAATCATATCTGTCTCAATCGCCTCAGCCTCGGCGCGATCCGATGAGCCTGACAAGACGCAAATGGTGATGAGTCCGGCTCTTTTCCCGCCGAGAATATCCGTATCAACGCGGTCGCCGATGGCGGCTGTCGTCTCGGGACACGCGCCCATCTGTTCCATAGCCAGTTGATACATGGTCGGCTCCGGCTTGCCAATGGCTTCCGCTTTGGTTTCAGAAGCAGTCTCAAGCGCGACAACCATCGTGCCAGTGCCCGGTATCAAGCCTTCTTCGGATGGATTGGTCGGGTCGAGGTTCGTGGCGATAAAACGCGCGCCGCCGCGAATCAGCAGCGTTGCCCGTTTGAGTTTTTCATAGGTGACGCCCCGATCCATGCTGGCGACAACCAATTGAACGTCTTCATCAGCCAGAATGAAACCTTCATCAGTCAGCGCCTCCTTGAGAGACGGCATACCAAACACGTGGATGCGTGTTCCGCGGGGATATGCGCGGGATAGGAATCGCGCCGTAGCTTGACCTGAATGTAGAATCTCATCCGGGGATACTGTCACGCCCATACGCGCAAGTTTGTCAACGTATTCCTGGGGCGTGCGGGTCGAGTTATTTGTTGCAAGGATAAAGGGGATGGGGCGCTCGCGCAGGAAGTCAAAGAATTCGCGCAGGCGGGGCATGGGTTGGTCGCCCCGATAGAGGACACCGTCCATATCAATAATGAGGTGCGTGATCTTCGCGAGCGCTTGCATAAGATTAGATCAAAGATCTGGCTATGGCGATGGCTTGGCTGGCGTCAGACGAATAGCCGTCAGCGCCAATTTGAGTGGCGTAACTTTGCGTGATGGGCGCGCCGCCAATCATCACCTTGACCTGCCCGCGGAGACCGGCGGCGCTAAAAGCTTCGATGGTGGCTTTCATCGCCGGCATGGTGGTGGTCAGCAGCGCCGACAGCGCCACGATTTGCGCGCCTTGCTCGCGGGCTGCTTCTACGAATTTTTCAGGAGCGACGTCGGTACCCAGGTCAATGATCTCAAAACCGGCGCCTTTCAACATCATGGAAACCAGATTCTTGCCAATATCATGCAAATCGCCTTTGACCGTACCTACGATGACTTTGCCGGTCGCTTTGACATTCGCTTCTTTCAAATACGGCTCGAGCAACGTCAACCCAGACTGCATGGCGTATGCTGAAACCAGCATTTCAGGCACGTAATATTCCCCGATTTCAAACAGGCGTCCCACTTCGCTGATGGCCGCGATCATGCCTTCATTCAAAATGATCGAGACCGCTACGCCAGTATTCAATGCCGCTTGTACTTCTGTTTTGGTGTTATCTGCATTGCCCTCTATGATACTGGTATAGATTTCTTGAGTAAGGGATTCCATATCGTACTCCTTATAGTTCACCAAATATTTTCCCCCATTCCCAAACCCTTAGGGTCTTGCAAACCCTAAAGGTTTTTGGAAAAAACTCTCTGGATAGCTATATCGTTATTTGTCATTAGATTGGGACGATTTGATATACATCAAAATTCGAGCCCATATCAGATAAGTAAGTATGTTCGAAATGGTGAAAGTACTGCCCATCATTTCGACTGACGTCAGACGCAGGAAAGTGATTGAATAAACTGGAGTGTTTTCCATCATAACGTTTTTATACCGGAATCACGATCTAGGCTGGCCTTTTAGAATTTGACACCATGCTTTTCGGCAAGGATGTCAAGAGCACGTTCCATCTCGGTTTTTTTCTGCAAAGCATTCCACCCCAGCCCGGAGCCGACCGCATCGGCCATTTCTTTGATCAGAGGCAGGTTCAGTTCTCCGAGGTAGGCAAGGAGAGTGCGGCGCAGTAGCAGGTCATCCAGGTGAATGATCTTTTCAACCTGAACCAGGTACAGGATCTCACGACGGGAAAAATTCGGACAGGTGACGATGGGAGCATCCTGCTCTGCCAGTATAAATTCACACACCTGTCTGGCGCGGGTGCCATAGCGCTGGAACAGGGTTTCAACCTGCTTTGCCGGTAGGCCCGTGCTCGCCTGCAAACACTCAACCCATTTTTTAATGCCTTCCTGATCGTGCGGATAATCCCGTCCTCCCCCAATGGGCAGGTTGTGCGTACCCGCTTTTCGGGGAAGACCCAGGAAAGCCAGGGCTTTGTCTGTCACTTGTTCAGAAAAGGCCCGAAAACTGGTCCACTTGCCTCCCACCAGGGAATAAACCGGCAGGCTGCCATGAAGATCCTCCTGGAGATGATGATCGCGGGTAACCTGCAAGACATTTTTAGCGTGGGTGTAAGGCAATGGCCGCACTCCGGAGAAGCGAAACACGATCTGG
>Ga0210377_10002992_pt1 | contig 14588 bp, 10 predicted proteins | sample PLM4_65_b1redo_FD_155480 | JGI IMG/M metagenome (GOLD analysis project Ga0210377, IMG submission 155480) | Groundwater sediment microbial communities from an aquifer in East River, Colorado, USA - PLM4_65_b1 redo | ecosystem: Environmental > Terrestrial > Soil > Riparian zone | place: USA: East...
TAAGCTCGGTCATCCGGTACGGTTTTTTCAGGAACCCCGCGGAACCTCGTCCGAACATTCCGCGGGCATCGCCGTCGTGACTGTCGGGGCTCGTAATGATGACCCTCGCAGCCGGGTTGACTTCCAGGATCCGCTGAAAGATGTCGAAAGCGGCAGCTTCCGATTCCGCCACATCAAGGAGTACGACGGAGATTTCCTTCCCCCGCTGCCCGCAAAGAGCAAGCGCGTCGTCATGGCTTCCGGCGGTCAGAACCGAGTGGCCGTAGAGCTCAAGGATGTCCCTGGTCAGGTTCTGGATTCCAGGGTCATCGTCGACCACCAAAACAAGTTTCTTATTCGTCATAATAATTTATAATCTCCGCCGGCGTCATGAAGGATAAGCGCTTCACCGGGACGTCATTCCCCGCCGAGCAGCCGGCCTACCAGGTTCAGGAGATCGGTCATGCGATAGGGTTTCCGGATATGGCCGTCTATCCAGTGCGGCAGCATGTTTCGACAGCCGGTGTCCTGGGAAACATCGCTGGTAGCTATGACGCGCGCGCCGGGATTGATCTTGCGTATCATGTTGAAGAGGTCCCGGCTCCGGGCCCGGTCCGAAAGCGCACCGATCGTCACAACGGCTATTTTTTCGACGTGTTGACGATAGAGCCTGACTGCTTCTCCTTCGTCACCGGCGCTCAGAACGCTGTATCCATACCTGTGGAACATGTCCCGGGCGAGATCTTTGACCGAAAGATCTCTCTCTACCATGAGGATCAATTCCGTTCCCCACCTCAAACCCATAAGCTCATCTATCCCCGCGTTCTTACGTTCCCGTGAAGTCCCGGTTTTCCGCAATGAGTACAAATGACCCTTGCCGGCAGGAGCAGGTACTGAAACCGACTATCCTGCATACCGTGAGGTTAACGTTACAGAGTTTTATGAAGAAAGTAAATCGCCCTGTAAGGGTATTTTAAGGGTATGGGTACAATTCGGTGCAATTCAGTGTAAGGGGATAAAGAATAAGAAACTTCAGGAGAAGGCTTCGGAAATGATAAGGAAAGAGCTGTCTCCGCCGGGGATTCGTTATCCTACGACATTATACTCGCGCACGCGGAACCTGGCGCCGAGCTCTTCGGCGATCCTTCTGCAGGCGTCGATATCCACCTCGGGAAGCGACACGACCGTGGCAGTGACCTCGGGGATGTACTTTTTGGCCTCGCGAATGAACTCCTTAACGGACTCGTAGGTTTCGATCCCGAATTTCGGCTGGCTGATCTTTTCGTAGAGTTCCGCGTTCTGGGCGTTCAGGCTCACGCTCACGGCATCCACGAGGCCGGCCAGCTCCGGCAGCACGTTCCGCTTGTGTATAAGATTTGCGTGGCCGTTGGTGTCGATGCGCACCTTCCCGCCGCGGCGCTTCACCTCCGCGGCCACGGCCTTGACCACATCGAGCCTGAGGAGCGGCTCGCCGTAGCCGCAGAACACGATCTCGGCATATTTTCCGGGATCGCCGATCTGCGCGATCAGCTCCGCAGCGGCAGGCTCCTCGGCAAGCCGGAGGTTATGCCCTTTCACTAAATCGGTGTGATAGCGCACGCAGAACGTGCAGGCCGCGGTGCAGCGGTTCGTGATGTTGAGATAGAGCGAGTTTCGTATGGGATAGGCGATCTGTCCGCGCTCGGGCATCGTGCCGATGCCGAAAAGCTGCATGGCGTTGAAACCCGTGATCCGCGTCACGTCCTCGTAGGAAAGGCCCTTGATCTTCGCGATCGCCTCGGCAGTATGGCGCACGAAAGCCGGTTCGTTTCGTTTGCCGCGCACGGGCTGGGGCGCGAGGTATGGGGAGTCCGTCTCGATCAGCATATGCTCGATCGGGATCTGGCGCACGACCTCCCGCAGGGCCTCCGCCTTCGGGAACGTGACCGGGCCTGCGACGGAAAGGGAGAACCCCATATCGATCAATTTCTTCGCCATCTCAAGGTCTCCCGAGAAGCAGTGCATGACCCCGCCGAGGTCCGGCGACCATTCCTCGGAGAGGATCTGGAGGGTGTCCTCATGGGCTTCGCGGTCGTGGATGATCACCGGCAGGTCGAGCTCGCGCGCCTCGCGCAGCATGTCGCGGAACTTTCTCTTCTGGTCGGACCGGGGCGAGTGCTCGTAGTGGTAATCGAGCCCGATCTCGCCGTACGCCACGACCTTTTTGTGCTGCGCGAAGTGCCTGATGATATCGTAGGCCGGGTGGAGGATGTCCTTGACCTCGTGAGGATGGATGCCGATCGCGGCGTAGATGAAATCGTACTTGTCCGCAAGCAGCACGGCGTCGCGGCTCGACTCCACGGTCGTTCCGATGGTGATGATATACTCGACTCCCGCTTCGCGTGCGCGCTTGATCACGTCCTCGCGGTCGTCATTGAACTCGCGCATCTCTAAGTGCGCGTGGGTGTCGATCAGCATTGTTCGATCTGCCTTATTAAATTCAAAAACCTAAAAAATATAAGCCACGGATGGACGCTGATAAACACGGATAAAAAATTGAAAGCTGGCCATCTTCATCCGTGTACATCCGTGTAGATCCGTGGCAAAAGTAAGGTTCTCGCTACTTTTTATTCCGCACTCCGCATTCCGAATTCCGCATTCGCTTTACTTCACCCTCGCCCCGGGCTTCATCTCCCGGTCGAAGGTGGCCACTGCAAGCAGGTCTCCGCTGCTCCCTGCCAAAAGCATGCCTTGGGACTCGATGCCCATAAGCTTAGCGGGCTTCAAATTGGCGACGATCACGATCGTCTTGCCGGCCAGCTCTTCGGGCGTGTAGCTTTTCCCAATCCCTGCCACCACTTGGCGAGTCTCAGAGCCGATGTCCACCTGCAACTTCACGAGTTTTTCGGACTTCGTGACACGTTCGGCAGATACGATCCTGCCGACGCGCAGGTCCACTTTCATGAAATCTTCGATCCCGATCAACTCCGGACCCGCATTTGGCGCAGGCGCCGGCTTTTGCGTTTCTTCGGTTTTTTCCATCTTCTTCTCCATGTTCTTTTTCAGGTCTATCCGCGGGAAAAGCTGTGCGCCGGGCTGAATAGCGATGCCTGCGGCCAGCTTCCCCCACTGTTGTTCTTCGTTCATGCGGCATGCAGCGATCTGCCTGTCCACGCCGATAGCGTTCCATATCTTCTGGGAGGTTGACGGCATGACCGGATACAAGTACAACGCTATCAGCCTGAGCGCTTCCGAAAGATTATAGAGCACGGCGCCGAGCCGGTCCATATTGCCGTTCTTCGCAAGTGTCCAGGGCGCGTTTTCTTCCACGTAGCGGTTGGCCCGCGTCACCAGCGTCCACGCGTCCTGGATATACCGGGTAAACGCAAGCGCCGAGAGGTCTTCTTCGATCCTGGCCGGCAACGAGTCCGCGGTCTCACGCAAGCCGCTATCGAGAGGCTGCTCCGCACCGCGTAGAGGGATCTTTCCGCCGAAGTACTTTGCCGTCATGGTAAGCACGCGTGAAAGCAGGTTCCCCAGGTCGTTCGCAAGCTCCGTGTTAAAGCGCGTGACGAACGTTTCCGTCGAAAAGTCTCCGTCAAGACCGAAGGGCACTTCGCGCAGCACGAAATACCGGAAGGCGTCCGCGCCGTAGGCATCGACGACCGCGTTCGGGTCGATCACGTTCCCGAGCGATTTCGACATCTTCTTCCCGTCCTGCGTCCACCAGCCGTGGGCGAAAATGTTTTTGGGGAGCTTAAGCCCCAAAGCCATGAGCATCGTGGACCAGTACACGCTGTGCGTGGTAAGGATATCCTTGCCCACGAGGTGATGCTCCGCGGGCCACCAGAATCCTTCTCTTGACCCCGGATAGGCGGTTCCCTTCACCTCGGGACTCAAGTACCGGGTGGCCGAGAAGTAATTCACGAGCGCATCGAACCAGACATAGGTGACAAAATCATGATCGAATGGCAGCTCGATGCCCCAGGAAAGCCGGGATTTCGGTCGGGAGATGCAAAGATCGCCGAGTTTCTGCGTCCTTAAAAATCCAAGCACTTCGTTCCGTCTGCTCTCCGGCTGGATATAGCTCGCGTTCTCCTCGATATGCCTGACGAGCCGGTCCTGATACTTGCTCATCAGGAAAAAGTAATTGTCTTCCGAGATACGCTCGACAGGCCTGCCGCAGTCAGGGCACTTGCCCTCGACGATCTCCTTTTCGGTCCAGAACCGCTCGTCGGGCGTGCAGTACCAGCCCTCATAGGTGCGGCGCTCGATCTCTCCCTTGTCAAAGAGCTTCTGAAGCAGTTCCTGCACCACGGCGACATGTTCCCGGTCGGTCGTGCGGATAAACTCGTCGTTGGAGATCTCGAGCTTTTTCCAGAGCTGCCGGAAGTTCTGGACCATCATGTCGGCATGGGCCTTCGGCGTGAGCCCCCGCTCCTGCGCGGCCTTTTCGACCTTCTGGCCGTGCTCGTCGGTGCCCGTAAGGAAGAACACCGCGTCGCCGAGCAGGCGGTGGTAGCGCGCGAGCGTGTCCGCTGCGATGGTCGTGTAGGCGTGCCCGATGTGCGGCACGTCGTTCACGTAGTAGATGGGAGTGGTGATATAGAATTTTTTCGACACGTCAATACTCTTAAAATAGTTCCCCGCGAAGAACACGAAGGAATGATGTATCAGGTTCGCTGATAAATTTCAGGGTTTCTTCATGTACATCGAGCGCTTCATGGTTTATTGATGTCGTCGTTGCTCAATTTCCAATCTTCAGTTTCCAATTTTCAATCGCCCGTCAGGGCGTTGCCGGTCCCTGGGGTTTGTTCTCTCCCTGCTGCCCCTTCTTTTTCCGGCGCCAGAACCTGCGCTTTTTCTTCCTGCCGGACTTTTCCCCATTCGGTTGCGGCTGCTGTGCTTTCTGCTCCGTCGGCGGTTGTCTTTCCTGCTGCTTCTGCTGTTGCTGGCGCTCGCTCGGTTGCTCACCCGGCTGCTGCGTCCTCTTTTCCTGCTGCTGATCCCTTATCGTCTCGGGCCTGCCGCCGCCCTTGTGGCCTTCTCTCTGCCTGTCCCGTCGCTGGTCCTGCTGCGGACGGCGCTCATCCTGTCGCCCCTTGTCTTCGGCGAGCCTTCGCTCCTCCGCCTCTTTTCGCTCCTCGGCAATCCGGTGCTCCTCTTCGTCCCTCTTTTCCCGGACCTCAGTCTCGCGCATACCCGCAAGGTCCTTCTTGATCTCGTCGTACATCTCGTATTCGTACGAGAGACAGCAAAGCAGCCTGCCGCAGACGCCGGAAATTTTCGCGGGGTTGAGCACCATGTCCTGTTTCTTCGCCATACGGATCGAGACAGGCTCAAAGTTCTTTAAAAACGACGAGCAGCAAAGTTCCCTGCCGCAGGGTCCGAAGCCGCCGATCATGCGCGCCACGTCCCGCACGCCGATCTGACGCATCTCGATGCGGCTTTTGAGCTTGTAGGCAAGATCTTTCACCAACTCGCGGAAATCGATCCTTGTCTCGGAAAAGAAAAAGAAGGTCGCCCGGGAGGCGTCGAACGAGTACTCCACGCGGATCAGCTTCATCGGCAGTTCCCGCTCCGTGATCATATCCAGGGCGGCTTTAAACGCCTCTGCCTCGCGCTCCCGGTTTTTTTCTTCCCTGGCGATATCGTCGTCCGTAGCCTTACGCAGGATCTTGCGCTCGCCTTTCGGTGCGTGAGGCCTGGCAAGAGAAGCATCGGGCGCGGGTATTTTCCCCACATCGTCGATATCAATCTCCACTCCCTCCGGAATTTCCGGAACAGGAGCGGGGGCAGAGGCCGCAGGCGTTTCCAGGACAACCGGGGCCTGGGACTTCCTGATCCGTACAACGTGGGCGAAGCCGGCGCCCCGGTCTGAATCAACGATCACCCGGTCGCCCACGGCAACGTCTATGCCGGCGGCGTCAAAATCGTAGACTTTCCAGTTTTCCCGAAAGCGTACGCCGGCTATTTTCTTCGTATTATCGGTCATCCGTTCAATGCCTTCCCTGTTTTTAATTCCGCAATGGTTCGACTCATGCTCACTGCTTCGACCCTGCTCTGCATCGTGAGCTTGTCGAACGACATCATGAGCAACCGTCGAATGATCCGCATTCGGCCTGCGCCCAGCGTTTACGAGTGCCTGGCGCGAGTGCAGGGTGCAATCAGCACTTGATTCATCCTCTCCCCAGTTTCAAGAGCAGGTTCTCCGCTACCAGCTGAGCGCTCGCGCGGCGACCGAGCAGGACCCTGCTCGTTGTAAAAAGTTCCATGTCCGCGAGCAGCTGCTGGAGCGGGACCCGCGCACGCCACTGCGGGTCCGTGCCGTGCCCGTAGACGAGAAGCGCCTCATTGCGCGTTGCACGATAGACCAGCACGTCGCGGATCCTTTCCACGCCGATATCGAGCAGCCCTTCGAGACGGTCCCGGTCTTTGCCGAGCGCCTCGGCCCGGGCAAGCACCTCTCCGGGCCCCATCTGCCCCAACCCTGCCCAAAACGTCATGAGCTCTTCCCGCGCCGCCTTTTCCTGCTCAACGTCCATCCCGAGAGCTCGGCCCATGCTCCCCTGCGCGAGTGCCGCCAGGAACCATGCGTCTCCTTCCGGTAACCCGCGTTTTTTTACCAATGCCTGGGCAAGCGTGCGGCGCGGCAGCGGTTGGAACCTGATCTCCTGACACCGTGAGCGGATGGTGGGCAACAGGCTTTGGGACATCGAAGTAACGAGGAGGATAAGAGCATCTCCCGGCGGCTCTTCCAGGGTCTTGAGGAAAGCATTCTGTGCGGCAGCGTTCAACGTCTCCGCGCCGTCCACGATCAGAATATTTTTTTGGCCCTCGAAGGGTTTCAGCGAAATACGGTCCTGGGCCTGCCTGATCTGGTCGATCTTGATCTCATCGCTGGCCTTGGCGACCTCTTTACTGGTCCACGTCGAGAGAAGCCGCACGTCCTCACTCTCCGGCATCACGACATGGACATCGGGATGAGTAAGCGCGGCGACCCTGCGGCACGACGGGCATGCCCCACACCCGCCCTCGGGTCCGCTGTCCGTGCAGTTCACGGCGGCCGCAAGCGCGAACGCCGTCATTTTCTTGCCGATGCCCGCTTCGCCCGAAAACAGGTAGGCATGGGCAAGGGTATTGTTCGCAAGGGCCCGCTTGAGTATGGTAATGGGCCGCTCATGGCCCTCGATATTAGTAAACATCATAATTGAAAATTTGAAATTTGAAATTGTAAGTTGCAAATTGAACGGTCGAGCAGTAGCTTCTCATTTTTCAATTTCCAATCTTCAACCTTCAATTTCCAATGCGCTTTATGCGTTCAGAACGTCGTCAACAATCTTCCGGATGCGGTTCTGTATTTCATCGGGGGCCGCTTTTGCCTCCACCACGCGAAATCGGTCCGGCTCACTCTTCGCGAGCGTGAGATATCCCTGCCGCACCCGCTCATGAAAAGCCAGCTCTTCGTTCTCGAACCGCGCCTCCGCCTCAAGGCCGCGGCTGTTGTTTCTCCCCCGTGCGCGCGCGAGCCCCGTGGCCGCATCGATGTCGAGGAGGACCGTAAGGTCGGGCCGCAGCCCGGCGGTCACCATCCGGTCGAGCGCGCGGATCATGTCCACGTCAAGTCCCCGTCCGTATCCCTGATAGGCGAGTGTCGCGTCCGAGAAGCGGTCGCACAGAACGATCCTGCCCGATTCGAGATCGGGACGGACCAGCTCTTCCAGGTGTTGTGCCCGGGCCGCGGCATAGAGGAGCAGTTCCGCCCTGGGATCGAGCGCTCTGTTTGCGGGGTCGAGCAGGATCTTTCTTACCTGGTCGCCTATTTCCGTGCCGCCGGGCTCCCGGGTGAGCGTTACGCCTTTTACGTGCGAGGCGAGGTAATTCGCGAGGAGGATGATCTGCGTGGACTTGCCGGAGCCCTCGATGCCTTCGAACGTGATGAACACACCCTTCATTTACTTGAGCTCCGCCTCGGCATCACCGGCCGCCTTGAGCGCGGAGTTCGTGGTAAACAGGATCACCTGGGTCTTTGCGCCGAGGGCGCGAAGAATCTGGCACGCCGCCTGCTGCCGCGCGGGGTCGAACGCCGCGAGCGAATCGTCCACGAGGAACGGCAGCCTGCGTTTGCCGGCGAGCGCCTCGACAAGCCCCGTCCTCAGGCAAAAATAGATCAGGTCCTTTGTCCCGTGGCTCAGTTCCGAATACTGGACAGGGGAATCGTCCTGCGCATGCACAACGGGATCGCCTCCATGCCCCGCCTCGATCCGGACATACTTCCCCCCCGTGGCCGCCGAAAGGTTCCGCTGCGCAGCGGCCTCCACTGCGGGGATGAGCGTCTCCATTTCGATGCCCCCGATCCGGCTCGCGATGCCGAGCTCGGCGAGAAACCCGGCCGTCCCTTCGGCGGGGAGCGGCGCGGCAAAACCGAAATCATCGGAAAGGTCCTGCCCGCTGTTGCTGAAATCAGCGGTCACGCCGCCGGACATCTCGGGCTCCAGCCGCTCGATATCCTGCCTGATGGCGTAGGTATCTATATTGTACCGGGCAAGGGCTGCCGTGGCCTTTTCGAGCTCGATGACGTCCTCCTGCTGCCTGACGTATTCCGCCTGCAGGTCCTCGGCCGAGCGACCGTCGAGCATGTGCTTCCGCTGTTCGTCGATATCGTCCCGCATCGAAAGAAAGTAACGGTAGTTTTCGGCCTTCTCCCTCAATTCCGCCGTCGTGGTCGAGCCGGTGGCCTGCATGCAGGCCGCGATATCGGTACCGCCCTGTTCAAAACTTTTTTCGAGATCAGCGAGTTCGGCCTGTAGCCCTTCCAGCTCCTTGGCCAGCATTTTCCGCTCGGCGCTCTTCCGCGATCCCTTGTACCACGCAACGGCGATAAGCACGAGTGCGACGAGGATGCCGAGGGGGAAGTAATCTCTCTGCTCCTCGGAAAGCACGAACAGCGCGGCGACGACCGAGAGTACCCCTACGGCGGCTCCGGCGATGAACAGCGGATCGGTCGCCAGGTTCACCCGCGGCACGGAATCGATCTGCATTTGCAGCCCCATGATGTCCTTGTTCAATTCATCGGACCGGGTCATCTTCTCGCCCTGACGGCGCTCGTGTTCCGTGAGGATTTCGTCAAGGTTCTCGGGCAGCGTCGTACATCCTTTGAGCGCCTCGATGTTCGCGTCGATGTCCGCAAACCGGTTGTTGATCTCTTCGATATTCTCCAGCTTTTTCCTGATTTCCTCAAGCCTGAGCTTGCCCGACTGCAGCTTGTAGTCGGCGTCCGCCGCTTCCTCCGCCTTATTGAGCATTCCGCGGAGCTCGGCGAGCCTGGCTTCAAGCGCCGCCGTCTTGCCCTTGGCCGGGGCTGGAGCGGGGTTCCTGACAGGGGGGGCGGAGTGCGGCGCAGGGGCCGGTGAAGAAGCACGGCCGGACCGGCCCGCGTACTGTTCCCGCCGGAAGACATACAGCTTATCGTATTCACCTTCCGAAATCCCCGCGGTAAGTTCTTCCATGAACCGGGCCGTGGTGTCCCAGTCCTTGTGCATCAAGGCAAAATCTTTGGTGGAGGCATTATACCGGGACAGGTTGACCGCGCGTTTTGAGAAATCTTCGATAACCCGGTAGTACGCCCCGTCATCGGAATACGCCACGAGGGCCGCGCGTGATGCATCGGGTGTGTGTTTCGACACGAGGGGGTCTATCACCCGCGGCTCGTTGTTCGGAAAGAGCAGCCGCACCACTGCGTCCACCGACGAGGTCTTTCCCGATTCATTGCCGGCGGCGACGAAATTGAAGCCGCTCTTGAACCTGAGACGGGCCAGCTCGCGAATTCCCCGCACCCCCTGCATGACAAGCTCCACGATGAACATACAGCGCTCCTTTCCCTGGATATTCTGACACTATAGCGCAAGTGGAATAAAGTTGCAACGGGAAAAAGCCCGTTTAGAGCCTCTCCAGGGCCTTCTTGAGCGCTTCGGCCTTCTGCAGGGTCTCGATATACTCGCGCTCCGGATCGGAATCGGCGACAATGCCGGCGCCGACCTGAAGGTGCGCCCTGCCGTCTTTGATCACGAAGGTCCTGATGATGATGTTCAGGTCCATGTCGCCGGCGTTTGAAATGTAGCCGATGGAACCTGTATAAGGCCCGCGCGCCACGGGTTCGAGCTCGTCGATGATCTCCATGCAGCGCACCTTGGGCACGCCCGTGATCGTGCCGCCCGGGAACACGGCCCGCACAAGGTCGAAGGCGTCCCTCCCCGCCGCGAGCTCGCCGCGCACGTTCGAAACAATATGGATCACGTGCGAGTAATTCTCGACGACCATCATCTCGTCGACCCGCACCGACCCGTAATCGCAGACCCTCCCCAAGTCGTTGCGCTCGAGGTCCAAGAGCATGATGTGCTCGGCGCGCTCCTTTTCATTCGTCAGAAGCTCGGCGGAAAGCTCCTCGGTTTCAACCCGATCCCTGCCGCGCCTGCGGGTGCCCGCGATCGGACGCGTATCAGCCGTGCCGTTCCTCAGTCGGATGAGCCGCTCGGGCGAAGAGCTCACGAGCGATACCTCTCCGAAATCAAGATAAGCCGCGAAGGGAGACGGGTTGATCTCACGGAGGACCTGGTACAAACGGAACGGGTCTGTATCGCCGATGTTCACCGAGAGACGCTGGGAGAGGTTTGCCTGGTAGATGTCGCCTGCCGCGATATATTCCTTGCAGCGGGCGACCATGGACTCGAAGTGGTCTTTTGTCATGTTCGGCGTTGGGCTGAAACGGTCGGGAGCGCTTTTTCCCGATAACAGGACTTCTCCCTTGCCGTCCTTTGCCGCGAGCAGCGAGCTATACGCTATAAGCCTGTCTGTTGCTTCATCATAGAGCCGCTCCCATTGGTCCGGATCGGGCCTGCGGAAACCCATCTCCTGTTCACGGGCCCCGGGGTTCACGATCACCCAGGCCTTGTTCAGAACGTGGTCGAAGGCGATCACCAGGTCCACGAAGGTAAAGCAAGCCTCGGGAATGTCGAGATCCACGGCGGCCCTCTGCGGGAGTTTTTCGAACTGACGCACAAAATCATAGGAAAAAAACCCGATGGCGCCGCCGGTGAAGGGCGGCAGGTCCGGTATCCGCGCAGTCCGGTAATTGGACATGAGCTCGCGCAGTTTTTGGAGCGGCCTTCTTTTCATCGTTGCCCGCCTGCCGTATTTGCCCGCGGGGGTCGCGGGGAGACTGAGTTCTACCGTGTCCCCTTTCGAGCGGAAGATCAGGTACGGATCAGCGGTGACGAACGAATACCTCCCGGTCTTGTCGTTCACGCGGGCGCTCTCGAGAAGCGCCGAATGGCCCGCGGCCCGGACAGCCTCCAGCGCAGCAACCGGTGTAAGGTCCGGTTGCGCGAGCTCGAGAGAAAGCGGGAGAATCATTCCCCGCCGTGTTGCTTCGAGAAATGCTTCTTTGGTTGGACGTATCGATGTCATAGTGAGTGCTGAAATTCTAAAGGCATTTATCCGGGGGGTCAAGATAAATCTCGCGAAAAATACGGCTGCACATTCATAAAAGTGGTATAATGATGTTAAAGATAAGCAGCACCTTGGTGTCGTTCTTTGAAAGTGATGAGGTAAGAGAAGGGTTCGCAGGGCGTTGCCGAACCAACACCGATAGGTGTACGTATTTTAAACCCGTTGTGAGGGGAATCAGGCACCGGGAATAACGGACGTTACGAAGCCGGAAAGAAGGCTGCAAGTTGAGCGGCCGGTCTCCCGGTTGCTGCACAGGACGCCGTAAAGACCGGAAGAGCCGAAAGCCCCAAAGCCGGCGGCGAAGGCGGGCGAAAAGGACAATGAGCTTCGCAGGGTCCGTTCAGCGGAGCCGTAGAAGCGAACATTGAATGCCCGCTCAGTAACCACGGCCCGACGGAATGTTTAAAAACTGGTTCGCAGGCAGCGCCTTTTTTATTTCCCCTCGATATCGGTGCGATAAATGAAGTTATTTTTTAGTTCCCTCTCGTTACGTTACAAAGATTGAACTTGACAAGTTATAAAAATAATCCTAAAGAAGTATTTCATGATTTCGGAAACGTGGTATAATTTATGTAAAAGGATAGTAAAAAGGCGTTGCCGGACGGAAACCGAAAGGTTCACGTATGCGTATCCGTTGAGGACTTTAAGCGCCGGCTTTGCGTTATCCGCGAGCGAGGGGACCGAGAGCCCCAAGGCTGCACGGATCCCCGCCGCACGATGACGAAAGTCCGGAATGCGGGAGTTCTCAGGCCCAAGGAGACGCCGGTGAGGAAAGCCGGCCCCTCCAGGACCCGCGCTGCAGGTTCTGGAACATGAGTGCGATGCTTATCGCACTATCTTCTCGAAGGCACAACGGAGGCTTGAATACGCGTCCCGGAGCAACGCCTTTTAATTGCCCATCAACAAACGCCGGCAGGAAATAAGACCTGCCGGCGTTTTTATTGTCTCTGGGGGAGATGCCCTTTTTCCCGGCCGCAACGATGATCGGACCGGGCGTGTTCAAGTCAGTCATTTGCCTTCCATTATTTTCTTATAGCACGCGGCTTCGCGAACATTCTTAAGGTCAGGATCGTTCTTCATATGCTCCCACTTGTCGTATCCCTTGTCAACGGATTTCTGGAGCCAAGTACAGGATTCCTGAACATTTTTCCTCAAGGAATGAAGACAGGCCATGTTGTAATAGGCCGAAGCGTCTTTCGGGTTCAGTTCGATGGCCTTGCTGAAATCGTCCATGGCCCGGTCGAACTGCCCTTGGGCCATATAGGCGGCGCCGCGGTTGCTGTAGGCCTCGTCATAGTTCGGGTTGAGCTCAACGGCCTTGCTGAATTCAGCGACGGCCCGGTCGATCTTGCCTTTGGCCATATAGGCGGCGCCGCGGTTGCTGTAGGCCTCGTCGTAGCCCGGCTTGAGCTCGATGGCCTTGCTGAAATCCGCGATGGCCTCCTCCGTCCTTCCATTTGACAAATAGGTGTTCCCGCGGCTCAAATATGCGCGTGCATTCACCGGATCCAACTCAATCGCCCTAGTGAAATCGCCGGCGGCCTGGTCGGTCCGGCCCAGTGCCTGGCGGACGGTCCCGCGGTTGAAGTACGCGTGTGCGTTTTTAGGATTCAGCCTGATCGCCTCGTTGAAATCGGAGATGGCCTGGTCAAGCCGGCCCTTGATCAGGTAGGTGCTTCCGCGGTCATTGTATGCTTTGTCGTCTTTCGGGGCCAGCTTGATGGCATTGGTGAAATCGGACAGAGCCTCGTCGAGCCGGCCGGTAATCTGGTAGGCAAGCCCGCGGAACAGGTAGGAGCGCGAGAGATTCTCCGTTTTCACCTCGCCCTTGATCTGCCGGGTGCATTCTTTAATGATGCCATCGGTTCTCCCCAGCTCTGCATTCTGAGAGCACAGGTCGACATCCGCAAAACAGAGGGATGTCATTGAATAAAACAGTATCACTGCAATTGAAGCGATCAACCTGAGTTTCATGCTTCCTCCTCGTGGTTACCCTTTGATGAAGTCGGGAACAGCATACCATTCCTTCGTTGCCGCCGCAAGAATAATTAATGAGAACGCGGTCATGACGGCCGCAAGATGTGCTTGAACAAGATAAAGAGGAAGGGATACTCATGAAAAACATCCTGCCCGTGACACGCTGTTGAAAATCGCAACTTCGCAGCGTTGTTGCGGGCCTGTTGTCGGGCATATCATGCTGATTTTTTTACTAATCATCTTCCTATGCATTCTCCTATGCATTCGTCCTGAGTCTTTTGTCTGATGCCTGCCTCATCACAAAGGGACTTAATGGCCGGTCTTCTGGTGAAGTGTATAAAAAAATACCACTGTGGTCCTGTTTTCCCCGGTGCACGCCTGAACGTGCTATATTATAAGTAAGTGTGAAATGATTACGGTGTGGTGGCGGAGCGGGAATGCACTCTGCAGACCGTTTACCAAGGAGGAAACTATGGCAGCTGTGAAAGACATAAAAAAGGGTGTTTGCGACGACGTGTTTAGCGGGCTCTCGGACGTGAAAAAGAGGATTGAAGCGTTGCGGGACAATCTCGCACGCACCTACAAAGCAGAGGACAAGCTCACCGGGCTTTACGAAAGGCATCTTTGCGAGCTTGCCGACCAGATCGACTGGAAACTCCAGATCATGTCGCATGCCTGCTCCTATGACTGGAAGGGCTCGGCTGATGCCGAGTATGAAGACAACACCGTTTCAGTGGGTCCGGCCGACACAACGACTCCCGACTTTGCCGGCGGGTATCTCGGCGGTTAAGCAGTTCATCATGCCTCCGCATGAAGGAAGGCCGGCGAGAACGTTTTCGCCGGCCTTCCTTTTTTAAAGATCGTTTACGGGGAATTAGGCGCTGGACAAAACTCCCGCCCAGACGCTGCAGAGTGCGGTCGTCAGGCAGCCTTGAGTTCCTGCGCGTGAGCTATCTTGCCGCCGTTCAGGATCACATTCGCAGTCGGAACACAGGAGAAATTTCTGATTAAGGGTAATATTTTTTTCGTATGGTTTTTTTTAATCCAGCGGGGTGCCGTCCCTGAGATCTTCGTAAAACTTCTTGAGGTCGGGGAGCTTCTTCGCGGCCATGGCCTTCATCCCGCTTCTGGGGTGTTCGTTCAGG
>Ga0210377_10002993_pt1 | contig 14584 bp, 6 predicted proteins | sample PLM4_65_b1redo_FD_155480 | JGI IMG/M metagenome (GOLD analysis project Ga0210377, IMG submission 155480) | Groundwater sediment microbial communities from an aquifer in East River, Colorado, USA - PLM4_65_b1 redo | ecosystem: Environmental > Terrestrial > Soil > Riparian zone | place: USA: East...
ACGGGCGGGTTCTTCGATCTGCCCCCGGAAGCGGCGCTCGAGCCCCAGGCCGCGCGCTCGGTGGCCGACCAGGGCGAATTCATCTTCGACGTGCAGGGCCACTTCATCGACACGCCCAAGGGCAACTCGAAGGGGCCGGACGTGTTCATCAAGGACGTGTTCCTCGACTCCGACACCGACATGATGGTGCTGTCCTTCGTGCCGTCGCGGCGCGACGCGGAGCCGGTGACCATCCAGGCGGCGGATGCCGTGCGGCGCATCGTGGAGAAACTGGAGGGCACCCACCGGCTGCTGCTGCACGGGCGGGTGAATCCCAACCAGCCGGGCGATTTGGAGGGCATGGACGAGCTCGCGGGGCGCTGGGGCGTGTCGGCGTGGAAGACCTATACCCAGTACGGTCCCGGCGGGCGGGGCTTCTTCCTCACTGACGACGTTGGGGTGCGTTTCGTAGAGAAGGCGCGTGCGCTCGGCGTGAAGGTGATCTGCATCCACAAGGGACTGCCCTTCGGGCCGCGGTCGTACGAACACAGCCAGTGCGGCGACATCGGCCCCATCGCGAAGCGCTTTCCCGACGTCAAATTTCTCATCTACCACTCGGGCTTCGTCACCAGCGTGCGCGAGCAGGCTTACGAGCCCGGCGCGAAGCGCGACGGCATTGACACCCTGATCCGCTCGCTCGAGGAAAGCGGCGTGAAGCCGGGGTCCAACGTCTACGCGGAGCTGGGCAGCACGTGGCGGTTCCTCATGCGTGACCCGGAGCAGGCGGCGCATGCGATGGGGAAACTCTTTCGCTACTGCGGCGAGGACAATGTCCTCTGGGGCACGGATTCCATCTGGTACGGCTCGCCGCAGGACCAGATCCAGGCCTTCCGCACGTTCCAGATTTCGGCGGAGCTAAGGGAGAAGCATGGCTACCCGCAGATCACGCCGGCGCTGCGCGCGAAGGTGTTCGGGCTGAACGCGGCGCGGGTGTACGGGGTGAGCGCGGCGGAGGTGAAGAAGTTCGCTGCGCGGGACAGGGTGGCGAAGGAGAAGCTCGCCTACCAGGAGCGGCCGGAGCCGCATTTCAGGACTTGGGGGCCGAAGACGCGGCGGGAGTTCCTGCGGATTGCGGGAGAGCCGGGCTAGGCGGGGGCGAGCTCCGCCTTCTCGCCCGCCTCGATGGTGATGTCCAGCTTCTGGAAGAGGTTCTTCCCCTTCTCGTAGCCCTTCGCCAGGCCCTTCGCTTCCACGGCCAGGCGGTGGAGCTTTTCCTTCGGGTCCACTAAAAATCTTATGAACGGGTACTGCCGGCTGGAGGGCTTCACGTCCTCGGTCTTCAGCTTCTCGATCTGCTTCCTGCGCGAGGTCGCCTGGCGCGCCTTGGCCTTGTGGGCGCGGAAGCGCCGGATGAAGTCCTCCAGGTCCGCGATGCGGTCCTTGGCCTTGGCGTTGTCCTTCTCCAGCTGCTGCTTGGCCAGGGCGGAGGCTTCCATGTAGTCGTCGTAGTTGCCGGCGTAGACGCGGATGCCGCCGTAGTCCACGTCCGCCATGTGCGTGCACACCGCGGAGAGGAAGTGGCGGTCGTGCGAGATGATGACCATCGTGCTCGAGCGCCGGTCGAGCACGTCTTCCAGCCAGCGGATGCTGTTGATGTCCAGGTTGTTGGTGGGTTCGTCCAGCAGAAGGATGTCCGGGTCGCCGAACAGGGCTTGGGCCAACAGGACTCTTAACTTCCACCCTGGCGCCACCGCGCTCATCGGGCCTTGGTGCTGCTCCGTAGGCACGCCGAGGCCCAACAGCAGCTCACCCGCTCTCGCCTCGGCTGTGTAACCGCCGTACTCCTCGTACTTATGTTCCAAGTCCGCCGCCCGCAGAAACTCATCTTCCCCCGCGTCCGGATTCGCATAGATCGCGTCGCGCTCCTGCATCGCCCTCCACATCTCGGCGTGGCCCTGCAGCACCACGTCCAGCACGCGCTCCGTCTCGAAAGCGAACTGATCCTGGCGCAGCCTGCCCACCCGCTCGTTCTTGTCGATCGCCACGGTGCCGGCTGAGGGCTCAAGCTCCCCGCCCAGGACCTTCATGAAGGTGGACTTGCCGCTACCGTTGGCGCCGATCAGGCCATAGCGGTACCCGCCGCCGAATTTCACGGAGACATCGGAGAACAGGGGCTTGGCCCCGAACTGCATGGCGATGCCGGAGGCAACTATCACTTATGTGGCTCCAGAAACAAAAAAGCTGGCCGCGGCCAGCTTCTTCTCAGGTCTAACTGCGAGGGCGCATTGTAGCAGCCCTCCCATTTAGGACCCCTCTGCACTTAGCTATTTCCAAGCTTCCATTGGTAGGCAGCGGCAATGGTCCATCCTTTCTATTGAGCGCTAAGCACTGGCAGCACAAGCTCCTGCGTTTGTGCGTCGAGTTTGGAGAGGTGCGAGCGCAGTCTTTCTGCTGCCGGGCGCCAAAGCCGTATTTGCAGCACACCATCCTCAATGTCGAACGCGCGTTGCATCAAATTTGCTACATCTTTACTAGCAAAGTCATATCTTGCGTCAAGGTCGATGGTTATCGATAAACGCTCAAAGGATTTTGGTATAGGCAAATGTCCAACGCCGTCACTCACTGCCAAGAGGAAGGCGGTGGGTTGGGATACCTGCTCTCTTGACATCGTGTTTATAACCGAGTCGGAAATTGGCCTCGCATAAATATCAAGGGCAGATAAATTTGCATCCAGCACAGCGACAACTTCAGGCCGGGAGCCACCATTGAGAGCGCTTCTAAATGGTGCGTCGTCTAAGAGACCTACGGAAGAATCGACCAGCACCCCGTTTCCAAGGGACTGCGCCCACCGCTCAACCACCAACCGTGCAGCGACTCCGCGCACGCACACGATCAATCCGACTTCAAAGGCGACTTTCCCGGTCGCAGCAATGGCGTTCGCCTTCTGATTGGAAATTCCCATTGATCGGAGTATTTCTACCGGTTCTGCCTCGGACTTCGTCAGGGCTCGAACAATCGGCTGGAATGGAGTTGTCGGACCCCCTATTCCTTCAATGCGCTGCCCGGCGGGGGCCGTTAGCTCCTGAAAAATTGCTAATTCCGCAAGAGTCGCAACGCCGTCTGACCGCGCCTTTTCAAAGGCTGCCCGGACCACCTTTGCGGTATCGTCACGAAGCTTGCGATGTTCCTCTTTTTGCTTGCGGATTCTCTCTTCCCATTCACCACGCTCCTTTTGAAGGCGAGCAATGTCTACTTGAATCTGATTCTTCTCTGCGGCTTGCTTTGCTGCCTCTTGCTGAACTAGCTGGTCGACTTGCTCCTTCACGGAGGGATGAACCAAGATCTCTTGGACTAGCGCATCCAGAGCCTCCCGATTTTGGTCAATACTTTCTAGTTCAGCTCGAATGCGTTGCAAGCGTGTTGTATTGAGATCTGCTTCGCCTGATCCTAGAAGCTGCACCAGTTCGCTGAGTTGAGCTTTTGTTAGACCCACGGGGGATTTGCTGCCTGACCCCACATGAGGCCGCAGCAATTTCCGGATGGAGGAAGAGATCGAAGCGCATTCGTATGTCCCCTGTTCCTTCGGCAACGGCGCCAGCGCAAACAACCTGCCCTCTAGCCTCAAGGCTGGAAGCGTGTTCCAGGAAAGAAAACCGGATTCAAAAGCGTCTTCTTTTGACAAATCAGACCGCTCAGGTCGCGGACCAACGATTAGCCCATCGCTAAGAGCGAACAAGGGTGGTTGTAGCAACTTGCTGGCGGTACGTTCTGCATATTCTTTAATGTATTCGCGAACAGAGTCGTAGTCGGTGGAGGGAAATGGGACGACGATCAATTCATAGACCTTCCTTAGCTCGCCCTTAAGGTGGAAGTGCGTTGCCTTGTCAGTTTGGTGCTCTTCCACCAGCCAAATACCGACCTCACCGCGTCGAGGCTGGTGCGGATAGGCCGCCCCTGCAAATGCCATTACATCTCCGTTGGCCGGAAATAATTTACGCCTGAGTTCCGAGGAAAGAAGCTGTGTGATACCCCCCCGAACAACCGCTATGGGGTGGACAAATACGGCATTAGGAGCATCGGCCTTCGTACAGTAGCCGAGGATCTCGTCGCTTTCGAAATCAAATGAACCACTAAAAGTCTCCGATTCTGCGACAGTGGAACCTCTCGGCGGCTCCTTCATGCCTCTGGCCTCTTGCCGCCTTATGTATTGCTCCAACTGCGCCTTGCCAGCGCCTTCCGCCGGAAGCGATGCCAGGGCTTCGTGCGCCTCGTTAAACCGGCCTTGCGACGCCGCCTGCAAACCCACGACGACTGTTGCCAATTCAGTCGGCAATCCATCCAAATGCCCATCGACATCATGCCCTTGGACGAGGTTCAGCATAACCTCCGCCAAATTTCGAATATCAATAGCTTTCCCTGTAGATGCGTCTATCGGTGGCTCGTCTATTTTTTCTACTCCACCGATAGGGGTTTTCAAAAACTCCAGGAGAACAGGCGGCACCGACTCGCCAAATAGATGTACCAAACAAGAGCGAGCAAGCCTACGCGCTGTTTCCTCATCGACTTTTTCGCTCACCTCCTCGTACAGCCTAAAGGTTTCCACAATTACCTCAGGCGATTCTGGATCGGCCATGGTGAGGTGCTCGGAAAACCAGGTGCGCACAATGTCATCCGTGCTTGCTGGAAGCTCATACGCAAGCGCGCGTATTCGGGCTTTCTCGCCGTTCGGCAGATTTTGAACTCTCCCTCCGCGCTGGATCAGTTGTATTCGGCAATCCGAGAAGAATTTCCGTAACTCGACCGCGTCCGTGCCGAGGCTAAGTAGGTAGGTATATCTGCGCTTATCGATCGCGCGGTAGGTCATGGAGTCCTGCCCGCCTGAGCTAGGCGAACGTATGGGTGCAGCCACGGAAATTCCCGACACAACAGAGCGGGGTTAGTAGCATATAGAAACGCCTTTTCCCCGGCCGCTCGAGCAACAACCCCGTCCAGCCATTGTCTTCTTGCTTCAAGATTCCTATCTCGTGGTGCCTCTTGCAAGGTATCGCTCGGGACTACGAGAGGCCAGGCAATCGACCCAAAGTTATCCGCGTCGATTTCTGGCCGAAGCATGCGAGTCTTTTGGATGTAGTAAGCACCTCGTTGAGTCCATTGCTCCTTTCCTATTCGAATACCTTCGGCCACGCGAGATGAAGGGCATTGAATCGAGAGGGCTTCACCCGAATCGCTCGTAAGTTCATCCCTCAGCCCGATTTCAAATAGCTCCCAGCAGGATTCGCCAATCGACACCTGCACCCCTTGGGGTCGAAAGAGTTCGCATTCATCGACCCTAGCGGTTAGTTGCATACGTCCGTTCGCCAGAACTGCAAACTCACCCTCACCGAGATTCAATACTTCGATCCATTCGCTGTGATCTCTTACGCTGGTGGATTCCGTTTTGGCGGTACCCTCGACGCTCACGTCACACTCCCCGCTTCGTCTCAACAGCACTCGGTCGGGAAAGGACGGATACACATACGTACCGTCTGGGTCAATATGATGCGCTGGCGGATCGATCAGAAATACGCGTGGACTTCTACGTCTTATTGCTCTTCCCAAGTACCTCGATATCACGTTATGGCTCGCAATGTCGCCGTCCAGAGGCAATTCCACCTCATATAGAGACCAGCCCTGCGTCCCGCCTTGAGCAACGAGTGAACACGGCAATTCGCCAGGAGCTGGTGCTAGTGGATGTTGAGTAAATACCCGATACGCTTCGCCCCATTCAAGCGGTTCCTCTGGAGAAAGCAAACGACCACTTTCAATCCCCGCTCGAAAGATATTTCCCGATGCGCGAAACAGCGATACGTCCTCCTTAATTGCTGCGGCAGCGTCGACGAGTTGATCTACCGCCACCACCTCAACGAGCGGTAGTTTCGGAATGACTGGAAGGAACTGCGGCCGAAGTAGTTGAGACGATGCATAAGTGCGAACGCCGAGGCCGGACTGAATCTGCACTTGGCCGGAAACGTTCACATCGGATCTCAACCGCGGTAACTTTAGGACCAACGAGAAGCGACCGCCTTCTGTGCGCTCAAGAAATACGCCTCCGCGCAGAGACAGCGTTTCGAAGTTAGCCGGTGTCTGCTCCCATACTCTTGTTGCTATTGCAAAGGCCTCGTTTGTCGAGGGATGGTAATACTCGCAGTCGGGCTTAGCGCTGTGGCTGTAGTGAGCAAAGTGCGGTCGTCGTTCCTGGCCCGCGCGTCGCCGCACGCGTTCTCCACAAGTAGGACAGGTATAGCCGTAGCTGAATAGGCTACCGCCGGACGCGTGAACCAGCTTACCTAGTTGGTCTTTGGCCCAATCCACGCTGGTCTCCCCCTCCCCGCGTCTTAGTCGTAGCGCCGCCTTCCCTGAGAGCGTTCACAAAACCGGCAGCAAGCCATTCCGAGTACTCCGGAAATCTTTGAGACCGCGGAATACTCCAGCGCTCAAGCGCTAGCTTACTCATGTCTTGCACGGTAGGAAGCTTTCCGTATCTGATGCGTTTATGGTCCCCCTTTAAGAATGCAACGGCGTTGCTCGCAATAGGACAGAAGAACACTTCTCTTGGAAACCCGTGACGAACGAGTCCTGGGTCCATTCCCAGCAGATTAAGGGCACGCTTAATCATGCGGACTCGCCAGTTTGGACCGTTTCCAAAGTTGAAGGCGCCCGCGTACGGATCACCAGACTGCTTAAGGTATGCCTTTAGCTCTTCAAAAAGAGAGTCAGAAATATGAAAATGCCCCCAGCCAGAAGTAAAACCGATTGGTTGCAGGAGCAAACGACCATCGAGCTTCAGCCGGTTGTATAGCGACGAACGCCCAAGCGCGGAAGTTGTTGTTATCGCCGCTAGGCGGGGGTTCTTGTTCACTTTTGAGATTACGCCTACCGCGTCACGGTATTTCACATTGAAGGCGTCAACGATCTCTTTTGTCCGCATAAGCGAAGCAATCAGCTTCCCCCCCAGCAATGCGTTATACGGGGGTACTGCACCAAGCACGTACGCGTCCATGAGATGAACCAATGCGGCTTCGCGCCGCCTATGATCCCAGCCAATCATTTCATCTCGCGCCCGTAGATTGAATACAGCGTCTCCCAGAGCAAGAAGGCCAATCAATTTCTCATTGCTGTCGTCCCACACTAGAAAGCGGAGACGCCGGCCGTATCCTTCGGATATTGGAATTTGCCAGGACAAACCAGCGAGACGAAATAGGTCAGACTGCCAGGTACCTCCAACGATGAGCTCAAGACGAGGCTTGATCGACCGGACCTCTACGTCCTTTCCCGAGGCGAAGTAACGATTGAGCTTTCCCGCCTTCGCTTCGATCCAATCGCGATGGACAGCGAGCTTCGTCGAGCGTTGGTGGCTATGAATACTGCGATACGTTTCCTTGTCCAGGGCAGGCGGGACCAGAGTGCCGTCTGCAGACTTGTGAAACCCTAAGTCCTTCAGATGAGCGCGAAGTTTCCTTTTTAGCCTTGCTTCACGCGCTCGAAGGGCTATGACTTTGGCGGAGGTCACGCAATCTCCGCGTACGCGCCCGGCAAATCGCGACTTAGCTCGTAGGGAGAAAAAGCGTGCGCGTTAGGGCCTGGAACGAATCCTACGTGAGAGGGATCAACGAGCGACGGAAAGGACCAAAGTTCGGCGACCCGGCCATTTTGGGTGGCGACTACTGGTACTTTCCCGCGCCTTGTTATCGTCCAGCCGGCAAGAGACAGCAATTGCGCGATTGGCTCCAACTCAAGTATCTGGCGCTCCCTGTCAAATAGCACTGGCACATCGCCTGTCTTGGCGAATCGAGCCAAATCGGTTGCCAAAAACCGATTTAGCGACTCATGGTGCAACCGATTGCCGTAGTGGCGCAGGCATTTGTCGCAGGATGATGGGCACACGCAGTTAGTAAGGAGGTCTTCCACTCTTTTGAATACCGCCTTGAAATCCTCGCCTGCCTCCGTTGCGTATCCGGCCCCTCCAGAGAGGGTGTCGTATACAAAAATATCTGCAAAATGATCGTTGCCATGTCTAACAAATCGATAGCCGGAGTTGATTTCCCGGATATCAATGTCCAGCTCCCTGGAAATCCCGATAACTAGTGCCTCGCAAAGTGATTGCAAAGCGTCCGCTAGCGGCTGGCGCGCCCGCTTGGCACGAGGATCGAAACGAAACGGCTTTCCAATCGGTAACCGGAACAACAAAATATCTGAGAAAAACGAATAGCCAAGGTAGACCTGCTCGAACTCCCCATTGCAAATACGGGACGGCGGCGAAACGCCCTTGCGAAGATCTATGCGGTAGTCCCTTGGATGCGGCCCTAACGGCTTGCCGTCCAAAGATGTCTTGCCACACAGGTTGCACACCAGGAACCCGTCACCTTGATTGCCGACAGCTCCCTTATTCACCATTACCAACGGTTGATTGCGGGCGAAGGCAAGTTTTCCCTGCTGAAAGAATGGCTGCCAGTCGAATGAAGCGCCGCCTTCTGGTAAAGGCAGCTGCGCACCAGTTGTTTGGCTAAATACCTGCTCGTCATCGTATTCGTCAACTTCTCGACCTCCATCTGGATAGACGATTTCGGGCTGTACAACGGTTACCGCGCTTAGCTCGCCGAAACGGCAAAGTGGACACAGCTTTTTTTCACCTAACTCATGCATGAAGCCAGCTGTAAAGAGACAAGCCGAGCAGTGCACGAGATCGGAAGAGCGTCGTGATAAACGTTGTGCCCTGTCAACGACAACAGACGTGCCCCCAGCGGTTACGCTGCCAACCCGGTATGTCTTCTTGTTGACGACAACGAAGCGTCCAGGAGCGTATTCGGAAAGCGCAATGTTCAACCCTTGTTGTGGTCTTTGAACGATCTGCACACGACGCCCTGGCCCGACCCTTTCCTGTTCTATTTGCAGCGCGCACAAGTCTCGCGGAAAGGCATACGAAGGAAGAAATCCATGGCTAAAAAGAAATTCGATCAGATACTCATCGGCTTGATCGATGTGTTCTTGGTCTGTCGGTCGCGCCTCTTCAAGTCCAAGAACGAATTCCTCTGCGATTTGTGCGGGACTTTTCGTGAAACTCTCAGGCAGCCAGATTTTGGTCGATTCATGCGTGCTCAAAACTGCGTCGGAGGCCAACCACTTACTGAGCGATTTGAAACTAAATTCCCCTTCGCCGGTGTAGAACTCCCATGTATCCCCTAGCATCGAGAAAATATTCGCACTTCCGCTTCCGGCGCCCTTGGAATGAAAAAACGCTTGGACCAGCTGCGCCCGAACGTGCCGTTCGACAATTTTCGGATTCCCAGTATCGACGCTTGGCAACGTTGGCTCACCGGCGATAATTTTCTTTGGATTTTCGAAGTAATAGTTGTCGTGCGGGCTGTTTTGCGCGAAGGTGATAACCGTTGAGATCGCCGAGCCCCTTCTTCCCGCCCTTCCTGCACGCTGCTGATAGTTTTGGCGGAGCGGCGGTACATTTCTTAGACCTACAGCAACGAGCGATCCGATATCGATCCCGACTTCCATCGTCGTTGTACTGCTCAAGACATCGATCGACGTATCTACGTCATTAACAAGAATGTCCTTAAATCGTCTTTCGAACTCTTCCGTGGTGGGCGCCGGATCATCCACATCCCGGTAAGACAACTGCGCTGTGTGCTCCTCGACCGTGAGATTGAGGGGTTGATCTCTACCCTCTAAAGCGTTCACGACCGGGTCTCGCCAAAACCCCTTTCTAGCCCGTAGATATGATGTTGTTCCCGGCTCGACGGCGACGGCGCCCGGCGTGAGGCAATTGGGACAGTGCCCCCACCAGGTGGTAGCTGATACAGCAGTACAGCTGTTGCACTGATACCAGCGCTGGTTAAGTGCCAGCTCTAGTGCGACTCGTCTAGGCGCGAGGAACATTGCACCCGATGCGTCTCGCTCGCATAGCGCATCGGAGAAACTCTTAAGCAATGGTTCTATGTCGCCTAAACGTCCGATCAAGAATTTCTGTTGTCGTTTGCTGAATCCATTTATAGACGTCAATCCGCTAACTGGGTAACCCGCCGCCTTTATCCGGATTCCGAGCTTTACTGACGGATCGAAGGCAAACTCATTCGCGAACCCTTGCAACCACACCCGTGACAATGACAGCGAGTCTTCCACCCCGAGAGCAGCGTAACTTTCAGTGATAGCCCTTTGAGCTCTGCCGGTCGGTGTCAGATACCCAAGCGTAAGGGCATTGATTGAATAGAAGCGGGAGCCGAGTTGCCTGAGAAGAAGAGCGGTAAATCCCGCTGGCGGAGAGGCGCCAAATTCACGGATAGCCTCCGCTAGGTCTCCGCTATGCCACTTCTTGTACTCGCGCACGTCCCTCTGAAGTGCGTGTCTATCATCGCCGTCTAGTAGTTGGAGACCCGTTCGGCTCAGAACGTCCAGGAAAGCCACATAGATCCAATGGCTCAGGATTGGTTCATGTCCGATCTTCTTCAGGGCGCTTACAGCCAACAACAAAAGTTGCCTAAAAACGTCTTGTTCGATTTCTCGAGGAATATCGCGAGCGAGGCGAGCGGCCTTTTGGCGGCCATCGGAGAAGAGTAAGGACTTCCGGCCACCGTTTGGAGATTGCTCTGATGGCACTTGCGTCATAGGCTGAAGCGCCACTTGCTCGCGAATAAGGTGCGCGAAAGGTGCTTCGCCTTTCGTCATCAGGTCCATGATCTTCGACGTTCCCTGCCAGCGCCTAACGCAAACCGGACATTCCCCGTTAAACGTCAAGACTAAACGCGCACCTTCAGAGATGAGCCCGTCTGGACGGACCACAGATAAATAGTCCTTAGACTCCTCTTTGCTGGGGGCTCGAGGAACTAGTCGGCCGGTAGGGATATGGAGCCAGGTTTTGGATCCCTCGGTATCCACGGACTTCCTGTCAACTTCCACAAGAAAATGCGCCTCTAGGAGGTTTAGCTCGGACCAAAGCCCACTGGACTTTTCATGCCAAAGGAAGTCGCCATGCTCATCCGCAAGAAATCCCCGGATAAAGGCTGCGCCGCAGTCCCGGTGCGTAAGCAACTCATAGACACGCGATCCACATTCGCACCGTAGTTGTGGGCTCGAAAACAACCGTCCGAGCTTGCTTGCCTCACCTTTTGATCGCCGTCCCGGACAACTCGGATTTACGCAGGTATATAGGCCAGGAAGGCCGCGAAAGAACAGATGCGATCTAACGGGCGCAAATACACGATTGGTCCCCTTCTCCCTTGCAAAGGACATAAGGGCAAGAAGACTCTCCAGTGCTCGTTCTGCGTTCTTGCCGCCCGGAAAGACGACCTGAGCGATTGCGCCGAGAGCGTGAGGGCGCGCCGTTATGAGATTCGCCGCTAGAGCCGCTGGCCCGAAGCCCCGAAGCCAGCTATATGCTGAGTGCCTAAGACTTTCCTCGTTTAGCGACCCATTCGGAATTGGTTTGCCAACTTTTCGGCCCAAATCGCTCAGTGACGCTTGAGCCAGTTCTGTTGATTCGAAGACTCTATGCAGAGACGCAAAGTTGAACTCCGAAAGAGCTCCTTCCTCTACTGATGTGGCAGCGCGTTCACCGCTCTTCCTATCCAAATCTCCAGTGATCAGCGTAAAGGGTTCTTGTGCTGCTCGATGTCCCGTAAGATTTGCAGCGAAGAGCTTAATCAGCCGCTGCGCCTCCTCGGTGGACCCGAGACTCGCGCTTGTCAATGCATAGCGCACGCGGTCCCGATCTACACCAAGACGCGAGTGTAGTCGCCGCAAGAGGTAAGCAACCTCCGCCCCACCGGACCCGCGATACATATGCGCTTCATCCAGAACGACGATAAATCGATTGTCTTTGTCACTTGCTAGCCATTGCGCCGTTTGATCAAAAATGGGTTTCTCAACCGGTCGGAGCATCATGTACTCCAACATCGAGTAGTTGGTAACGAGCAGGTCGGGTGCTCTCCGGTGCATTTCGTGTCGCGATAGCAACTCCGAATCCTCGTCACCGGTTAGGAAGGATGACTTTACAAACTGCTCGATATCCTTCGCTGGCCATTTTCCTTCCTTCTCCAATCTCTCCCGAACTTCTTGGGAAAGCCCCTGATACAGCTGTTCGAGCAGCTTTCCGACGCGATCTCGATCCTTGCTTGGCGACGATATGCCTGGGTATGGAGTTCGGCTCGTATACATACCGAATGTGGCAAGACCACGGCGACTGCCTCTCAGCGACTTTGCGATTTCTCGATTTCCAAACAGTCGCCTGAGCCGGCCGAGCTGGTCGTTTACGAGTGCATTCATCGGATACAACAAGAGAGCACGGACGCCGGGTCTATTCCAGGAATCCGGTCTGTGTCGAGACTCGACCGCCAGGGATCCCATAATTGGCATCAGAAAACTTTCTGTTTTTCCCGATCCCGTGCCAGTCGCCACAATGATTTCTTTGCCCTGACCAAGAAACATTTCCAAGGCCGCGCCTTGGTGTGTGTAAGGCTCAGGAAAGATGCCTGTGTTGGGTTGTGTGGAAGCAACGGCGAGAATGTCTTTTGCGGCATCTGGAATCGAAAGTGTCGTATAAGGTTTCCCGGTAACGTAAAAAGGGGTGGCCTCTAGTTGCGGCTCTTGGTACGTGACTCCAATTTTCTCAAGAAGCTCACGCCGCTCACCTATTAACGCCTCGTCCCATATGTGGTACTGAGCTTCGAGGTACTGATGGAACGTCTTCGTCAGGCCTTGAAAGACGGATTGCGCTGAATAGATTTTCTTATCAGGCATTGGCGGCCTTAATCTCGCAACCCAGCCTTTGCAACGCGCGGGCTATCGTTTGCAAGCGCTCTTCAGTGCGCACCTGGTACATCTTGCCCAAGCGCGAATCACATCTAGCGGCAAGCCCAAGAAGCAAGCGGCGCTCGGGTCGAGGCAAGACAGAAAACGTGCGAATTAGGTAGCCACCGTTTTCTTCATCCAATAGAACTGTAATGGGCCGCTCGGTCAACGCAGCAATTCCATACTGCAGACGATCCACTTCGCTGGGCGTAGGTGATTCCGCGACTACCTTCCCGCGTTCTAAAGTGCCAAAGAAGTATCGATAATAGTTTCCAGTCAATCGTGAACGGCAAAGGATAGTCTTGCTGTCTGAAGTAGCTGCTTGCCGAGCATCCGCAGCCCAGCCTGGCATTGTGCGTTTGCCAAAACTCCCTGTAGTGCGCTGCAGACAGAAAAACTCAATGCTTTGCGGCTCAATGGTGGGCGACATCTCCTTTGCCGCCTTCTCAATCATATTGGCAGCCCAAGCTCTGGTCTCAACGACATTAAATCCCGCCCAATCACTTAAGGATTGCTTTGGCAGATCAATTTCAGATGCACGTAAAACTAGGCGCGCATAGCCTGCACGCTGTACCCCAGCGAAATGTCGGTCGAGTTCTTCGGTGGGTATCGGAGCGATAAGAATTTCGCTCTGCTCCAACGCAACCAGTCGGGGAGGAGTCGGAGCCCAATAGCCGCCCTTAAGCTCCTGCACCTCTCTCATCAAAGTCAACACGTTCAACACATACCTTAGGCTCTGCCCGACGCCCGCTCGGTCAAATGCGTTGCGCAATTTCAGTACGTGGATTTCTCGGGCGCGGCTGCTCGAAACGTATGCCAACGCGGCAAGCTGTCCGCGGCCGTACTCAACTACATCTCTTTGTCCTCCGGGCCAGTTTGAAGTTGGCGCATTCCGACCAAGTTGACGTCGACTGACTTCTTGTACTGTCTTCACTCTCCCCCCGTGCTAACACAAACAATACCGGGTCCACGGCTTTAGTATCAAGCGACCATACAAACCGATCAGCGCATCAGCGCTTGGCAGAGAAACGACAGACTGACGTCCATCCGATAGTCAATATCGGAGTGGTCGTCATCGAACTCCTCGTAGCGGTGCCTGATGCCCGCCGCCGCCAGGCGCTGCGACAGGATGCGTGAGCCGTAATGAATGTGATACTGATCGCGCCAGCCGCAGTCGATGTAGATCCCGCGCAGTGACTTCAGGTTTTCCTGATATCTCGAAACCAGATTGATCGGATCCTGCCGCCGCCAATTGCGCCAGCGCTCCTCGATCACCTCCCCCGACTCCGCATTGAACGGAATCCTAAACCCATTCGGCGCCCGCGGATCCGGGTCATAAGTCGCCGCCATGCACAAATTCATGATGGCGTGGCCCTCCTTCCCCGAGAGCTTCTCCTTCTTCCACACGTGCGCGAGGAAGCGCTTGATGCGCCCGTCGTCCAGGCCCTTGTCCAAACCTTTGCGCCGCGCCTCGCGGCGCGAGTCGTAAACACCGGCCTTGCGCTTGGGCACGCGGTACTTGGCGAGCTCGTTCAGGGTGTTCGGCCAGTCGTGCCAGTAGACAAAGTCGACGTGGATGATTGCGCCGTAGCCGCCTGAGGACTTGCCGAAGCAGCCGCGGTGGTCCAGGCTAGCCAGAGTGCGGAACTCCCGATCGACGAAGGGAATGATCTCGCGCGTGAGGTAGTCGGCGTAGTCGCCGATCGCGGAGGAGTTGACGTACTGGTTGCCCCCGAGCGCGGTGAAGCAGTCCGGGAACACGATGATCGCG
>Ga0210377_10002994_pt1 | contig 14584 bp, 9 predicted proteins | sample PLM4_65_b1redo_FD_155480 | JGI IMG/M metagenome (GOLD analysis project Ga0210377, IMG submission 155480) | Groundwater sediment microbial communities from an aquifer in East River, Colorado, USA - PLM4_65_b1 redo | ecosystem: Environmental > Terrestrial > Soil > Riparian zone | place: USA: East...
AACTGGAGAAAAAGCTACCCGGCGGGTCCCTTTCTGCAGCGCATCTCCTCGACCTGCAGGCGCCTCGGGGTCGATGGCAATCGCCTGGTGATTATTCCGCCCTTGCCCACCATTGCTGACATCCAAGCGATGTTGGGAGGCGTCGCGGATGTTTACCTCGACTCGTTTCCGCATTCAGGAATGACCTCTCTCATCGATCCCTTTTTAGCGGGGATACCGACCGTGGTGCTGGAAGGAAATTCGCAGCGTTCCAGAATGGCCTCGGGCGCCCTCCGGGACATGGATATTCCTGAGTTGATCGCCGCGGATGAAGCATCGTATATCCGGCTCGCCGTGCAGCTTGGGCAAGACGCGGCCCTGCGAGAGAAATTTAGCCGGCAAATTCGCGACAAAATCGCCAAGCCACCGAAATTTCTCGATCCCCATTGGTACGGCATTGAAATGACCCGCCTGCTGCAAACACTCGTCGTTCAGCGAGACCAGGGAAGCTGAGACGGGATCGGTTAAGTGACTTACAGTCCGTTCGCACCTGTAATCCCCGGTGCAAATGGACTTATTTCACCGCTCCCTTAGGGAGCCCCTGAATACGTCGCGACGGAAATTCTCGTATTCGCCCGATACACTGACTTGACTATAAAAAGCAGACCGGCCAACATTGGAATGGTGACCAGACTGGATGTACTGCCTAGCCGTGCGCCTGCCGCGCGTAGCGATCGAAGGGGGATAGGTTAGAACCCACCTCAAAACCCCTTCTCCCCGAGGGAAGAGGGATTATGAGGCAGGTGCTAGTAACTATTGCGCCAAGAAGAAACTAAGTATAAGTAACAGGTATTGCTGTCTTTATGGGAAGTAACAAGCTCGTGATCTCTACCCCAAAGTACGCCGCGATAAAAAACCGGAATCTCCATCAGATCATGACCGCGTCGCCCAGCGGCGTTCCCACATTGCCCTGCCTGTTCGCGAGCCAAGCTGAAAATAAATTGTTCGTAAGGATGGCATCGTGACTGAACAAACTCCCGTCGTCGAACAACTTCAGGCCGCGCTCGGTGCGGATCGTTATGTGGTGGTCCGGAACTTTTTGCCGCCGCGCGTAACCATGGTCGCCTACCGTTACGCGCTCATGAAAGTCCAAAATGGAGAATTCAGCTTATCCGACACGCAGGTTCCGAATACGCCGGCCTTCTACGGCGATACGCTGATGGAAGTACTGCTCGAAAGCGCGGTACCGGCCGTGGAGCGCATTGTCGGCGACCTGCTCTACCCTACTTACTCGTATATGCGTGTCTATAAGCGAGGTGATCGGCTCGCGCCACACATTGACCGTCCGTCCTGCGAGGTCAGCATGACCCTTTGCCTAGGCTACAACACGGTCGGCGCGGGCGATCCCGAATTCTGCTGGCCGATCGGCGTGGACAACTCGATCAACTACAGCCTAGACCCGACGAAGGCGAGCCTTCCGTCGGCCCCCGGGAAAGGCAAAAACATCTATCTCAAGCCTGGGGATGGACTCATCTATTACGGCACTGAAATCCTCCATTGGCGTGATCCTTTTCCGGCCGATCACCAAGTACAACTGTTTTTCCACTTCGTGCGGCGGAACGGGCCTTATGCACAGCATAAATTCGATCAACGACTTTCGCTCGGCGCCGCGCACAATGCGCAGCGACTGGCGGACCCGCGCGCTCAAGCAAAATCTGCTGCAGTGCCGCCCGCCACCGAAACACTAACCACCCGGAAACCGGACGCGTTACCGCCGGGGGTACTAGTAGTTGAAAATTTTTTGACCGAACCACAAACGCGCTATTTACTCGAATTGTCGGCACGCGGGCAGACGGGAGCCGCGCGCACCGGCACGGTCAAGGTCGATGGAAGTGTCTCGCTCGAACAAGATTCTAGCTTTCAGGCGACGCGTATCGAGCTCACGGATGAACTTCCTGCGCTGCGGCAGATTTGCGACCCGATTTTCCGTCAGGTCATACCCCGACATTATGGTCTGGAGATCGAGTGGTACGAGCAGCCACATATCCTCAGTTATCAGCCAGGCGGTCAATACGGGATGCATGCGGACTCGGAACAACAAGATCCGGCTACCCAGCGTTGGATCAGGGGGGTGGATCGGGACATCAGCTTATTGGTCTACCTGGATATGGATTTCGAGGGAGGCGCGCTTTATTTCCCGTCACTCGGCTACCGGCTGCAGCCGCGGCGCGGCATGCTGGTCTGTTTTCCCTCAGATCACCGTTACGTGCATGTCGCCGAGCCCGTTACCGCCGGTGTACGCCATGTCCTTATTTCGTGGGCTGCTGCGCGTGGTACGTCGCGCGTTCATCCCACGCCGCCGATGAAGGTGATTCGCCTGTAGTCCGCATTGTGTCACGCCGGCCGGCCCGGTATCGTGGGGAAGCCGCGATCTCTCAGGAAGGTGTCTGGCGATCGCCCGGCGGGGGTTCGGCTTCATTTGGCAATCGCCCCACCGATAAGTCCAATCCCCCACGCAAAAGCCTTGCCGAAGGGATTCCTGGGCGAGCACACGCCATGGGAATCTATGATCTCGCGTGTCTCGTATTGCCGGGTAAGTTCCCGCCAGAAGAGCCCGACTTCATTCCCGGTACCCCAGTTTTCAGGCAGCATGCAGATATCATGCAAGGTCAGTAGTCCATCAGGAGCCATGAACTCCCGGTACATCTCAAAATCCGAGCGCACACCTGCATATGAGTGATCGCCATCGATGAATAGCAGATCGACCTTCCGGCCATTCAGAATTTTCGCAACTTTCTCTTTAGTCGAATGCAAGCGGGAATTTTCAGGAATGAAATGGAAACGCTGGCTGTCAGGGCCAAACGTTGCGAAGAACTCGCGTTCTTCGTCGGTCTGACCGCCGCAATTCGGGGCCCCCGGGAGGTCAATGCTGATGATCTCGGCACAGGGGTCTGCCAATTGACTGAAGCAGTACAACATGCCTCCCCTGGCCGTGCCGATTTCAAGGACGATCTTTGGGCGTCTCTCCTTGACGATTTGCAGATATTCCTTCTGCTCGTATCGGTTCTGTATTGCAATAATCCCGGTCTGCGTCTTGTCGACCAGGTTGTCGAGGTCAACCTGGCCGTCGGTGCACCAGCCCATTTTTTCGATTGCGTTGATTACGCTAACGTGGGCATCGGTAACCTGATGTTTCGGAAGCCCGCGAATCAACTGACTGGCGAGTGCTGCCCCGGCCGCACTGGTGCCAATAACGCCGGGAAGCCAGGAGTGATAAAGCACGTATTCCTGGTTCAGGCTGTTGACGACGGACAGCATATTATCGTTGGATAGCGCATTATCCCTGATGCGTTTGGCGAATTCATCGTTCCCGATTTTCTGCCACAGGCGGGTATTGGCAAGATACTCCCGGTACGGGCCGGATTTCGTTACCCGGATATTTCGGTGGGCACAAATCATATCGCCTGACATATCATCGCCTCATCGCCATCTTCCCGCATTGCGATGTGCCATTGCTCGGCGCGTTCGCCGCTCGCACAAAGGGGACCGCTTCTGCTCAGGCCTATTCGATGGCCAGCCGCTTTTATGCGACAAGTCCCTGCATCGGATGAAGCAGCTGAATAGGAAGATCGAGTCCACGAGCCATCGTGTGCAAACCTTTCTCCCAGGACAAGTGGGTTGCCGGTATTCCATCCAGCCCAATATTTTTTTGATCCAGAACGGCGCTCATGGGTATGTGCGGGGATCTCTCTCCTTGAAAGAGAAATTCCGCATAAGGTATTAACGCACGCGGCTTAAGACGCCTGGCCCAACGCGTGGCATCGAGATGAGTGGGGTGATACCTGACCAGCTCAGGTCGATGGATTAACTCATTGGAGAAGTGACGAAGATTTGCCGCGTAAAACGCCGGTTCATGTTTCTGGCCCGATGAACAAAAAAGAAAAAAGTCGATCGGGCCCAGGCCGGCGACTTTTTCGATCACATTCTCCATATCTCCGTCTTCGTTGTAGCAGGCATCCACGCTTCCATATAAAGTATGCTCGCCAAATTTAACGTAATAGGTGAAACCATCGAATTGAGAATTGAGCCCGAAAGGTTCGCCGTAGAAAGCGGCCAGGGTGAGTGTAATGTTCCCCAGGGTAACCACTTCCCAGGGTTCTTTTTCCTCAACCCGGGTAAATCCCAGCTCTCTCAAATAGGGACCCATGGGGGGGTTTGCGAAGGATGGATGTTTGACCCGGGGAACAATCATCCGCATGTCTCGTCGCAAACGAGCCAGATTTGGGTAATCAAAATGATCCCAATGGCAGTGGGAAATTAATATCGCGCTCGCGTGATTGAGAACAGCGTCAATGGGAAGGCTTTCATCGGCCAATGCCCTGGTAGAAGGCGTGACGACTGGATCTATGGCGAGGATATCCTCACCTGAGCGCACGAGAAGTCCGGAATGCCCCAGAAAAAGAAACTCGGGAATCTCGTGAAGTTCCAATCGATGTTGCTCTCTTTTTTCCACCAGGTTGCGTGTAATCAATGTCTGAAGAAGTGCGATCCCTTCTTCGTTCCCGGACAAGTTCTCCACAATTTGCCGAGAGGTATGATCTCCGTTGAGAAAGGGGAAAACGGCCAGTGCGTTCTTCACGGAACCGACTTTGTGAATCACCACCCACCCTTTCCCGGTCAAGGCCAGGAGCAACCATTGACTACGCTCGAAAGGGGAACTCCAATCGGTCATCGATTGATTACGGATGTGCCATATTTCCCCATCGCTTTCGAACCGATACAGTCCTAAACTCCCCATACCCGATGCAATTTGAGACGCGTAAGGCTGAACCTGTTCAGCCGTTGGAAAATCCATATTCAAGGGTTTGAGAATGCTTCTAATTCTTTCCGCGTCAGTCGTTGTGCCGGGGGCATAATAAACACTTTGAGCGCAGGCAGATTGCTGGTACCCGGCCGAGATTTGCGTTACCCCCCGAGAAAAAAACTCATAATCCTTGAGTGTGACCAGCATCCAATCGAACGACCTGAGATGTAAGGTATCCATCATTCCTCATGTAACAATCGACTACCTGGCGTCCGAATATAAGTGGCTCGCCAAATCCATCTGGCAATGGTAGCCAAACACCTTATACAACATATTGTTCAGCAATAGACCGCCCTTTTCATCCCGGCCATAGGCAATGGCAGCCTCTCGGGATCTGCGGCAACGGTCACTGATCCAGTTCCATTTCAGACCACTAAAAAACCGTCCCACCGGCGGGTCATCCAGACTGTCACCCTTAGGACTTGTACTGTATGCCACACCATGCTGTTTCAGGCACGCCGCTTCGCTGCCCAAAGTCAGCTTGCCGGCTGCACTCGTCCCCCACAATGATCGATCCACCCTGGTTCTCGCATACGCGAGACCGCTTTGAATTCCTTCAGGGGGTAGGCATTGCTTTTGATTTTATTTACCAACCTACGCCCGCTGCCTGAGCCAGTCAAGCCAAAACCCTTCCCATGACAACATGAGCCCGAACGGGGATGCGCGCGCGACGCGTGGGTTATTTTGTTCGCCGCCTCGAACCGCTCATCGCCTCGCGGGTTGGCTGTTGGGGCTTACTGTCATTACCCGCCACATCACCCTCGCACTGCCGCCGACCGATCTCTGTCACTTCCACAACGCGGCGCGCAGGATATTTTTTACCATGTGGCGTTACGCACGAAAAGACATAGGGAACCTCAGGTTCGGTCTTCCTTCTCGCTTCGGCGGAAAGGTGGGCATAGTGCGCCGGTCTTCAGTGAACGTAACGGGATATCCACGTCCCCTCGCGTCTTCGGTCTCCGCGCGGCAATCGTGCCTGCACAGCTTCGCTTCGGCAGGCGCGGCCACCCCGCGGTCCTGCACACCACCCTGGCCCATCATGACGTGCGTCGCACGAAACGCGGTTATTGCGTGCGCTTCGCCGCGGTGTTCCGCACCTTGTGGCTTACATAAAAAAAGGGGGGATCAAGTTGCTTGATCCCCCCGTCTACAACGGTTCTTACAGTCTGGGCAACGTTAGCCCATTTATTATGACGTTACGATCGACTTAGGCATTACGCTTCTTGCGGCGCGCAATCCCCGCCAGACCCAACAGACCGGAGCCGAACAGCCAGACAGCGGCCGGAACAGGTACTGCCGCTACTTGGCAGGCATCCGTACCGGTACCCGTGTCCGTGCACGTGGTAACGTGCATGCTCAGGATGTCGAAGTTGGCGTTGAAGCCCGGGAAAGGCGAAGTCCGCATTGGCGAACCACCGATGCCACTATCACCGTTCGTGGCATCAACGATTGTGTCGGTGATCAGCGGCAGGGTGCCGCTCGGATTGTCGCCGAGAACGATCGGGTTCGGTGGGCCCGCAGCGTCTGTATCAACGTTCGTCGTGTTGAAAATGGTGGTGCCCATGACGGTTGGGCCGATCGGGTACAGCGTTCCACCCGCTCCGATCAGAGTGTCGGTATTGTCGCTGGCGGCCAGTGCGCCGAAAGTACCACCAGTAACTGCTTGGCTAACCGTCAGGCCACCGGCCACGTTGCCGAAGAAGCCCGTCGCGTCCAACACGATGCTGACCGGAATGCCGTTGTTGCCGTTCCAGTTAAAGCCCATGTTGCCCAGTACCAGCGCCCCAGGGCCGCCCACGCCATCGCCGATCGCCTGGAAGGTGATCGTGGTGGCAATCGCCGTGCCGCTGCCGAAGAACGAGAACGGTACCACCGTTCCCGTACCAGCGCCCGTGGCTGTGTTAAAGCTGAGAGTGCCGGTTACGACGGAACGATTACCCAAATAGACATTACTAGCGGTATCGCTGTTCGGAACGAAGGTACCATCGGACCCAATCATCGTGAAAGTACCGCTCCATGTTCCAGCGACTATATCGGCGTTTGCCGAGGTGGAAACAACCCCCAGCGCGCTGATTATCGCAGCACTTAACAAAGTCTTTTTCATATTCATATTAAAAAACTCCTCCAAAAACGTTGGTTAAGATTGCAATCTATATATGCATGCAGCACGTACTCTATAGCAATCGCTGTACCACATTTATTTATTGTTTAAAAATTAATGTGTTAGATGTCTTTCATTAAGTAAATGTGATCATTGTAATGACTAGAATGTAAGTTTTACCGACAGCTAGTGGTCATGGAGAAAATGCGCTGGCATGATAGAAACCATTTATAATCACGTCGTTACAAAATTTTTGATGTGAGTCGACGGGGTTTTCTGGACAGAATGCTTGCCTTACAGACGCAGAGGATAGTAATGTTTTCAGAGTATAAAATACGTATATTCTTTAATTATCATAATGTTATAGATATAGCCCACTGTTAGAAAATCCAACAAAGTCAGCGACGATTTGATGCTCCAAGCTATGCCCTGACTCAATTTCAGGGTTGGGACAGATAAACCAAGACAGACTCATGTCCTGAGGCTGATTCGCCTGACATTGTCCATATTTCACTAGGATGGCCATGCGTTTTCCTGGTTCGTCAAATAGCCAAGCCAGAATGTGTTGAAATTTAGAGCTAAGAAACCTCTGAACAAGCACCAAAAAAGAACGTCCCTTCCCCCTTCATGGGGGCGCGTCCTTTCCGCGCACCCTGGGCAGAAACGACAGGATGGGGGGTGAACAGCATCAAGGGCTTACGCCATTGCACCCCTGCCCCCAGCCCTCCCCCTTCAAGGGGGAGGGGGACTTAATCAGGGTTCCCTAAGGCTGTTTTACAAATCTACTCTAATTTTTTTAGGTTACCTTGTGACCTGACAATGTCTAGAGGTTTTTTCAGAGGGCCGCGCCGCATGTCATACCAATTCTCAATGCGTACTTAACTCAAATTTTGCAGGGCACGAGACCATCAGCACCGGCTACGCGCGCGACCCAGTCTTGCATGTGGCCGCCATTAGCCACCTCCCGGCAAGCCACCACGAAGAACTCTCGAATTTTATCTACTTAGTGATAAAGGCGAGGTCTTGACAAATAGCACTCGTCTAGAGAAGCTACTCGTGTGGGTGCCGTGCGAGTTGGAAAAATCCGGACTTCAGCTTTAGCTTTAAGTTATTGTATGCGGGGTTAAAGCATGGGGCTCAGATAAAACTTTAAACTAAAAATAAAAATATTTATTTTCTAAGGTCGTTTTCACCGCCAGCGGCAGTAAAATCAACGGACGATATTAAATTTTATTTCAGGGCGAGTCGCCTAGTTGCCAAAGGGTGCTGTCGCCTTGGAGGATTTATATCATTCGCGCGATTCAATGCGATGATGGATGTTTCAATAAAAATGCTTTGCGTATTTCTTTGGAGGAGATGTTAAATGATTTCGATCCGCAAGGAGTGGCTTGCTTTTGTGCTCGGCATGCTCGCCGTGCCAATTCCCGTTTACGCCACCAACGGCATGTTCATGATCGGCCATGGAGCCAAGGCGACCGGCATGGGTGGCGCAGGGGTGGCCTACCCTCAAGACGGGATGGCGGCGGCCTACAATCCGGCGTCCATGACCGGTGTCGGTGAGGCGCGCCTCGATGCGACGCTCGAGCTGTTCTCTCCACCGCGCGCTATACAACACAACAGCACCTTGCTCCCGGCCGACGAGCGTAGCAGAGACAACCTGTTTCCGATTCCGGCCATCGGCGCTGTTTTGTCCAATCCCGCCACGCCGTTTGCCATGGGCATGGCAGTTATTGGCGCGGGTCTTGGAACCAATTACAACCAGGGCCAAGTGGATGCCAGTGGTAATTGCGTCCCGAATGTTTTCAATCCCTGCCTTACCGCCTCGCCTTACAAGAGGGTCGGCGTGTTCCTGATGCAGATGCAGATGTTGCCCAGCCTTGCCTTCAAGATTGATGATCACAATAGTCTCGGCTTTAGCGTTGTTATTGCCATGCAAACCTTCCGCGCATTTGGCCTCGAAGCCTTCGGTGACCTTGGTTTTAGCACCAACCAAACACAACTCACGAACAGAGGTTACGACTGGTCGTTTGGAGGTGGTTACCGTCTTGGCTGGTTCGGCCAGTACTTCGATGAGCGCCTGAACCTCGGGCTCAATTATTCGCCCAAGGTTCACATGCAAAGATTTAACGAGTACAAAGGGTTGTTCGCCCGCCGCGGAGAATTCGACATACCTGAAAACGTTACCGCGGGTTTTGCGTTCAAGTTTACTCCTAAATTCGCTGTCGCCTTTGACATAGAGCGTATTTACTGGCACAAAATTCCCTCTATTGGAAATCCGGGGCCAAATGTGGTGGACCCGACCGACATTAATCCTCAGTGTCCGGGCGTAGACACGACGGAATGCAATCTGGGTGGCGAGAAGGGTATGGGTTTCGGCTGGACAAATCAGACGGTCTACAAGATGGGTTTTGACTACAAGTACAGCAAAAACCTCACATTACGCGCCGGTTACAACTACGGCAAAACGCCGATTCCGGCAGACCAAGTGCTGTTCAATATGCTGGCCCCGGCCACGGTCGAGAAGCACGTGACCCTGGGCGCGACCCAGACCCTGAAAAGTGGGGACGAACTTACCTACACCTTCATGCATGCCTTCAGGAAAGAAATAAAAGGCCCGACCGCGTTCGGCCCGGGCGGCACGCCGGTTGTGGGGACCAATGCGTCGATCACCATGTCTCAGATCTCGCTTAGCATCGCGTATGGATTAAAGTTTTGAACCAGGGATATGCTTGAGCGGTAACAGGCGGCGTTATGTGCGTCGTCTTAGTTAAACATCCCGGATATTCCGGAGGAGTGTTACAAAATGAGTAAGTCTGTCAACAACATGTTCTTGAAAAAAACCATCCTCGCCGGTGCCCTGGCCGGCGCACTGGGCGCCAGTGTGCTGCCGCAATCGGCCTTGGCCACCGTCTACACGTTCAGCTTCGCGGGGGGTAACGGCAACGTATTCACGATGTTGAACAGCGGCGGACCCTTCGTGGCAAATTCCGATGGGGATGCGATAGCTCCCTGGTTTACGAATCGCACGCCCATCAATGGGACTATTACCTACGACACAACCCCTCCCGGCTCCGGCAGCATGGTCATTAATCCGTTCTCTTTCTTCGGCAGCGGCGTGGCGATTGCCACCACGATCACCTTCCAGGCGATCGGTGATGGCATCGGCGGTCCCGGCAACCTGATGCTAGGGAACATGGGTTTCAACTGGAACGGCAATAACGGCATTCCAGTCAGTATTGTGTGGGACGCCACCGGTTTTCTCGCCGCCGTTAACGGCGCTCCCATGAGCCCGGGGGACACGATCACGGGTGCGGGTATGGGCGGCGCTCTCCCCGCGAGCAACAACACCGACGATACGGCGGGCGCGGGCGGCACGACGTTCCCAATCGGCTCTGCGTTGATGGCCACCACCACGTCCAACACGACGAACGTTGATACGGACGCTGCGGGCCTGCCAAACCCGATCGTTCTCGGCGACAATCCGAGTGGCACCCTGCCGCTGATCTCCGACGCAATCGTCGATACCACGAATAGCGATACTGGCATCGGTGGCTCGCCAATGCGGACTGCCCCCTTCTCGGGCTTCAACGCCAACTTTGACTTTACAAATTTGTTGGTCACCTGCGTTGATGCGGATTGCGGCCAGGGCATCGTCACCGATACCACACCGGACAATGGTGCGCCCGCTGACGCGCGCATTACCGTCACCTTTAGTACCAGAATGACGGTGAGCACGGTGATCAACGCGATCACCCTGGTCGACGTCACCAACAGCAATGCCCCCATCGTCGTGACGGTCACGCCGAATACAACCGGGTCGAACAACGCAACGTATTCGGACACGTTTACCATCAGCTTCGCGGCCGACCAGAATCTAACAACCCCCGCGGTCGACATGGCTTACGACACGACCTACCGGGCGACGCTGGACAACACGAATGTTCTAGACGAGAGCTCAAACCCCCTTGATCCGAGTCCAAACAATACCTGGACCTGGACAATCGGGTCGATACCTCCGATTCAAGTATGCCAATCCGGGGTTATCGGCTCTGTACCCTTGGGCAGCAATTTCAGCATGCTCGATGCCGCCGGCAGGGTTTTCGGCGGCACGAACGACATCGCGTACGACTTCGGCAATGGTCCCAATAACGGTCACGATCCCGCGCTTCTGAATACCTTGGTATCTGGGACTCCTGGTGCAAACGGTACGCTCGGCATCGCCACGAACACTATGGCATCGACATTGCCGCATCCCTTCTTCGGAGCGGTGTGGACCGCGCATCATATTCGCCTCTTTGGTCCAGGCACTTACAGCATCAATACCGAGTGCAGCACGACGGATCTGGAAAACGGTGCTTGTACACTCAATGCCAACCCCGCGAAAAACCTCACCATGACCGTGGGCGCCGGTAAGATCGGCGCGCACATGCTGTTCGACTGGAACGGCAACCTTAATATCGACGTGGTGAATGTCTGGAGCCAAAACGCGGCCTGGACGGATCCGGACGTGGGCGATAAAAACAACCTCTGGACGGGTACCCGTTGGCTAGGCCCGAGCGGGTATACCGTCAACCCACCGACCCTCTGGTCCTATGTCTCCACCGACAGTGACGGCGATGGAGAAAACGGCGTGAAGATGATCGATGGGCCGTTCCAGAAATTCAGCGCCAACTTCAATTTGGGTCCGGCGGACAGTTGTCAGTCATCACCGCCTACCACCATTGCGATTGAAGATACCAAAAAAGTCGGCGGTTGCAGTCTCGGGGCTGGCAACGTTGATCTGACTGAACGAGGCGACTGGTGGTTGGTCGCGGGCTTCCTCGCCTGGCTCGGGCTTATCCGCAAGCGGTTGGCGCGGCAGCGGTCCTGATCGAGCGGTTCTATCCTTGGCTCAGCGGCGGCGCCCTGATGGGCGCCGCCTTTTTTTTCTACCCCGGCCGGGACTATGTTCTTGTCGGACTAATGCTGTTCCTGCCCTTGTTGGACCGAGGCTGGCATCCGACAACACCTCTGGTACCCCGGCGCTTCCTCCATATCTCGCTGGGTTTGGTCGTGGCTGCCATCGCCCTGCTGATGTGGCGGCCTTCGTTTCATTCTTATGCCATCACGACATTGCTGCTGGCCGCCATTCCCGAAGAATGGTTTTTTCGCGGCTACTTCATGACGCGCCTGGGTGGCGATACCCGCGCCAACCTGATCAGCTCGGTATTTTTTTCATTGATGCACGGTTTGACCCGAGGCTGGTTGATCGCGTCGCAGGTGTTCCTGCCTTCGCTCCTGTTTGGCTGGGTATTTCAGCGCAGCCGGGATCTTCCACTCGTGATCCTGCTGCATGCATTCTCCAACCTGATGTACGCCGTGGTTGTTTCAAGTCTGTAGAAACTTACTACGAATAGCCACGTTACGTGGCATTCGTGTCAATAAACCTGCCGGACTGACTTGTATGTTACATCTCTGATAATGTGCAATCGGGTTAAATTGAGCTACGCGGCGCAAACGTTGTTTAAGCTCGCAAATGTGTGAACGCTTTCTCTCCACCCCGCCCTTTCCAACAAGGAAGGATGGGGTGGCATATTTACCACGACTCCAGCAGCATTGTTCGTCGCCCCCGCGAGCGCCGTTGCTTGTCCTGCCTCATACGTTATCCAATCCGGAGTTATGCTCTTCGTGTGAGATACGCTCGTGATATTTATAGAGGATTTGCTGTAAAATAAGAGCGCTTGGTTCATTGTTGGCTGTATCGTGTCTATTGCCTGTCGTGCAATAGAAGATGATTTATTGAATATTGCCCGATCATTAAATGAGATTTATCGACATGAAAATACTTGCATTAGTCCTGTTTATATTCCTGACCGCATGCAGTTATCTCACGCCTTCCACACCATCAAGCCCGGACGTGGCAAAGGCATCCGATACGCCGACGGTGCCTGCGGACATCTACATAATTCAGCCGGGCGACATTCTTCATGTTGATGTGTGGAAAGAAAAAGATCTCCAACAAGAATTAATGGTGCAACCAGATGGAGTAATTAATTTACCGCTGGCTGGTAATATTGATGCCTCAGGTAAGACCATCGAGCAACTTCAAAAGGAAATTGCGACAAAACTTGCCAAATTTGTCCCTGACCCTGTAGTAACGCTTTCGGTCAAACAAAGCCTGGGTAACAAGATTTATATTGTCGGTAAGGTACTCAAGCCGGGTGATTATGTAGCCTATCGAAACACGGACATAATGCAGGCGCTCAGCATGGCGGGCGGGTTAACACCCTATGCTGCCGAGAATAAAATAAAGATCCTGCGTCGTGTAAATGGAAAGTTAATAGCTATTCCGTTCAAATATTCTCGAGTCGAAAAAGGGGAGGATCTGGAACAAAATATATTATTGCAAGGTGGTGATGTGGTGATAGTGCCTTGAGATCATCACAGTCGCGATAGGTTCGGCTGCTTATATCTTCAAGTTGAATTTTCGTATGAAATCGTACATCGTGGGACGGCTAATACCGAGTAGATCAGCAGCGGCGCTGATTTTACCTCCGGCATGACTTATTGCACGCACGATCGCCTGCCGCTCTGCCTGTTCCCTGACATGCCGCAGATCGAGTTGCGCCTCGTCTCTTGAAACTCCTTCCAGCTCCAAGTCTTTCGCCTGAACCTGCTTGCCTTCAGTCATAATTGCCGCTCGTTTGACGCGATTCATCAATTCACGAACGTTACCGGGCCAAGCGTAGGACTCCATTGCCATCAGGGCATCCTTACTGAAACCACGCAGGTTTTTTCCCTGTTCCTGACTGAATTGTCCCAGGAACATTTGGGCTAACAAGGAGATATCGCCGCCACGTTTGCACAGCGGCGGAATCTGTATCGAAATTTCACTAATTCGATAATAGAGATCCTCTCGGAAAGTGCCTAACTGGATTTTCGCTGCAAGATCCTGATGAGTCGCGCACACGACGCGCACATTGACGGGAATTTCCTCGCGTCCGCCGATGCGCTCCACCACGCGTTCCTGCAAGAATCTCAGCAGCTTGGCCTGCAAGGACAGAGGTAAATCGCCGACTTCATCGAGGAACAGCGTCCCGCCGTTGGCGAATTCGATTTTCCCCGGAGTTTGCTTAACGGCTCCGGTAAAGGCACCCCTTTCGTACCCAAAGAGTTCGCTTTCCAGAAGATTCTCCGGAATCGCCGCGCAATTGATGGCGATAAAACGGCTGCTCGCCCGTGGACTCAAGTCGTGTAGGGAGCGGGCGCAGAGTTCTTTGCCAGTGCCGCTGTCGCCCAGAAGCAGAATAGTGGCATCAGACGGTGCGACCTTTTCCACGGTGCGGCACACCTTGACCATTTCCGGGCTACAGGCCACCACACCTCCCACCGTGTGGTCGGTTTTCTGTTGCATGAGGTCACGGTTTTCCATTTCCAGCTCGCGCAGCCGATAAGCACGATTGACGATCAATCCCAGAATTTCGGCGTCAATCGGTTTATGGTAAAAATCGTAGGCACCGGACCCTACGGCTCGCACGGCGTTTTCTCGGTCGTTCTGGCCCGTGACCACAATCACCTTGGTGTCTGGGCTATGTGCCACGATTTCTTCCAATGTTGCCAGCCCTTCGCCGATGCCGTTGGCGTCCGGTGGTAGCCCTAGA
>Ga0210377_10002995_pt1 | contig 14584 bp, 17 predicted proteins | sample PLM4_65_b1redo_FD_155480 | JGI IMG/M metagenome (GOLD analysis project Ga0210377, IMG submission 155480) | Groundwater sediment microbial communities from an aquifer in East River, Colorado, USA - PLM4_65_b1 redo | ecosystem: Environmental > Terrestrial > Soil > Riparian zone | place: USA: East...
GCTACTTTGAAAACGCGATCAGCCGGGGCGGGCTGGTGATGTTTTACACGATGGGCCGCCATCTGGCTTTCTGGTGGCTGTTCGGGCTGGGCAACGCGGTGTGCTGGGCGATTCTATTCGGCCTGCTGTTTGGCGGCCTGCGCCCCACCGAGATTGAGACTACGCGGCCCAATCAGGGGATGCGGCTGTCGTTTCGCGGCGGCCAGATGGTGGGCCTCGGCGTGCTGCTGGGGCTGGGCGCGCTGCTCGTGCCGATGGTCACGAGCCTTGAATATTTCACCTACCATGAGCCGTTCAGAGTAGCTCTGGCGGGCGGAACAGTCACCGGGCTGTCTGTCTCCGGGCTGGCCAGCTTTGTGATGGGCCTCAGCTATGGCGCGCTCCCGGTGATCCAGCATATCACCGTCCGCGTGTTGCTGGCGTTTGTCGGCGCGCTGCCGCTGCGGCTGGCGTCTTTCCTCGATATGACCTCCGACCTGATCTTCACCCGCAAAGTCGGCGGCGGCTACATTTTTGTGCATCGGCTGTTGTTAGAGCACATGGCCGGAATCGAAACGGAAGAGCCTGCCGTCAAGCCAAAGTCGCGCCCGGCGACGGTGGACGGGACGGCGTACTGGTTTGTCCCGGCGACCGCCCGCCGCCAGATCGATTTCCGCAAGGTCGAGCGCGCCGCCCGGCGGGCGGGCCTGATGGCCGGGGGAGTGGCGGGGCTGGCCCTGCTGGCGATTATGCTGTCGGCCAATCTCCTGCCCAATCTGTACGCCATCGGCGGGGGAACGCCGTTGGGAGGCATCGCCGCGACAGGCTATGTCAGCGCCGGGCTGGGCTGGTCGCGTGACGGCGCGCAGGTGGCGACGGTGCACGCATCGGACGCCAGCGCCATTGATATCGACCTGTGGGACGCCGCCACCGGGACGCCGATACAACAGCCCTACCCCGGCGGGTTCGTCTTTGGCGGCGACAACGCTTCGCCGGATGGCCGCTACTGGCTGGCGCTCAACGTGATCGGCGGCGACGGCTTCCGCGACTATCGGGCCGATGTGTGGGTGTGGGATTTGACCACCGGGCAGGCCATCCAGACCCTGCCCGTCAGCGCCGACAGCCCCACATTCCCGCTGGCATGGTCGCCGGACGGCAAACGAGTCGCGGTGGGGCAGCCGGACAAGATCACCCTTTGGGACGCGCTCAAAGGCAAGCAGGCGCTGGCGATCCCTGGCGATGGCTGGATTCCGTTGGAGGTGACGTGGGCCGCCGACGGGTCGGCGGTCTCGGCGCGCTCCGCCGAGGGATATGTCGCCACCTACCGCGTCGCGGACGGCGAGAAGCTGGCGGCGTTTGGTGGCACGGGGGCGGGCGTGGGCGCGTTCTCGCCGGATGGCAGCCTTGTCGCGCTGGACGATCAGGCGTCGGACATTGGCTATTTTGTGTTTGAAACCAAGACCGGGCAACAGATCGGCCTGTTCACCAGCGAAGTGACCCGCATCGGCCAGATGCTTGAATTGTCGTGGTCGCCGGATGGCCGGAAAATCGCCGCCGTTCAGCAAACCCTGACGGGCGACGCTGTGATGACCCTGCGCGACGCGGCCACCGGCGCGGAGATACGCTCGATGCCGCTCAAAACGCTCGGCGCGGGCGGGTTCTCATGGTCGCCGGACGGCAGCCTGATCACAGTCGGGCAGCCCAACGGCGCGCTGGCGATTATCAACGCGGCGACAGGCAGGACGATCAACGGGGGCGTGTGGGCGCCGACCAACTGGGTTGTCAACCTGCCCTACTGGTCGCCCGATGGGGCAAATCTGGCGGCGCTGGGGGTGGATGATCGCAGCGTGATTATCAAGGCGGTTGAGCCGTGAGCATCAAGCACGGGTGATCGACCACGCCCTCTGCTATAATTGACACAGAGGCCATCGACATGAGCATTCTGATCATTCAACACATCGAAACTACGCCGGGCGTGATGGGCGGCAAGCCGCGCATCGCCGGGCGTCGCATCACTGTGCAAGACATCGCCCAGTGGCGCTACAGTGTCGGCTGGTCGGACGAACAGATCGCCGCCGAGTTCGGCCTGACGCTGGGGCAGGTTCACGCCGCGCTGTCGTATTACCACGACCACCGTGACGAGATTGACCGAGCCATACGCGAGGATCATGTCCTGGTGGGTGAGATGCGCGCCCGTGAAGAAGGCCGCCTTAATTGACGCCTGCTGAACTGATCAAGTTCTATCTGGACGAGAACATCCCGGCGTCGGTGGCGGCGCAGCTTCGCTTACAACAAATTGATGTCGTGCGTTGCCAGGAGCTTGGCATGAGGACGGCTGGCGACGTGGATCATCTGGCGCTGGCGACGGCGCAAGGCCGCGTTCTGGTCACATTCGACCAAGACTTTTTGCGGCTGAACGCTGAAGGACGCATCCATGCCGGCATTGCGTTTATAACCGAGCCAAAAAACGTCGGCGTGATCATCAAGGCGCTTGGGGAGCTTTATGAGCGTCGCGCGCCAGAACAAATGCGCAACCGCGTGTGGTATGTCGGCTAAGGCCGTAAGGCTGGGTCTCGATCAAGGATATGCTCGACGCTCGACCTGATCTGGATTAACGCTCGCTGGCATGTCACGAGCGGGCTGACAATCGTCCATACTTAATCAATGAGGGGTTTGTATGGCTGAACAAGCGCAAGACACAAGGCTGGGCAATGAAGTCAAGTTGTTGAAAAGCGGCAACCTGACGGGCGCGCTGGGGGGCCTCGGTTTAGCCGTCATTCTGATCGGCGCCGCGTTAGCGATAGGCATCATCTGGAACACCGCCGAAATTCCGGCGGCTTTGTGCGTTGCGGGCTTATTAATCTTCGCAGCGTCACTGTTTGGGCTGCCTTCCGCTATTCGCAACCGCAAGACGCAAATGGCAGTCCACGAACACGGTTTCGCCTTCAATGACGGCAAGACTCAATTCTCGATCCGCTGGGACGAGATCACGGCGGTGTGGAAAAAATACACTCGCACCAGCCGCGGGCGGACGAACCTTTCGCTCGTCACAGTAGAGGGACGCGGCGGCGCGAGGCTGGCATTTTCGCCCGACACGCTCAATCAGGGTTTGGCCGTGACCGAATATATCCAACAAAGAGCGCTTGAGTTCCAACTGCCCGCCTATTTGAAAGCCTACCAGCAAGGCCAAACGCTGGCGTTTGGCCCGGTGGAGATGTCAGAATCCGGGCTGGCCATCGGCGGCAAACGGTTGATGTGGGATCAGGTTAAATCGATCACCAATTATGGCTGGGCGCTTGCCATTAATGAAAGCGGCCTCTCAGCGTGGGGATCGGCGGACGGGTCCGCCGTGCCGAACCCGACCCTGCTGCTCCACGTGATCCAGCGCGTGGGCGGGAAGGGCGTCAAGCTGAAGCTGCCTGAGACCGTGACGCTCAAATAAGGCTCAACTGGCGACAGTTTTGCGAAGACGCTGCCCGGCGCCCGCCGCCTGACCTCACCCTGCTTTTCTCCTGAGGAGACACTATGCCATCGACGCGAATCGGGCGGATGTTCGGGTTGGAAATCACGGTGTCGCCGTCGGCATGGCTTGGCTCGGCGACGCTGTGGGTTGTCCTGAGCGCCGCCGGGATGATCGCCCTGCAATTCGCGCCCGTCGAAGCGATCCTCGGCGGGCTGGCGGCGACGATCCTGCATTATCTCTCAGAACTCGCGCACCAGTGCGGCCATGCCATCGCCGCGCGGCGAACGGGCTACCCGATGACTGGCGTGCGCTTTTGGGCGGTGTTTGGCGCGTCGGTGTACCCGGACGACGAACCCGATCTGCCGCCCGCCACGCACATCCGGCGGGCGCTGGGCGGCGCGCCGATGAGCGCGGTCATCGCCCTGATTGGCGCGGCGGTAGCTCTCATGGTTCAACCGCTGGGCGGGGTCGCATGGGCGCTGGCGCTATTCTTCACGCTGGATAATCTGCTGGTGTTCTGCCTTGGCGCGTTTCTGCCGCTGGGCTTCACCGACGGCAGCACGATCTTGAGGAATCTGGGGAAGTAGTCCGGGCGGTTAGCGACCCAGCTTGCGCTCCAGAATCAGGCTGGCGTGGCCGTCCGGCGTCAGGCTCTTGTCGCCGCGATATTCGCGGATGGCGTCAAAGCCGTTCAGAAACCAGAAGCGTAGCGCGGGCCAGTTCTTCAGGTAGACTTGCAGCAAAATCCCCTTATAGCCGCCGAGCCGCTTAATTTGCTTGACCAGCCCGGTCACAACTTCTTTGCCGAACTGGTGAGATTGCGAGTCGGGGTGGATCACGAACATCGAGATAAACACTCTGTCGCTGCGAGGGACGCCAAAATAGAGATGATAGTAACCCGCTATCTCGCCTGTCTTTGAATCGATGAGGGCTTGCATTTGGAACGCGCGCCCCGCGCCTGACTCGCGGTCGGCGCTCATGTGGATAAGATTGGCAAATCCCTCGGCGGATTCTGGCTTGAACGTCGGGTCCCAGATTTCGATGGGGGCGCAGGCGTTGAATATGGCGCGCAGGCGGCCCGCGTCGTCCTGCGTCACGTCGCGGACAATCAGGCTCTCGGTTTTCCATTCAGCAGGCAGCGATAACATAATCTCTCATGGATTGACGCAAAAGGGGCGGGTCTGAGACCTGCCCCTATGCGGCGCATTTGTCGGGGTTACTTCACCGTGAGCGACTGCATCATCTGGTCGAGAACGCGCAGATCGGGCGTGAAACTGCTGTCCGCCGCGGCGTCCAACGTGGCTTGAACGCCCGCAAGGTAACTGTTGAAATCGCTGCCGACAATGGGGTCGGGATTGGAAGCGTCGGCGGGCAGGCTGGGATGGCTCACCGGGAAGAAGGCCGCGACATAGTACAGGCCGTCGTTGGTGACACCCTGATAGGTATAGAACAGTTCGGCGTTGTTGATCGGCGGCGGGTACTGGTCATATTGGGTGACAAACCGCATGCCTGTCCCGTTTTGGAAAGCCATGTAAACGACATGCGTGCGGAACACCTGCGCGGCGTTGAAGATCGGGATCACGGGAATGCCCCGGTTCGGATCAAACGAGGCCGGCTTCTCGGCCAGAACCTGCTTCATCAGGTTGATCTCGTCCAGCCCCGGCTGGTTGTAGCCCTCAAAGTTCTTGATCGGGAAGACCAGAATGCGCGGCGGCTGGTAGGTGTTGCTGACCGGGTATTTGGCGAAGGTGAAAGCGTAATGCGACGGCAGCAGCCACGATTCGGGCGCGCCAGCCGGATTGGGTTCATTAGGGACAATTTCCACTTTCCATTCGGGCGTGAGGCCCGGCTCGAAATGGAAAGCGATCCCCTCAAACTCGGCATTGGCGGCGGGAGCGTTGGGCACGGTGAAGGTGGTGGCGGTGGGGCCTGTGGCGGGCGTCGCCGAGGGCGCTCCGCACACCACGCCGCAGCCCAGCGGGCAGCCCTGCGCCTGCTGGCAGATGATCGACTGCCCGGACGGGCAGGCAGGCGGCGTGCAAATCGGCATCTGCGTCGGGCCTTCAGGCGATGGGTTAGACACGACTCCCGTCTGGGTCTGGGATGTGTCGGGGGTCATGGTGGCGGGCAGGACGGCTGACGTGGCGGTAGTGGCATCGCCGCCAAAGTTGCAGGCCGCTGTCGCCAGCGCAAGCGCGGCGATCACGATCATTGTGACCCTGTTGCGAACAGACATGGGTTTTCCTCTTTCGTGCATAGCGGCAGTTCTGGATTGCGCCGATTATAACAAAGGTCGGAGCGATCCGCCGACCGCCCTGATTCAACGCGCCATTCACTTCATCCTTCTTCGTTTTGGCTTATTGCTTCCTTCTGAAGGCGGGCGTGTAAAATGGCCGCTTGACGATCTTGGCCTTCTTGGGCTGGTCGCGGATGATCACATCCACCTCTTTGCCCATCGCCACCGTTTCGGCGGGGAGCAGGGCCATCGCCGCGTAGCTTTCCACCGTCGGCGCGAACATGCCCGTCGTGACATGTCCCTGCTTGCCATCGATCATCACTACGTAATGCTCGCGGGGAACGCCTTTGTCAACCATTTCGAGACAGACGGTCTTGCGGGCCGGGCCTTCCAGCTTTTGCTTGAGCAGCGCGTCTTTGCCCAGAAAATCTCCCTTGTCCATGTTGACGAAAAATCCCAGCCCGGCTTCAATCGGTGAAATCTGCGCCGTCAGTTCGTGATCATAGAGCGGCAGGCACGGCTCAAACCGCAGCGAGTCGCGGGCGGCGAGGCCGATGGGCTTCGCGCCGTGCGGCTTGCCGGCCTCGATGATCGCGTTCCATACCTTGACGGCCTGATTGGCGTCGAAGAACAACTCGAAGCCATATTCGCCGGTGTAGCCCGTCGAGCCGATCAGCGCGTCCACGCCCGCGACCTTGCCGCGCGTCGAGAAGTGAAACGCGACTTTGCCGAGGTCGGGGTCGCAGATGGTCTGCAAGATTTCCTGCGCCTTGGGCCCCTGATAGGCCAGCATATACGTTTCGACGGAAACATCGGTGATGGTCACATCAAAGCCCGCCGCGTGGGCCTGCATCCACTTCACGTCCTTGACGCGGTTGCCCGCATTGACGACGACGTAGTAATGCTCCGGCAGGCGGTAGATGAAGATGTCATCCACACAGCCGCCGTCGTTGTAGCACATCAGCGAATAGTTGGCTTCCCATTCCGCCAGCGTGGATACATCAATGGTGGCGATGTATTGCAGGAAGTCGAGCGCGTCCTCGCCTTCGACAATCACCTGCCCCATGTGGTCGATGTCGAACAGCCCGGCGACGGTGCGGACGGTGATATGCTCCTCGATGGGGCTGCCATACTGGACGGGCATCTCCCACCCGGCGAAGGGAACCATCCGCCCGCCGAGCGCGACGTGGGTGTCATAGAGTTGGGTGCGGCTGAGGGTAGGTTCGGACATCAGATACTCCTTGCAGTAAGTGAAGAGAATTTCTCAACAATCAATTTAAGCAATGAATTCGCGGCGTCGGCTTTCGCCGGGCTAGGCTCAAAACCTTTACGAATTTCAAGACCGGGGTGAATCACATTGCGGTAGCCTCTAAGTTGACTTGCCAAAGCATCTGAGTCCGAATCCAATATGCCCAAGTCAGACGCAATCTTTACCAATTCATAAAGCTCCCATTCATCAAGCGCGCTGCTTTTGTGCTTAATATCAAACTTCGAGGCTGAATTTCTTGCTTTTGACTCGTCTTTGCTGAGACGTTCTAATAGGAGGGCTTCGACAATGCTACCGCATAGCACAATTGCGGCTTTGTGCGCGCCGATAGTCAAACATTTCTGAACCTCTTCGTAATCCCGTTCGATAATCTGGCGATGCTCAACAGAGCTGACGAAGGAAAAATCCAGCGTAGCCATAACCAATTTTGCCGCTACTCCTGTCAAAGAAATCGGCATAACAAAGCTACTATCCACAGCATCTAACGTTTTCTTTGTAATCTGGTAAGTGACGTTACCATACTTGCCAATTCCACTGATTTCAAGCAACCCTTCATTTGCGATTTGTTTGAAATCGGATGAAAGTGTTTTCCGTTGATCTGGAGTAAGTTCGATTCTGCAGTGTTCCTCAATAATATCGCTGAGTTCGCCATGATCGATAACGAGAAACGTTTGATTGCATGTCTTGTTTCGATAACCTTCTACGATTTGACGAAGCAAAACCTCTTGATGTGGAAGTAAGTTGTAATCACCCATATCAAATCACGCCTTGGCTTTTCCTCTGAATTTCAGTCTCAATGATTAAACGCATTTATGAGCGATTCTGCAAAAGCAGTCTGACAGGGACGGGCGGTGATCAATCTCATCAAACGCAAAAAATAGACGACTGCAAGTCGCCGTACTACATGAAAAAATCACCAGCCTTGAACCGCCAACCCCTCAACCTCGCCAAAGTGGGCGTCACGGGTCAGCAGGGTCAGATTGTAGCGCATGGCAAACGCCGCAATCCAGATATCATTTTCGGGGATGGGTCGCCCCTTGGCCTTTAGCTGCTGTTTGATTTTGCCATAGTGTTGGGCGGTTTCAATATCACCTCCAAGCACCGAGATTTCAGACGCGATCAGATTAGCCTGTTGGCGATTGTTCTCCACTTTACTTGATTTCTCCGCGCCAAAATACAACTCACCAAGGGACACAACGGAAATATAAGCGTCATCTAGGCTGGGGAACTTTGCCCGTAAGGCAGCATCTCGCCTCATAAGCGCAATCGCGGCGCTGGTATCAAAGAGATATGTCCCAGCCATCTACGTCAATCCTTTCACATTCTTCTTCAATGGCCTTTTCCATTTCGTCAAGATCAGCCGGGTCAATCTGGATTTTGTCCATCAGCGCGACCAGCACATGGCCCGGCGTGCCGCGCGGACGCCCCAGACCGCGCGCATAATCCAACACCTTTTGTTTTTGGTCAACCGTGAGTTGATCCACCAGTTGAATGATCTGGTCAGTAAGCGATGTGGCGATAGTCATAGCTTGCCTCCTACGGGGTAGTACCCTTCTCATCTATTTTACACCATCGACGTGCGTCTGCGCTCCAATTGTATCAGAGCGTTTTGAAAAAGGTTGGCTTGTGGCGCATAACCCCACCCCCTTAGCAGGGGCCAGCCAACCTCGCCGCGCGAGGTTCTCCCTCCCCTTGCAAGGGGAGGGCAACCCATTTAGTCGAGCGAATAGAGTTGCACGGTGGGGTTTTTCAACACCCTCGCAGCCCGCCCCTATAGGTCGGGATCGTCGCCATCCTCATTCAGCCGATAAATCCGCATCGCGCTTTTGGCGAGTTCGCTGAGAGGGATGATAATGCCGTGCGTGGCGTAGCCGTTGTTCTGGGCGTGGCGGGGCGGGAAGTCGCGTATCCAGCCGGGTAGCTCCCAGTGGATCGCCTTGAATTGCAGCACGTAAATCGTGCCGGTGGGCGGGACATAATAGACCAGAATATCGGCGCGGGCGGTCAGCGCCCAGCCCATCTTGCCCACCGCATCCACCGAGACGGTTTCGATGAAAGCGTTGCCGGAGGTGGCGGCGCGGGTGTCGGTCTTGTATTCGACAAGGCTGATCTTGCCACTTTTGGGATTGGTGAAAGCCCGGTCGATGCCCGCCCGCTGCTCGTCGCGGGTGGCCTCGCGGATGGCGTAGCCTTTGGCTCGAAAGAAATCATCGAGAAAGACCGCGCCCTCGTCGCCGCGCTTCATTTGATGGTCAAAGTTGTGAATGGACATAGACTCAAAGTGTAGCACATTTGAGCGCATGAGTCACCTTGCGTCAAATCCGCTGGCGCGCGGTCGCCTCCAACATCCTGATCATCTGGCGCAGCACAGCGTTGACCGGGGTCCCGACGCCAAGCCGCTCGCCTTCGCGCGCCGCCGCCCCGCAAATCGCCTCGATCTCCGTCTCCGCCCCGCGCAGGATGTCTTGCAGCATCGATGACCGGTTCGCGCCTGTCAATCGGGCCACTTCTTCGGCGCGCGCGGCGGGGTCAGGGTAAGGCAGCGTGATCCCCTGCGCGGCAGCGACGGCGGCGACCTCGCGGGCGGCCTCACCCATAATCTGCCGCGCTTCTGGCGATTCGAGCAGCGCGCCGTTGGGGACTCTCAGCAGGGCGGTCAGCGGGTTGATGGCGGCGTTGATCGCCAGCTTGCCCCACACTAGCCCGCGCACGTCCTCCACAACTTCGGTCTTGAACCCGGCCTGTCCCAGCAGATCAGCCAGCGCGCGAATCTGAGGCTCGATGTCCGGGCGAGTCGCCAGATGGGTCAAGCCCGCGCCGCCCTCCCTGACCACGCCTGGCTCGACCATCGCCGCGCCCTGTGTCGTCGTCCCCAGCGTGGCCCGCCCTGCCCCGACGCGCTGCCCCAGCAGCTCAACGTTGCCAAGGCCATTTTGCAGCGTGACCGCGATGCCGCCCGGTTTGAGGATCATCGCCGCGCCCTGCGCCGCGAGATCGGTTTTGTTGGCTTTGGTGAGGATCAGGGCCAGATCGACGGGGTTGTTCTGAAATTGAGGCGGCAGGGGCGTTTCGTGGGTAGCCGCAACAGCCTGAACACGCGCTTCATAAGCGCTGCCGTCACCACGCAAGACGCGCACAGGCCGAGCGTGGAGCGCGTCGATCTGCTCCGGCCAGCGGCCTATCAAAGTCACATCGGCGTGGGGAGACAGCCGCGCCCCGAACAGGCTGCCCATCGCCCCGATGCCAAAGATCGCAAGACGCATTTTCAAGCCCTATTCCAGATCGTGGCGGTTGCGGGTAAGACGCTCATATTATTGCCCTCACTCGATAGGCTCAAACCTGCCATCGAGCCACTGGTAAAACAGCCGGGTTTCCAGTTCTGGATGATCGCGGCGCAGGGAATCGCGCGCCTGCCGCAGATCGTGAGTCAGCCGCTCATACGTCCCTTCCGCCTGATACGCCATGCAGTTTTCGTGCGCGATCAGGCACGCCTGCGTCACGCCGTGGAGACGAACTGCCAGAGCGATCTGCGCAAGCGCAGCGTCCCAATCTTTGACGCTGCCCGCCAGCGACACTCGATCATAGTTGGCGTAGCCCAGCGTCGCGGAGAGCCATGATTCTAAGGCCTGCTGGAGGCGGAAATCGAAACAAGTCACGACGACAGCGCGCGGCAGGATAGGAGTCGATGCGGGCGACAAAGGTGGAATCATGATCTCGTTGACGCGCAGAAGGCGCAATGGCTTATCAAGGTCAGGTTGGCGTGGAGGCGATCCGCGCGCGGAACAGGCTGCCCATCGCCCCGATGCCGAGATGAACCGTTGTCATGTGCCCTTGTATTCCACGAGAAAATCAGGCGCTTCGTTCAGCTTCAGATTCTTCCTATCCAGCCCTATGGCAACCACCCAACAACACAATCATGCCCCTGAATCGAGATCGGTCGCGCGTTAGAATCGTTAGCGTCCATAACATATGAAGCACGTGAAGCAAAATCGTAGAGGGAAAATGATAAATACGCGCTATCGGGAGACCATAAAGGGCTTGATGCCGAGAGCCCGAAATCGGTTAGCGGCGTCAAATCTGCCCCGTCGGGCTTTACAGAATAAATTTCGTATGCGCCAGATTGAGGATCGGCGAGCGCCATCGCAAGCCGACTTCCATCTGGTGACCACTGAGGATCAATGATGATTCCCCTCACCACAGGGTAAGACAAGCTAGGATCATCATTTGGTGAATCAACGTTCGTTACGTAGAGGCCATTACTAGAGTCACCCGACCCTGGGCCAATGAGTTGCGACGCAAACGCGATATTCGAGCCATCTGGAGAAAACACAGGGAAGGCATCTTGACGGTTATCATTTGTAATTCGTCTGACGCTTCCAGAGGCCACGTCCAAGATGTAGATCTCGAGATCAGACGGGCTGCTACCCGCAGAGAAAACAATTTGGTCGCTGGCTGGCGACCATGCTTGGGAGTTAAAAGCAATGTCCATATTTGGCAGTCCGGTTATCTCACGCACGGTGCGGCCATCGGCGCTCGCAATAAACAACCTGCCTTGATCGGCAATAGCCGCCAGCTTCTCATTGGGAGAGTATACGGGAAATATCGCGCCCAAGTCTGCCAGTTCGGGCAGATTCTTAGCGGCTTGAATAAGTGGGCTGGGGGGTTCAGCAACCAGCGAACCCGACACCAGATCGTAATCGAATGGAATATTACTGCGCTCAGTTTCGCCTGACTTGCTACAATACGCTTTAAGCAGTCCACGACCACCACCGAACGGCGTGGGAGATGGGGTTGGCGAAGCTGTTAGAGTGGGGATTGGCGTAGTCGTCGAGGTGGGTGTCGAAGTCTGGGTCGGGGTGGCCGTCCACAGCGCAACCGTCATGGTCGCGGCCTGTTCGGGCGATGGCGCGCAGGCAGCGAGGGACAGGGCAAACAGAATCACGAGAAGATAGTGCCGCACGAAAACCCCCATTTATGGTGCTACCAGACAATCTTGACAGGATAGACCTTCAACTGAGCATCAGCAGTGACCAGATTTGCTGTCACTCTATGGGCTTGCTCTGATCCTTAAGCAATGGCGTCTTGCGCTCTTGCTGTGACTCGTTCCAGGGGATCATGCGAGCGATGGGAATACCATCTTCAAGCAGCAAAATTTCGAATCCGGCTCGTATAAGATCAAGGAGTTCGTCAAGAGTGGTTTCTTGCTTTTTGAGATCAATCGTTTTGACGCCCATGCTTCACCTTGTTCCAACATATACGCAAACACGCCTCCATTATAGCATCCAACGCGGAACGAGATGCCGCCTGCCGAGCGTCATTTCTTCTTCGCCCCGTTCTTCGCCTTCGCGTATCCGGCGGCGACCGCTTCCCATGCGTCATCGGGCATGGCGTAGCTATGTTCCGGCGCGGGGAACGCGCGGGCTTTCACGTCATCGCGGTACTGCTCAAACGCTCCGCGCATCGCCTCGCCAACGCTGGCGTACTGGCGCACGAACTTGGCGGTGTGGCGGTCAAACAGGCCGAGCAGGTCATGGGTCACCAGCACCTGCCCGTCGCAGCCCACGCCCGCGCCGATGCCAATCGTCGGGATGCTGATCTGCTGGCTGATCACTTCGGCCAGCCGGGCCGGGATGGCTTCCAAGACCAGCGCGAACGCCCCCGCGTCTTGCAGCGCCCGCGCGTCGTCGATCAGTTTGTGGGCGGCCTGCGCCGATTTGCCCTGCGTTTTGAAGCCGCCAAAGGCGCTGACGCTTTGCGGCGTCAGGCCGATGTGCCCCATCACCGCGATGCCCGCCGTGACCAGCGTGTTGACGGTGGTCGCCATATGCAGGCCGCCTTCCAGCTTGACGGCGTCGGCTCCCGCTTCCGAGAGAAAGCGCCCGGCGTTCTTCATCGCGTCGCTAAAGCCGGATTGATAGCTCATGAATGGCATATCGCCGACGAGGAAGGCGCGCTTGACGCCGCGCCGGACGGCCTGCGTGTGCAGGATCATCATGTCCATCGTGACGGGCAGGGTGTTCTCGAAGCCATGCACCACCATCCCCAGCGAGTCGCCGACCAGCGCCATTTCGATCCCGGCCCGGTCAAGCATGACGGCGGTGGGGTAGTCATAGGCGGTGAGCATCGTGATCGGCTCGCCGCGCTCTTTCATGGATTGCAAGTCTTGAAGGCTGATCTTCTCGCTCATGGCGCTCTCCTTTGGCAATTTCAAATTTGAGGATTTCAAATGTGACGGCAACTGCCGTTTCAATCTGAAATTTGAAATCTGAAATGAGATCAACAACGCCCTCCGCAATAAGGGGGAGGGCGCGAGGCGCGCAAGCTAAAGCGCTCGATGTGCCATCCCGGTCGCGGCGCGATCCAGGCAGCCATAGGGAGGGTCAAGCTGATCGGGTTAAACATCACGGCTCGCTGCCGAACCCGGAAACGCGCATTGGCGCGGATCAGGGACAGGGGTCAACGGCCTGCATGGATTGTACGGCGCGGCGGCGCAGGGCGCAAATCGAATTGACAATAATGCGAATAGGGACTACCGTAGTGGAAGTCACTTTAACTTTACGCCACAGGAGAAAACACCGTGAAACGCTTATCCGCCGTGATCGCGAGCGCCCTGATGCTGGCCGTTGCGTTGTTGACCGTAGCGCCTGCGCGGGCCGCCTTCGTCGATTTTGAGGGCTATGCTATTCTCACGAACGCCGCCGCATTGACCGAGCCGGGTATAACCTTCTCCGGCACGGGGTGGGATATTTATACGGGTTATGCAAATGCCCCGTATGTGACAGGCAACGCGCTGGGGGCGTTTACTTCGACCCTGACCATGACCTTCAGCCAGCCTCAGTCTTCGGTTACCTATGGGTCCGCCACCGGCCTGGCCTACACGGCGACAGCCTACCGCAACGGCGCTGTGGTCGATTCCGTCAACGTGGGAGCAGGAACAAATATGTTCGTCACGCTCACCGCGAGCGAGATTGACACGGTGACGCTGACAGCAGCCTTGTTTAACACGGCCATCGACAATATCACCACCACGCCCAGCGGTGTCGCCTGCGGCATCGGCGACGGGCGCATCAACAGCGAGTCGTGCGCGGGGCCGGTGGCCCTGTACTGCGGCGACAACGGGTTGGAAGTTTGGGATGTTGCCGCTGATGGCGTAGGCTCGCTGGCCTTCACCTTCAGCGGCAGTTTTGAAACGCCCTCCTCCAATGCGCTTTTGATGAGCGCTAGTGACATCCAACTATGGCAGCTTGACACCGGCGAGTTTCAGGTCAACGCTGACGCGGGCGAGGGCAAGACTTATGCCTTCGTTTTCAACGGCTGCCCGTATGATGGCGGCGGCTACAACGCCAACATCGACCCGAACGAATGAAGACGGCTATTAGCTATTAGCTGTTAGCCACAGGCAAACCCCCTTGCAGGGGCGCTACAACCCCTCTTTGAAGCATGAAGAGGGGTTTTGCATGTCGCTACACAATCCATGCAGGGTGGGGCGCAAATTCGCCCGTTTGTTGAAGAGCCGATCATTACTACAATAGAGTGGCCGCCGCCATCAAGCGCGGCTTCACGACACATTGAGGGGATCAGGCAATGACTACGGAAAAACGGCAGGGAACGCAGGCGTCCGGCTGGCTTTTGGCGGGGG
>Ga0210377_10002996_pt1 | contig 14582 bp, 14 predicted proteins | sample PLM4_65_b1redo_FD_155480 | JGI IMG/M metagenome (GOLD analysis project Ga0210377, IMG submission 155480) | Groundwater sediment microbial communities from an aquifer in East River, Colorado, USA - PLM4_65_b1 redo | ecosystem: Environmental > Terrestrial > Soil > Riparian zone | place: USA: East...
CTTCTCCGAGAGCGAGAGCAGCCCGGTCGTGAGCAGCGAGACGAAGCCCCCCGGCAGCGCGTGAAGCTGATCGCCGCGCATGCCGAGCCCGCCGTCGGTGGGCGGCGAGCCGCCGGGCGGATCGATGCCGAGCTCGCGCAGGCACGCCATCGCCGCGCCGCGCAGGTACAGCGCGTGCGGGCCCATGTTGAACAGGAAGCCGTGGTCCTCGCGCGTGCGCGCGCGGCCGCCCGGCTCGGACATTCGCTCGAGCACGGTGACGCGGGCGCCCGCGCGCGCCGCGAACGCACCCGCCGCCAGACCGGCAACTCCACCGCCTACCACTACGACCCGCACACCGCTCGCCATCTCGATCTCCTCGCGCGGAGAACTTCCGCTCGACGTATCCACGCGCCAGGCGACCGATTCGTTACGCGATCCCGAACAGCTCCCGGAGGTACGGGTTGGCGAAGGTCCCGGCCGGATCGAGCTCGCTGCGCAGCGCCCGGAAACGCTCCCACTCCGGATAGAGCCGCGCGAGCTCGGCGGCGGTGCACGTGTGCAGCTTCCCCCAGTGCGGCCGGCCCTCGTGCGCGCGGAAGACCGCCTCGCAGTCGGCGAAGAACGCGTCGGGGTCGAGCTTGGCGTCCTGGTGGAGCGAGATCGCGACGCTCGCGCGCCGGTGCGCGGTCGAGAGCCAGGCGGAGTCCGCGCCGAGCGTGCGGTACTCGACCGGCCAGACCACGTCCGGCCAGCGAGAGCGCATGCGCTCGCGCACCGCGCGAAAGCACTCGGGGCCCGCCTCCGCCGGCACGGAGTACTCCATCTCGTTGAAGCGGAGCTCGCGCACCGACGGCAGGATGCGCGCGCTCCAGTCGATGCGCTCGCCCTTGCGGCCCGCGACCGACTCCGGCTCCGCGTCGGTCGGCTGGAGCGCCTTCTGCTCGGCGAAGTCGCGGTGCGGGTACCACCAGAACTCGAAGTGGCGGTGGCGCGCGATGTTCGCGTCGAGCTCCGCCAGACACGCCTCGGTGTCGGCGCGCCAGACGCGCTCGTGCAGCCGGTACGCGGGCACGAGGCGCAAGGTCAGCGTGGAGAAGATCCCGAGCAGCCCGAGCGAGACGCGCGCCGCGTCGAGGCGGTCCGGATCGCCGTCCGCCGTCAGCTCGAGCGCCTCGCCGGACGCGAGCACGAGCCGCGCGCCGACCAGCTGCGACGAGACGTTGGCGAGCCCCGGCCCGGTGCCGTGGGTACCGGTCGAAACGGCGCCCGCGAGCGCCTGCACGTCCACGTCGCCCATGTTCTGCATCGCCAGCCCGTGCGCGAGCAGCGGCTCGCCGAGCGCGTGGAGCTTCGTCCCGGCGCGGATCACCGCCTCGCGCTTCGCCGTGTCGACCGACTCGATTCCCTGCAGGTCGTCGAGCGAGACCAGCAGCCCGTCCGTCTGCACCAGCGGCGTGAACGAGTGCCCGGTGCCGGCGACGCGCACGGTCCTTCCCGCCGAAGCGGCCTCGCGCACGCCCGCGCGCAGCTCCGCCTCGCTCTTCGGCCGCGCGATGCGCTGCGGCGTGAACGCGACCCGACCCGAGAAGTTCGACCAGCCCTCGTCCGCCATCCCGGCAGTCTGCACCGCCGTGGGCCGGAAGCTCAATTACCTGCCACCACATGCCGACGCGGATGCAAGACCCTCGAGGAGGGGGACGCATGTCGACAACGCCGTCGATCAAGGCCACGGGCTTCCAGGGCGCCGCGGACGATCTGAAGGTCCACCTCGACTCCGGCCGGCTCCCGCGCGCCGAGCTCGAGGCGCGGCTCGAGCGCGACGACCTGCGCTACCTCGACAAGCCGCTCGCGGCGAGCACGTGGGTGCCGATCGAGACCTACCGGCGGGTGGTCGAGATCCTGATCGAGCTCGAGGCCGACGGCGCGCCCGAGCTCTACCTGCACGGGCGGGGGGTGCGCTCCGCGGAGCGGCTGCACAAGATCGGACTCTATCGCCAGTTCGAGGCGTCGGTGGACACCTGGGGCGCGCGGGTCGGAAAGATCGCGACCACGATGGCGGCGGTGATCTACAACTTCACACGCTGGACGTTCGAGACCGGCGAGACGCACGGCGACTTCAAGATCATCGTCGACGAGGCACGCGACTTCCCCGAGATCGCGCGCTTCACCACGCAGGGCTTCATCGAGTACACGTCGAAGGCCGTGTCCGGCGGGGACGTGCGCGTACGAAGCGAGCGCGCGACGCCGGATCGGGTCGTCTACACGGGTCGAAAGGTCCGCTAGAGGCGCTCCGGCAGCTCGCGCATGTCGGTGAAGATCTCCGCCCCGGCGGCTGCGAGCGCATCCGCGTCGTTGCGCGCGGCGTAGCCGAGCACGCGCATGCCGGCGGCCACGCCGGCTTCGACGCCGCGCGGGCTGTCCTCGACCACCGTGCAGCGTGCGGGCGCGGCACCCATGCGCGACGCCGCGTGCAGGAACAGATCGGGGAAGGGCTTCGCGCGCGCGACGTCCGCCGCGGTGAAAATCCGCCCTTCGAAGCGCTCCCACAGGCCCGTCTGTCCGAGCGTGACTCGCATCTTGTCGATCCGCCCGCTCGAGGCGACGCAGGTCGGCGCGGCGATGCGCGCGAGCGCTTCGTGGATTCCGGGCACGGGCCGGAGCTCCGCGCGGAGCGCCGCGTCGAGCCGCTCCCAGAAGCTCGGCTCGAACGCGGGCGGCAGCGGCCGGCCCAGGCGCTGCTCGAAGATCTCGACGCACGCCGTCCAGGAGCGGCCCATGTAGTCGCGCATCGAGGAGGCCATCGTCGTCGCGAGCCCGATCTCCGAGAGCGAGGCCGCGAGCACGCGATTCGCGATCGGCTCGCTGTCGACGAGCACTCCGTCGCAGTCGAAGATCACCAGCTCGATCGGCGCGGCGCGCTGCACCCGCGCAATCCTAGCGCGTCGTGTCTCCGGGCTCCGGCTTGCGCTCCGCCGTCAGGCGCGCGACGCACTCGATGAGCTGCGCGCGGTCGATCGGCTTGGTCAGATACTCGTCGCAGCCCGCCGCGAGGCAGCGCTCGCGGTCGCCGCTCATCGCGTGCGCGGTGAGCGCGACGATCGGCGCGGCATAGCCGCCTTCGCGAAGCCGCCGGGTCGCCTCGTAGCCGTCCATGACGGGCATCTGCATGTCCATCAGCACGAGGTCGTAGTGCTCGCCGGTGTCGAGCGCCGCTTGCGCGCGCGCGAGCGCCTGCGCGCCGTTCTCGACCATCTCCACCTCGACCCCCGCGGAATTCAGGAGCGCGCGGATCAGCCGCTGGTTGTCCGCGCCGTCCTCCGCCACCAGCACGCGTGCGGGCCGATCGGAGCCCAGCCGCTTCGGGGCGCTGCTCTCCGGCGCCGGCGGCGGCAGCGCGACGGCCGGTGCTTCGATCTCGAGGCGGAACGTGCTGCCGCGACCGGGCTCGCTGGTGACCGCGAGGGTGCCGCCTAGCAGCCCGGCGAGTCTTCGGGAGATCGCGAGCCCGAGCCCGGCACCGCCGAAGCGACGCGTGTGCGAGGTGTCGACCTGCCCGAAGGGCGCGAAGATGCGCTCGAGGTCGTGTGCGGAGATGCCGAGCCCGGAATCGGCCACCTCGAAGACCAGTCCCGACTGCGAACCGGGCGGGCGCGCGACGCGCAGGCGGACGCTCCCGACCGAGGTGAACTTCACGGCGTTGCGCAGCAGGCTCGACAGGATCTGACGCAGGCGGAGCGGATCGGTCTCGATCGCATCGGGACACTCCGCGCCCACCTCGCAGGTGAAGCTCAGGCCCTTTGCGAGCGCGGTCTCGCGCACCATCCCCGCGGCCTGCTGGACGACGTCGCGCAGAGCGCACGTGCGGAGCTCGATCGCGAGCCGGTCGGCCTCGAGACGCGAGACGTCGAGGATCCCGTCGATGAGATCGAGCAGCCGCTCGCCGTTCGAACGCACTGCGGCGGCCCAGGCCTCGCGCTCGGACTTGTCGCCCTCGCCGCCCAGCAGGAGGTCGGAGTAGCCCAGCACCGCGGTCATCGGCGTGCGGATCTCGTGGCTCATGTTCGCGAGGAACTCGGTCTTCGCGCGGCTCGCGGCCTCGGCGCGTTCCTTGGCCACCACGAGCTCGGCGTGCTGCGCGCGCAGCGCCGCCGCGTTCGTTTCGAGATGCTCGGCCATCTCGTTCACGGCGCGGGCGACGTCGCCGACCTCGTCGCTGCGCGTGATCGAGAGCCGAACCGCGAAGTCGCCGCTGCCGATCCGCGCGGCGGCGCGCAGCAGCTCGCGCATCGCCTCGACCAGCCCGCGCGAGAGCACGAGGCTCGCGCCGAGCGCGCCTGCGAGAGCGATCAGGCCCGCGGCGAAGAGCAACGCGCGGGAACGACGCAGCGCCTGGCGCTCGGCATCGAGCTTCGACTCGACGCGCAGCCAGGTGTTGCTGACCGCGCGCACCGGCAGGCTCAATGTGTCGACGTCGCCCCGCGGGTCGAGCTCGAGCGCGACGCGCGCGCCGCACAGCTCACCCCAGGCGTCGAGCATCTCCGTCGCGATCGGCTCCACGGCGAAGAGCCTGCCAACGACGTCCTCGCCCGCGCCGATCTCGACGCTCACGACTGCGAACAGCTGTTCCCCGCGCGCGAGCAAGCGCGGTCGCGGGTCGCCGAGCAGCGCGGCGTTCGGGGCCTCGTCGCCGGACACCGCGAGCAGCCGCCCGTGCGTGTCCACGAACGCGAGCTGACTCGCGCCGGAGCGCCGCCGCAGATCCTCCGCGAAGTGCGCCAGGGTCGGCGGGTCTTCGACCTCGAGGTTCGCGCGCAGCTGGGGCGTGCCCGAGATCGCGCGGTAGCGCTCGGACAGGCTCTCGAGGTGCGCGTCGGCGAGCGTGCTCGCCGCCGCGGCAGAGCGCTCCAGCCGCGCGACGGCGGCGGTCTCGAGGTCGCGCGCGAGCGTGCGATCCTGGAAGAGCAGCGCCAGCGCCGTCGCGATCGCAGCCGTCGCGCACAGGATCGCGATCAGTCGCGCGCGCAGTGACACGGGCCGCTAGTGCGCCGCGCCCGCGGCGAGGACCAGGTTGGCCACGGCCGGTGCGTTGGCGCCGACCTCGACGAGCTCCGAGGCGGGGGGCAGGCGCCGGTTCCAGGTGCGCAGCCGGTACTTCCCGGGCGGCACGTCGCGGATCACGAACTCGCCGGTCGCGCCGGCGACGGCGAACCAGCTCGAGGGCGCGACGAAGATCGTCGCGTTCATCGACTCGTGGATCGAGCAGTAGATGCGGACGACCCCGGGGTACTGGAACGTCTTCGAGCGCGAGTCACCGCGCGGGTAGAGTCCGAGGTCGAAGTCGTTGGGCGTCGAGTACGAGAAGACGTTGTGGAAGATCACGTCCTCGTTCGGCATCACGACCGTCTCGCCGGCCGCGATCGCGAGGAACGGCGGCGAGAAGTTCGCGTCCTTCTGGTGTATCTCGAGCGCGCGCCCGGGCAGCGGGTAGGCGAGGGTGCCGTCGACGCCCTCGAGATAGACGACCAACGGCCCCGCGCTTTCGAGCGCCGCGCCGGCGACGCCGATCGCGACACGGCCGCGCACCTCCCCCGCGCGCGCCAGCGCGAGCGGCGCGAGCGCGAGCAGCAAGGCCGCGAGCGCGAGCCTAGAACGTGACACCGATCTCCATCCCGAAGAAGTTCGCGTCCTCGTCGTTGTCGAGGATCTCGGCGTCGTCGATGCCGTGCACGAGCGCGATGTTCTGGAGCGCGTACTGCGCCTTCAGCACGATGCGATCGCCGAGCGGCAAGCCGAGCGCGACCGCGTAGGCGTCGAGCGCGCGCATGTTGTAGCCGAGCGAGTCGTCGTAGCGGAAGTCGAGGAGGTAGCCCTCGTCGTTGTCGTACGTGCCGAGTCCGTTCGCGCGCAGCGCCAGATACATGGGCGCGAGCGAGGGCGAGATCGTGCGCAGCTCGATCACGAGCTCGGCCAACCAGTAGATCAGGTCGCGGTCGTAGACCGATGCGCCGTGTGAAGCGATACCGGCCTTTCCGCCTGCGAGCCAGAGTCGCGCATCGGGGAAGTGGAAGATGGCGTCGGCGCCCACCACGGTCACGTTGCGCAGCTTGTTCGGCCCCGGCGCGATCACCTCGCCGTGATCGAAGCTCGGCAGCGAGCTGCCGTCGCCGAACGCGGAAGGAATCGCCTCGCCCAGCCAGAGCGAGGCGACCGCCGGCGAGCTGTCCGAGCCGAGCGTGCCCGTGCGGAGCGCGCTCGCGGAGAGGTGCAGCCACTCCGACGGGTCCCAGGTGAGCTTCAAGGTCACTTGCTTCGAGGCGTTCTTCTCGCGGTTCAGGCCGCCCTCGCCGTCGGTCACCGACGCGACGTAGCCGAAGTGCCCGTTCGCGGTCTTGCCCCACAGCTTCACGCCCTCGTCCCAGAACCAGGGCGGGGAAGCCGTGAGCGCGACGAACGGATCGCTCGGGCGTCCCTTGCCGAAGCGCAGGTAGTTCTCGCCGAAGGGGATCTGGAAGCGGCCGACCTCGAGGTTCATCCACTCCTGGCCGAGGAGGCCGCGGAAGTCGCCGTAGAGGTCGCCGATGTTGTTCATGGCGCGGCCGAGGCGCACCATGTTCCACTCGAACGTGAAGCCCGCGTCGCGGTACACCGTGACGTCGCCCACGCGCGCGTCGCTGCCGAGGTTCGCGTCGAGAAAGAGCCGCGCGTCGTAGATCTGTGTAGACGTCTCTTCGTAGAGTCCGTCGCCGTTGCCCTGCAGGTAGTTCAGGTCCGCGCTGCCCGAGAAGCGCAGGCGCTCGGGCCACTCCGCGCCGCCGCCTCCGCCACCGCCCGATCGCGTGGCCTTCGAGGTCTCGAGCTCGGCGATCCGCTTCTCGAGCTGCCCGACCGTCTCGTAGAGCCGCTCGAGCTCGGCGGAGCTCGGGTTGGGATCCTCGGCCCGGGCCGTGCGCGCGAAGAGGGCGCAGAGCAGCGCGAGCGCCAGCGACACGGTGCGTGAAGCCGTCATCGGGAGCCCTCCTGACCGCGCCCGACACCCATTTCGAGATCGACGCGCATGGCCTCGTCCGGAACGACGTCGATGCTGCGCGCGACGGGCGGGAAGCGCGGGTGCCACGCGTGCAGCTTGGTCGGACCCGGCGCGAGGTCGCGCAGCTCGAAGCGGCCGGTCGACGTGAGCACCGCGAACGGTCCCGCCGCCGCGAAGACACCGCCTTCGACCTGCGGCCGGTCGAGCAGGAACAGCGCGTGACCGCCGGCGTCCGCGACCTTCAGCTCGAGCGACTCACCGGGCGCGACTCGCTGGACCACGCCGAGCGACGGACACGAAACGGTGTGGGCCTCGGGGGTCGCGTTCAGGACCGCGAGCGTTCCGCCGGCCGCGAGCGCCGCCCAGGCGGGCTCGAGCCGCGTCTCGAATTCGTTCGCGCGGATCGTCACGCGCGCGCCCTGGCCGGGCAGGGGCCCGCCCTCGAGCCAGACGACCGCGAAGCCGGGGCGGCTGTAGTCGACGAGCTCGACGTCCGCCATGTCGCGATCCTGGTACGCACCGCCGCTCGAGGCGGGCATGTGCACTCCGTCGCGCGGCACGAGCGTCAGATCGCCGAAGAGCGTGCCGGTGCCCGGCGTCGGCGCAGGCGGCGCTGTTGCACAGGCGAGACAGAGCGCCGTGATCGTGCTCCACGCCCACGACTTGCGTGCGAGTTGCATGCCCTCGAATCGGCAAGCAAGCGGAAAACTGGAAATTCTTTTCAGGCGCGCGGGTCGGGTTCCGCGACCAGCTTGTAGCCGAACGAGCGCACCGAGAGCAGGTGGCGCGGGTTCGACGGATCGGGCTCGATGAGCTTGCGCAGCCGCAGCACGAACGTGTCGACGACTCGCGTGCGTGTCTCCGGATGGAGGTCCCAGACCTCCTGCAGGATCTCGCCGCGCGAGACCGCCGTGCCTCGACGCGACCAGAGCTGCAGAAGCAGCGCCTGCTCCTTGGCGGTGAGCGAGATGACCCGCCCCTCGCGCTCGAGCTCGAAGCGTTCGGGGTGCACGGTGGCGCTGCCGATCACGAACGGCCCCGGCGGCTCGCTCTCCTCCTCGGGCCGCGGGATGCGGCGCAGGAGCGTGCGCACGCGCGCGAGCAGCACGGGCAGCGAGAAGGGCTTGGTCAGATAGTCGTCGGCGCCGAGGTCCAGCCCGCGCACGATGTCGCCCGGGGCGTCGCGCGCGGTCAGCAGGAGCACCGGCACGTGGTTCTCGTCCGCGCGCAGGCGCGACACGACGTCGAAGCCGGACATGCCGGGCAGCATCACGTCGAGCAGAACCAGGTCGACCGGCTCGGCGTCCGGGTCGGCCAGACGCGCGAGCGCGGCCTCGCCGAGCTCCGTCACCTCGACGCGGTAGCCCTCGGCCTCGAGGTTGAAGGCCAGGCCGCGCGCGAGGTGCTCCTCGTCCTCAACGAGAAGGAGGAGTTCTCTCGTCGACATGGCCGGGAAGCGTGAGGATGAAGCGGCTGCCTTTGCCTTCGCCCTCGCTCTCGGCGCGAACGCTGCCGCCGTGGGCGCGCGCGACGTTGCGCACGATGTAGAGGCCGAGCCCCAGGCCGCGGGCGGTGCGCACCGCTTCCTGCGACAGGCGCGCGAAGCGCTGGAAGACGCGGTCCAGCGCCGAGGCGGGGATCCCGACGCCCCGATCCGAGAACTCGACCTCGAGCCGCCGCGCCGAGACCGGCCGCACGTGGACCTCCACGTGGGGGTCGCCACCGGCGTAGCGGATGCCGTTGTCGATCAGGTTGCGGAACGCGACGCGAAGCTGCTCGGCGTCGCCCTTCACGCGCGCGCCGGGCGGCACGTCGACCGCGACGCACTTCTCGTCGAGGCCGAAGCGCTCGCACGCGTCGGCCGCGCACTCGGCGAGCAGGCGGCCGACGTCGACCGGCTCGCGGCGAACGCGCTTCAGATCGGTGCGCGCGGCGGTCAGGATCTGGTCGATCGTGCGCTGCAGCCGCTCGAGGTCCTCGGCCATGATCCCCAGGAACTCGTCGCGGCGCTCCTCGGGCAGCTCGCGCCCGCGCAGGGTGTCGAGGTAGAGCCGCAGCGAGGCCAGCGGGGTGTGCAGCTCGTGCGTGACCGCGTCCATGAAGTTCTGCTGGCGCTGGCTCGCGCGGATCTCGCGCACCAGCCAGACGGCCTGCAGGATCAAGACCGTGATGATCAGCGCGAAGAACACCGAGCCCAGGATCACGAGCAGCCAGTGGACGGGCGTGAAGCCCTCCACGAAGGCCTCGAACTCGCGCACGACCAGGATCTGCCAGCCGACGGTCAGCGCGATGGTGATCGCGACGATGCCGGCGGTGAGCGCGATCGGGACGGAGACTCGCGGTGCGGCTCGCATGCGTCGCTGGAGTGTACGCGCCCGCCGCGCGCTGTGTAAGATGCGCGCCATGCGGGGGGCAACGTTCGGACGGATGAGTCTCGTCGCGCTCGTGGCGCTGCTCGCGCTGCCGGCGCGCGCGGAGCTGCAGGCGGAGGATCTCGAGATCCGCGTCCTGCTCGCGGAGCAGCAGCCCGAGATGGAGAAGCTGCTCGCCGACTGGGTGGACCGGAACACCGGCTCCTGGAACACGGCCGGGCTGGAGGCGTTCGCGCCGCTCGTCGCGGAGCCGCTGAAGACCCTCGGCTTCGAGGTGACGATCGAGCCGGGCGTCCCGCTCGACTATCCGGACCGCAAGGACGCGCGCACGGGGCCGCTGATCGTCGCGCAGCGCAAGGCGCAGATCGCGCCCGAGAACGCGCGACACTTTCTCTTGTTGGGCCACACCGACACCGTCTTCGAGCCCGACTCCGACTTCCAGAAGCTCGCCGCGGACCCGAACAGCCCGCGCCGCGCGATCGGGCCGGGCGTGATCGACATGAAGGGCGGCCTGGTCGTGCTGCTCTACGCGCTGCGGGCGCTGGCCGAGAGCGGCGATCTCTCGCGCGCGGACTTCACGGTGATGGTGAACTCCGACGAGGAGATCGGCTCGCTCGGCTCGCGGCCGCGCATCGAGGCGGAGGCGCGCAGCGCGCAGCTGGGCTTCGTCTTCGAGCCCGCGCGCGAGACCGGCGAGATGGCGCGCTCGCGCAGCGGCGTCGGCCAGTTCCACCTCGCGGTCGAGGGCGTGGCGTCGCACGTCGCCACGTCGCAGCGCGACGGCCGCAGCGCGATCGTCGCGCTCGCGAAGAAGGTGATCGCGATCGAGTCGCTCACGGACTACGAGCGGGGCATCATCCTGAACGTCGGCACGATCTCCGGCGGCACCAAGCGGAACATCGTGCCGGACCATGCCGAGGCGTGGATCGACGTGCGCTTCGACGAGATCGCGCAGGGCCAGGAGGTGCAGCGCGAGCTCGAGCGCATCGCCGCCGCGAACGACGGCGCGGGCACGAGCGCGAAGCTCTGGGGACGGCTCCACCGTCCGCCCAAGCCCGAGAGCGCCGAGGTGGACAGGCTGCTCGCGGCCCACCGGAAGGTCGCGATCGAGCTCGGCTTGCCGAGCCCCGAGGCCGTGCACTCGGCGGGCGTGACGGACGGCTCGATCATGGCCGAGGTCGGCCTCCCGACGCTCGACTCGATGGGCGTGCGCGGTGGCGGCGCGCACACCGACAAGGAATGGATCGAGCTCTCGAGCCTCTCCGAGCGCGCGACCTTGGCGGCGATCCTGCTGCGCCAGCTGGCGCGCGAGGCGCCCGACGAGCCCGGCGCACCCGCGAGACGCGAGCCGGCGCCCGAGCCCCCGGCGCCCGCGCAGCCGGAGCCGCCCGAGAAGTCCGGTTTACCTCGGGGCGGGGTCAAGTTAGAGTCCCCGCGTCCATCACCGCCGGTGATCGCTGGGTCCCGGCCGGTGGTCGGTCCGTGAACCCCGCCAGGTCCGGAAGGAAGCAACGGTAGCGGTGCTTTCCAGGTGGTCGGATCGGCCCAGCGATCACCCGCGGTGATGGACCCGATCGAGGTTCCCCCCTGACATGATTCCCGCCAGATGAGCTACGAGGTCCTCGCGCGCCGCTTCCGGCCGCAGACCTTCGACGAGATCGAGGGCCAGCGGCACGTGGTTACGGCCTTGCGCAACGCGCTGCGGCTCGGGCGCGTTCCGCACGCGCTCCTGCTCGCCGGACCGCGCGGCGTGGCGAAGACCACGATCGCGCGCATCCTGGCGCGCGCGCTGAACTGCGACGAGGGCCCGACCGAGAAGCCGTGCGGAAAGTGCTCGCCGTGCCTCGAGATCGCCGCGGGCACCTCCCTCGACGTGCAGGAGATCGACGCCGCCAGCAACACCGGCGTCGACAACGTGCGCGAGATCCGCGAGAGCGTTCGCTACGCCGCCGCGCCCGGCAAGCACCGCATCTTCATCATCGACGAAGTGCACATGCTCTCGACCGCGGCGTTCAACGCGCTCCTGAAGACGCTCGAAGAGCCGCCGCCGCGCAGCCTCTTCATCTTCGCGACGACCGATCCGCAGAAGATCCCCGTCACCGTGCTCTCGCGCGTGCAGCGCTTCGACCTGCGGCGCCTGGGCAACGCCGACCTGCTCGCGCTGCTCGGCAAGATCTGCAAGGCCGACGGGATCGAGGCGCCCGAGTCGGTCCTGCGCACGATCGCGCGCGAGGCCGACGGCAGCGGCCGCGACGCGCTGACGCTGCTCGATCGGCTGACGAGCGCGCTCGGCAAGACGATCGGCGAGAGCGACGCGATCGCGATCCTCGATCTCGTCGACCGCAAGCTGCTCGTCGACGTGCTCGACCCGATCCTGGCGCGCGAGCCGGCGCGTGCGCTCATCGCCCTGCGGCGCGTGTTCGAGCAGGGCGTCGATCCGGTGCGGCTCGCGGCGGATCTGCTGGGCGAGCTGCGCGACCTGGTGGTCGCGCGCCTGGTCGACGACCCGACCGGAATGATCGACGCCGCGCCCGACGCGCTCGCGGAGCTCTCCGCGCGCGCGCGCCCCCACGACCCCGAGACGCTGCAGCGGCTCTTCCGCGTGCTGCTCTCGCGCATCCAGGAGCTGCCGTTCGCCGCGCGCCAGGAGCACGCGCTCGAAATGGCAGTGCTGCGTCTGGCGACGCTGCCCGAAGCCGAATCACTGGCTGCGCTGGTGCAGAAGCTCGACGCGCTCGAGGGCGGCGGTGGGTCCGAGGGCGGTCCCGGCCCGGCGGGAGCCGGGCCACGCGGTGGCGGTCGCAGTGCTGTGCCGCCGGCGCCGGCGCCCGCGCCCGCGCGAGCGAAGCTTGCGCCGGCGCCGCAGGCCGCGGCTCCGCCGGTCGTGATCGCGGCGCCCGCGGCGCCGCCGCCCGTCGCGATCGCGGCGCCCGAAGCGCCGGCGGTATCTGCGCCGCTCGCGGCCGCCAGCGAAGAGCCCCCGCTTCCCGACGACGGCGAGTACCTGAGTGTGACCCCCGGCGAAGACGCGCGCGCCGCGGCAGCGCCACCGCCGGGCCGCTCCGTGCTCAGCCACGAGCAGCGCGCCGCGCTCGAGTCGCGCGTGCGCGCAGAAGCCAAGGCGCACCCGCGCGTGCGCGAGGTGATCGAGGCACTCGACGCGGAGCTGCGCGAGATCCGCGTCGACTCGCGCGCGCTCGCCGCGCCGTCCGGAGACGCCTCGTGAGCGACGCTCCGCTCGATTTGCGCGCGGTCATGGCGCAGGCCCAGGAGCTGGGCGAGAAGCTGCGCCGTGTGCAGGAGGAGCTTCGACACCGCACTGTGTCGGCGACGGTCGGGGGCGGCATGGTCGAGGTCACCGCGAACGGCGCGCTGGAGATCGTGAAGGTAGTGATCGACCCGCAAGCCGTGGATCCGCGCGACGTCGCGATGCTTCAAGACCTGGTTCGCGCCGCCGTGAACCAGGCGCTCGTGCGCGCGCGGGAGATGGCGGGTGCGGCCATGCAGCAGGCGGCGGGGGTGCCGCTTCCGCCGGGCTTCGGCCCCTCCGGCGGTGGCGCGTGAGCGAGTCGAGCCTGGAGCCGATCGAGCGGCTCGTGAAGGCGCTGCGCCGGCTGCCCGGGATCGGCGAGAAGACGGCGACGCGGCTCGCGTACTACCTGCTCTCCGCGCCCGAGAGCTACGCGGCCGAGCTCGGCCAGGCGATCCTGCGCCTGCGCGCGGACATCCGCCTGTGCGAGGAGTGCTTCAACCTGACCTCGCGCTCACCGTGCCCGATCTGCCGCGACGACACGCGCAACGCGCGCATCGTCTGCGTCGTCGAGGAGCCGGCGGACCTCGCGTCGATCGAGAGCAGCCGCAGCTACCAGGGCCGCTATCACGTGCTCGGGGGCACGATCTCGCCGCTCGACGGAGTCGGCCCCGAGGCGCTGCGCATCGACGCGCTCGAAAAGCGGGTCGAGCGCGGCGGCGTCGACGAGGTCATCCTCGCCACCAACCCGAACCCGGAAGGCGAGGCCACCGCGCTCTACGTCGCCGAGCGGGTGGCGAAGTACGGCGTGCCGGTCACGCGCATCGGCTACGGCATGCCGATCGGCGGGGATCTGGAGTACGTCGACCCGATCACGGTCCGGAAGTCGCTCGAGAACCGCCGCTCGTTCAAGAGCTAGGTGAGCCGGGCCGATTCGAAACCCTGAAATCGGCGCTTGTATCTGGAAATCCGCCTCTGCTAGTCTCGAACCGAGGGAATTTCCCAGACAGATCGAAGTCTTACGACTTCGAATGCGCCGAGATCAAAAGGGGCCGAGGCGATGTCGTTGACGCCGCAGCTAGTGCTCTTCGAGGACGACCATCGCAAGCTCCTCGCCGCTTCCGAGCGGCTGGTCGAGGACGCGAACGCGAAGGCCGTCTTCCTCGTCGATCGCAACGGCCAGCTCGTGACCGAGGCCGGCGAGCTGAAGGGCATCGACACGACGTCGCTCGCGTCGCTGGTGGCGGGCAACGTCGCGGCGACGCAGGGACTCGCGAAGGTGATCGGCGAGCCCGACTTCCCGACGCACTTCCATCAGGGCGAGCGCGACAACGTGCACATCACCCTGGTCGCGCAGCGCATCATTCTGGTCGTCGTCTTCGACGAGCGCAGCTCGCTCGGGCTCGTTCGCCTGCGCGTGAAGAAAGCCGGACAAAAGCTTTCAGAGCTCTTCGACGAGATCTTCAAGAGGGCCGAAGCGGAGCTCGACGCGGATAGCCCAAGCTCGCCGTTCGCGGAAATCAGCGACGAAGACATCGACAACCTGTTCTCGGACTGAGACTCCATGGCGTTCATCAACTACAGCGCGCGTGAGATCAATTGCAAGCTCGTGTACTACGGGCCGGGTCTCTGCGGCAAGACGACGAACCTCAAGTACATCTACGAGAAGACGGCCGCGGACGCGAAGGGAAAGATGATCTCGCTCGCGACCGAGACCGAGCGCACGCTCTTCTTCGACTTCCTGCCCCTCGCGCTCGGCGAGATCCGCGGCTTCAAGACGCGCTTCCACCTGTACACCGTTCCGGGTCAGGTCTTCTACGACGCGAGCCGCAAGCTGATCCTGAAGGGTGTCGACGGGGTGGTCTTCGTCGCCGACAGCCAGGAAGAGCGCTTCGAGGCGAACGCCGAGTCGCTCGACAACCTGAAGGCGAACCTGCGCGAGCAGGGCTAC
>Ga0210377_10002997_pt1 | contig 14578 bp, 15 predicted proteins | sample PLM4_65_b1redo_FD_155480 | JGI IMG/M metagenome (GOLD analysis project Ga0210377, IMG submission 155480) | Groundwater sediment microbial communities from an aquifer in East River, Colorado, USA - PLM4_65_b1 redo | ecosystem: Environmental > Terrestrial > Soil > Riparian zone | place: USA: East...
AATAGGAAAGAAAAAGAACCAAATAGTGTCTGTCCATAAAGTCTGTTAGTCCGTCATGCCGGACTTGATCCGGCATCCAGAGACCCTCGAAAACACTGGATTCCGGCTTTCGCCGGAATGACACCTCTTTATTAAAACCTTAGTTTATGGACAGACTCTAAATAGTGAGAAGACCATGGCATTCAAAGACGTTTTAGGACATTCCAGGCCCATTACATTGTTGCAGCGGGCGATCAGAAACGGGAAAGTTGTTAACAGCTATCTTTTCTTAGGAAATGAAGGGATTGGAAAGAAGGTCGTGGCTCTCCAATTTGCAAAGGCACTCAACTGCCTCGGAGGAGAGGCTGAGGGAGGAGAGGCATGCGATCATTGCATTTCGTGCAAAAAGATTGATCACGCTCTTCATCCCGACGTCCTGCTCATTGAACCGGAGGGGCAGACGATCAAGGTCGATCAGGTCAGGCAATTGCAGAAGGAACTGGTTTACAGACCCTATGAAGGGAAGCGTCGCGTCTGTATCCTGACGGCCGCGGACCGGATGGCTCCTCACATACCGAATACGCTCCTTAAAACATTGGAAGAGCCTCCACTCCATACGGTGATCATCCTTCTGGCCAACAACTCCAGGTTCATATTGCCCACGATCCTTTCACGATGCCAGCCGGTTCGCTTCAATCCCCTGTCCATCCCCTTGGTCTCCAAATGGTTGATGGAAGGCAAGGGCTTCAATGAAGCAGAATCTCATCTCCTGGCATCTCTTTCAGAAGGAAGTCCCGGAAAGGCGTTGGAGATCCAAGAGGAGATCCGTCAGATTCCCAGAGAAGCACTCTTGAAGGACTGGGCAGGATTGAAATCGCTTTCATTTGAAAGGATCGGGAGTTGGGTTGAGTCTTTACCCTCCCAACGAGAGAATCTTCTTTTGATGCTCGAAGTGACGAAGACCCTGTTGAGAGATTTGGTTATGGTAAAGACTTTGAAAAAAGGGCCAAAACTGATCCATTCGGATCTCCTGCACGTGATGGAGCCCATGGCGATGAATTGGAGTCTCCCCTCCCTTTTGAAACGGATGGAAATCCTCCATCAAACCACACTTGCCATCAAGGCCAATGCCAATACGAGCTTAGCCCTTGAAGCCATGATGCTCTCCTGGGCTGAAGGATAGGGAAGATGATTCGCTTAGTTTTTGTCAAACTACCTAATCGGAAAACAGAAGAGTTCGATGCGACACAACTTTCCCTCGAAGCAGGGGAAGACGTCATCGTTGAGACTGAAAAGGGATTGGTCCTGGGCAAGGTTCTCTCTTCACCTCATGAGAAAGAAAAGCGTTTCTTCCTGAAATCTCCAAGAAAGGTGACTCGGAAAGCCACGGCTGAAGATTTGGAGCAATTTAAGGGAAACCAACAATTGGAGAAGGAGGTTTTTCAATTTTGTCTTCAAAAAATCAGGGAGAAGAATCTGATCATGAAGCTGGTCAAAACAGAGATCCTCTTAGACCGCTCGAAGGCCCTCTTCTATTTCACCTCTGAAAAACGGATTGATTTTCGGGAGCTGGTCAAGGATTTGGCCGCAGAATTCAGGATGCGGATTGAGATGCGGCAGATTGGCGTAAGGGATGAGGCCAAAATGGTGTGCGGCCTTGGGAGTTGTGGGAGGGAGCTCTGTTGCGCCAAATTCTTGAACCGATTCGAACTGGTCTCTGTCAAAATGGCCAAGGAGCAGAACCTCGCCCTCAACCCGACAAAGATCTCGGGAGTGTGTGGCCGTCTGATGTGTTGTCTGGCTTACGAATTTCCCACTTATGTCGATCTAAAAAAGGATCTCCCCAAAGTGGGTAAGTATATTACGACTCGCTCCGGTAAGGGAAAGGTCATTCGTCAAAATGTCCTCAGCCAAACCGTGACCGTAGCATTGGAGGAAGGGGGAGAGATTACCATCCATGCCTCTGAACTCTAAAGAGTCCTTCTACATCACCACCCCTATCTACTATGTGAATGATGTCCCCCATATCGGCCATGCTTATACGACGGTGGCTGCTGACATCCTGGCCCGCTACAAACGCTTTGAGGGGTATCAGGTTTTCTTCCTCACCGGCACAGATGAACATGGCCAGAAGGTGGAGAAGGCGGCTCAGGAGCGAGGGGTTGATCCAAAGGCTCACTGCGATGAAATGGTTGTACGATTCCAATCCCTCTGGAAAAGACTGAACATTTCTAACAATGATTTTATCCGCACGACAGAAATGCGCCATAAAAAAGTAGTTCAGAAAATTCTTCAAGATCTCTTCGATCGTGGAGAGATCTATCAGGACAATTATGCTGGATGGTACTGTGTCCCCTGCGAACGGTTCTGGACTGAAAAGGATCTGATGGAGGGGAAATGTCCGGACTGTCTTCGTTCGGTGATTGAGATCTCCGAGAAGAATTACTTTTTTCGGATGAGCCAGTATCAATCCTGGCTGGTCGAAACCATTGAAAAAAATGAGCGCTTTATCTTCCCCCCGTCGAGAAGGAATGAGATATTGGGATTTCTCCGAAACCCCTTGGAAGACCTCTGTATCTCGAGACCGAAGAAACGGTTGAAGTGGGGAATTGAAATTCCCTTTGATGCCGAATACGTGACCTATGTCTGGTTCGATGCCCTGATCAATTATATCAGTGGGATTGGCTATGGTTCTGAGGAGAATCTATTCTCCCAATTTTGGCCTCAGGCGATTCATCTCATCGGCAAGGATATCCTCACCACCCACGCCGTCTACTGGCCCACCATGCTCAAGGCCATTGGCTTGCCCCCTCCTAAAATGGTATTCGCCCATGGATGGTGGACGATCGAAGGTAAAAAGATGTCCAAATCCCTTCAGAATGCGGTGGAGCCGAATCGTCTGATCGACACCTACGGGGTGGATGCCGTCAGGTATTTCCTCATGCGAGAAGTTTCATTCGGAATGGATGGTGATTTCTCCCATTCTGCTATGGTCCATCGGATTAATAGCGATTTGGCGAATGACCTGGGTAATCTCTTCAGCCGGGCGCTCAGCATGGTCGTCAAATATTTTGATGGTCTGATTCCAAGTCCTTCCAACCCACACGATTTGGATCGAGGACTTCAAGAAGTTTCTGAAAAGGTTCTTCCCCAACTATCACAACAGATGGATGATCTGGCCTTCAATAAGGCCTTGGTTACGATCTGGGAGATCGTTAACGCTGGCAATAAATATATCGATGAAACAGCCCCGTGGGCTTTGGCCAAGGCAGAAAAAGATCGGCCACGGCTTGGCACGGTGCTTTACACCACGCTGGAATCCATTCGACTCAGTGCCCTGCTGCTTGCTGCCTTCATGCCGTCCACCTGTGAAAAGATGTGGTCCCAACTCGGCATGGAGGAAAATCTTTGGGAACAAAATATAAAGAAGAACGGAAAGTGGGGAGGTCTAACGCCAGGAAGGAAAGTGGCTCAACCCAGTCCTCTCTTTCCGAGAATCGATCTCTCAAAGAACCCGCATGGAGCAGCGCAGAGTGCATAGCGTATAACCAATAGCTCAAGGCTGAAAGCTCAAAGTAAAAATCCGAAATCCGCAATCTGAAATCTAAGCTTTCGTCTTTTATGAAGAAACCCCAACCCATCCATTCCATTCTTGAGAAAACCTTGAAGACCCTGGAGATCGATGTCCCATTGAAGACCTATTCCATCGTGGGAGCGTGGAACGAAATCGTAGGTGAGTCCGTGGCAAGACATTCCCAACCCCGTTCCATTCGAAACCAAATCCTCTTCATCGATGTCGCCCATCCAACCTGGATGCAACAACTCCAGTTTCTTAAACCCACCCTCCTCGACCAGGTGAACGCCTTTTTAGGGGAGCCACTGATTCAGGACATCCGATTCAAATTGGGGAAGGTGTCCCCAACCCTCCCGGCTCCTCCAAAAACCCTTTCGATGGAAGACGAGAGCCTTGACCAGGGGACCTTGAACCGAATTGAGAACCTTCTCCGAGAAATTGACGATGAAGAGGTGCAGAAGAGTTTGCGCGAGGTTTTGATCCAAGGAGCAAAATTGGAGCGTTATAGATCCAAATCTCCCTTAAAATAATTTAGTTCATTTATTCCTGAAATGAGTTAAGGAGGGGAAGGTGTGCGGTGAGCAAGAGTGATCTGAAGGATACCCCCTAATACCGGAAAGGATTTAATTCTTTTAAACCCCACCTTTTTTAGCATCGTGCTCTGATCAAATGAGAAAAAGTTGAAATTCCCTCTCTCAAAAAGTTTAAAAAAAATAAGGGAGATGATTTTAGCCTTCCCGGAAACTTGCGGATTGAAATCTGCAACCACCATCCTTCCTTTCTCCTTTAATGCCCGGTAGGAATGTTCAAGAGCGACCAAACGTTTTTTCTCAGGAAGCTCATGCATGGCAAACGAAGTAAAAATTCCATCAAAATAATTTTGATATCCAAACGGTTTGGTCACATCCTTATGGAGAAATACCACCTTCTTGAATCCTCCATACCGTCTCTTTGCGACCTCTACCATCCTTTCAGATAGATCCATTCCTACGACCTCACCTTCCTCTCCGACTGTCTGTAGCATCCATGAGGCCACTCTCCCTGTTCCTGAGCAGAGGTCCAGAATCTTCTCCCCCTTTTCAGGAGCGAGAATTTTCACTGCCTTCTTCTGAAATCCAGCATACTGTTTGAAGGTGAGGAGATCGAGAATCGTGTCGTAATAAGGAGCAGACTTTCCGAAGGTGTCGATGCGATGATTATCCGTGCATGGAGCAGAGGGCATAGGGCATGGGGTCAAATTGTTTTGGTCATTCGAAATGGGTATTTGGAATTCATTTGTGATTTGGGATTTGGATATTGGATTTTGTTCCTAGACCTTTTCTAAGACAATCTTCGCTCCCTCTTTAACCTTGAGGAAAGCCTTGGGGTCGGATAGGACCTTTCCAATGATATTGACTGAACTGGCAGCTCGAATCTCTTCACCCCGGCTTGCCGGGGTGGGTCCGAAAAAGATGCAGAAGGCATGTCCGGTTGGCCAATATCCCAATTCACCTGCTGAGACAACCTCCCTTGCCCCTTGCTCCAATCCAGTCTTCACCGGAATGGCGAAATAAATTTCCTCGCCCCAGAGAGTGGCCTTTGCTTCAATAGGGAGAGCTTCCCAGATCAGTTGGGCTGTTTTCGCTTCGTTCAATTCTGCTTCGACCTTTAGTTCACTTACGAGGATTCTGATTTTCTTTCCCATCTTCTACTCCTCTAGCTTCGAGAGGATCAAATTCATTAAAAAGACCCTCATGTTCTTCCTGATTCTCCATATTGTTCGAAAAGAAAAGGATCTCCCGATCCATCTTGACGACCTCCCCTTTCAGGGTAAGGAAAGTCTGAGTCTGGTTTCTCAACAAAAAGAAACTGAGGACCACCAGAACATAGCTGGAGAGTTCTCTTGCCGTCGTATAAAAAAAGCGAGCGTCCAAGCCAAAAAAGTAGTAAACTTCCGCAAAAAGCCTCGCCGTGTTGATCAAGAGGCCCAGGGTGATGAGCTGCAAAAAACGCTTTGTCTTCGTGGTATTCTGGGCCAAGGAAAGGAGGCATTGATCGTAGGCCTTCTTGAAGTTTTTCCAACTGCTCGAAATGTTCTTGAGGAGATCCAGGTACACCTTTTCATCCCCTCCGTAAATCTTCAAACGGACCTGTCTGTCTCCTCGAAAGAGAAGATAACGCTTTAACAACTCCTCTCTTTCTGAGAGAAGCCTCTGGTTTATTTTGAGTCCGCGATAAAGGACAAATCCTATCCCGGCGAGAAGAATAAGAGGAATGGCTTCATTGGTTATTCGAATCCACAAGACTTCGTTCATCTCTCAAACCTATGTTCGATTGATCAGGCTGGCCAGATAGCCAGCTCCAAATCCATTATCAATGTTGACCACGCCCACACCTGAGGCGCAAGAATTCAACATGGCCAGCAGTGCAGTGATTCCTCCAAAACTTGTTCCATATCCGACACTCGTGGGAACAGCAATGACTGGTCGGTCCACCAATCCACCTACAACGCTGGGCAAAGCTCCCTCCATCCCAGCGACCACGATGAGGACACGCGCCGCTTCCAATCTCTGCCTCTCAGAAAGGAGTCGGTGAATCCCTGCAACACCCACATCATAGAGGGTTTCCGCACGATTCCCCATGAATTGAGCCGTGACCGCAGCTTCCTCAGCTACAGGGATATCGGTCGTTCCTGCTGTAATGACCAGAATCGTTCCTTTCCCTTCAGATTTGATGGGATGGGTGAGATAGGTCAGAACCTGGGATCTTGGGTAGTATCGGCTCTTTGGAAAAACCTTTTGTATCGCTTTGGCTTTTTTCTCTTCCAAACGTGTGATGAGTATGTTTTGGCCCTTCCTCTTCAACTGCTTCATGATGGGGAGAATTTGTCCAGAGCTTTTTCCTTGTCCCCAGATCACCTCCGGAAAACCTTTTCGAAGGCTGCGATGATGATCAATCCTGGTAAACCCTAAGTCTTCGAAGGGAAGCGACTTCAATTCCACCATGGCCTCATCAAGCGTCGTCTTCCCCGATTTTACTTTTCTCAGAAGATCTTCAAGCTTCCGAACATTCATTCTTTCCTCTAGAAAGCATTCTATTCAGTCTCCTGATGAAAAGTCAAGAAAAACTGCCTCCTTAAACAAATTCTTTCTTAGGGTGATCGAATGAGGTGAAGACGATCGCGACTTGCCACTCCTATCTACCATGGATACCAAGTGCCCAGCGAACTTTCGATTTTTCAGGTCCAGATGAGTTCATGAATCCCTCCATGCTCCTGTTGACCTCCTTTTGGACAATTGAGTCCATTCCAATTATAATTTGACCTGTTCCTTAACATCTCTTACCTTTACGGATCGTTCTTAAGATGCGGCGTTACCTCATTTTTGCTTCTGCCGGTTTGGGCCTTCTGATGTACTCCATTGATAGTACCGTGGTGGCTGTCGCCTTCCCCAATTTTATAAAAGACTTCGGCACCAATGTCCTCTGGGCAGCATGGACTATTTCAATTTACCTGATAGCAGTAACGAGCGTGATGCCGTTGATGGGCAACCTGAGCGATGGCTTTGGCCGCAAAAAGGTCTTTCTGATCTCTCTCATCCTTTTTACGGTCAGTTCCCTCGCGTGCGGCCTTGCGCCCAATATCTACAGCTTGGTGGCATTTCGGTTCCTTCAAGGCGTCGGAGGAGCAAGCTTTCTCCCAACGGCAGCGGGCATCGTCAGTGATCAATTCCCCGAGCATCGGGAGAGGGCCATTGGTCTATTTACAAGTATCTTTCCCATCGGAGGTATTGTCGGCCCAAGCTTAGGCGGCTGGATCGTCAGTCGATATTCCTGGCGATATATTTTCTATATTAATCTGCCGATCGGCATTGGTTTGGCAATTCTGATTATGATTTTACTTAAAGACTCAAAGGTTCTTTCTCGGCCCCATATCGACTTTGTGGGAGCTTCTTTTTTCTTTGGAGCAATACTCTTCCTCATGCTGGGCTTGAATCTCATTGCCGAGGGCTTCTCCACGTCGTCCCTTCTTTTAACAGTCATCTTTTTAGTCGTCAGTTTTTCTTTCTTTTCCCTGTTTGTTTATCAAGAGAAGAAGGATTCCAACCCCATGCTGGATATGGCCTTGTTGAGATCAAAGCCTTTTCTGGCGGCAAACCTCTATAATATGATGGTGGGCGCTGGAGTCTTCGGAACCTTTGCTTTTATCCCACTCTACGCTACCTCCGTGCATCAGTTATCCACCCTGGCAAGCGGTATGATACTGACGCCTCGCTCTCTCGGAGTCATTCCCGCCTCAGCGATCACCAGCTTTCTACTCAAGCGATGGGGTTACCGATGGCCTATGGTCCTGGGTTTGAGCATCATCTCCCTTTCAACAATCCTTCTCGACAGCCGAGGACTTCAGTTGCTGAGAATCATCGGTATTCATTTGGGAGTCGCTGAAATTCTAGCGGTCCTGATCATGGTGACTGGAATTGGTGTTGGAATTGCTCTCCCCGCTTCCAACAACGCATGTATCGAACTGATGCCCGAAAAGGTGGCTACGATTACAGGGCTCCGAGGAATGTTTAGATCTGTCGGAGGAGCGTTTGGAATTTCATTAATCACCATTATCCTCCATTCGAGTTCTACCCCTGCCCATGGCTTCAGCGCTACCTTTCTCTCTTTTGGGTTGGGGCTTTTATTGACGATTCCTCTTGTCTTCCTGATGCCCACTGGAAAGAAAGGGTGGAGTCTTCGCCGGGAGGATCTTTGGAGATAGGGGAGGCTGTTGATGACAAACCTCTTTTTGAACGGAAGGTATGGGGATGGATGATGAAACAGCCAACTCGACCGCCATCAAAATAGGCTTGAGAAAATAAACAAGATGATATAGACTTTAGAAAACTTAAAATGACAACAGTTACCATTCGTCCAAAAAGGAGGGAGGTATGAAACGTTTAATCCTTGTGGCATTTCTGTCCGTGGCCAGCTTGGGTCTTGCCCTCGGGGTCAATAAGGTTCAGGCACAGCCCTATCCGAGTCGTCCCATTCAGATGATCATCCCTAATGTTCCGGGTTCGATCATGGACATTAATTCAAGGATCTTGTCAGAGGACCTTGGAAAAATTCTTGGCACGCAGATTATTCCCATCAACAAACCGGGTGCGGCAACGACCTTGGGCACCGATGCATTGGCAAAGAGCAAAAAGGACGGCTATACCATCGGCTACGCGAGCAATGCGATTGTCTATGCCCGGATTCTCAATCCGCAAGCGATGCACTTTGATCCGGAGAAAGATATAGAGCCATTGGGCTTGCATCTACTTGTTCCACTGGCCATTGCGGTGCGAGCCGACGCGCCCTGGAAAACCTTTAATGAACTGCTCGACTATGCCAAGAAGAATCCTGGGAAGCTTCGAGTCGACACCATCGGAATTGGCTCCCCTGCCCACTTCAACTTAGAGATCATCCAATCCTTGACCGGCGCCCAATTCACCCACGTTCCTTTCAAGGGAGGAGAATCTGTGATCACCGCCCTCCTGGGAGGACACCTTGAGATGACTTACGATGCAATCAATAAGATCTATCCTCATGTGGAATCCGGAAAGCTGAGGATTCTCTTGTTGACGTATAAAATGGCCGATTTCCCCAATGTCCCCACGATCACCGATCTGGGTTATAAGCAGGAACTCGTTTCTACATGGTTTGCCATGTATGCCCCTTCAGGGCTGCCCGAGGAGGTGAAGAAGGTTTTGGTGCCGGCCGTCGAAAAGGCGATCAAAAATCCGGAATCGAAGGCCAAAATTGAGCAGATGAAATTCATTGTTGATTATAAATCTCCTGCGGAGATGAAGAAGAGGGTGGCAGAAGAGTACGAGAGAGCAGTTCAAATAGCCGATAAAGTAGGGTTACGAAAAAAAGATTAAAGTAGATCGGCACTTGAAAATTTGGATGTCAGCCCATTTATCATTAAAAGGAGGAAAACGATGAAGCGATCCATTTTTCTTGTTGGTTTGCTGTTTATGATGCTCGGATTAAATCTGGGAGCCACCACCACTTTCGCCCAGACTTACCCGAATCGTCCCATTCAGCTTGTCATCCCTGGTGCGGCGGGGTCCATCCTGGATATTGCAGGAAGACTCACAGGCGATGAGCTGGGGAAAATTCTTGGGGCGCAACTCATTCCCATAGTTAAACCGGGGGCAGGGTTTACCCTGGGAACGGATTTTGTGGCCAGGAGCAAAAAGGATGGTTATACGCTTGGTTACACAAACTCTGCAGCCATTGTGTTTACCCGGGCTCTGAATCCAGAGACCGTTCCCTATGATCCGGACAAGGATTTAGAGCCCGTAGGGCTTCACCTATTCTTCCCGAATGCGATTGCCGTGCAGGCAAGCGCTCCATGGAAAGACTTCAGAGAATTGGTGGAGTATGCGAAAAAGAACCCGAATCAACTTCGCGTGAGCACCACCGGCATAGGGTCCACTTCCCACTTCAATCTAGAGATCATTCAATCCTTGACCGGCGCCCAATTCAATCACGTTCCTTTCAAAGGAGGAGAATCCGTGATTACCGCCCTGCTGGGAGGACACGTGGAAATGACCTTCGATGCGGTCAGTAAGATCAAACCTCATGTCGAGTCCGGGAAGATGAGGATCCTCCTTTCGACGAGTAAAGTTCCGGACTTACCCAATATCCCGACCATAACCGAATTAGGTTATAAGCAGGAACTGTTCACTTCCTGGTTTGGAATGTATGGACCAGCCGGACTGCCAGAGGAAGTGAAAAAGGTCTTAATCCCTGCCGTTGAGAAGGCCGTGAAGAATCCGGAGTTAAAGGCGAAAGTTGAAAAGATGGATTTTGTGGTTCACTACAAATCTCCTGCGGAGCAGAAGAAGCTTGCGGCTGATGAATATGAGAAAGCCGTCGCAATAGCCATTAAAGTTGGACTGCGCAGCAAGTGATTTGGATGAGGTCGGCTTCGAAATGGCGTCGAACTAAATTAAAGGAGAAAAATCATGAAGCGGTCCATTGTTATGGTCGGTTTCCTGTTGATCGTGTACGGATTAGGTCTGGGAGTTTCAATCTCCCTGGCACAATCTTATCCCAATCGTCCCATTCAGCTGATCATTCCCAACGTCCCGGGTTCGATCATGGACATCAATGCAAGGGTTTTGTCCGATGAGTTGGGAAAACTTCTTGGCACCCAAATTGTCGTAGCAGCGAAACCCGGAGGGGCATCGATCTTTGGCACCGATTTTGTAGCGAAGAGCAAAAAGGATGGTTATACGATCGGATATGTAAGCGCCTCCGGTCTCATCTATACCCGAATCACTCACCCGGAGACGTTTCCGTATGACCCAGACAAGGATTTAGAGCCTTTGGGTTTGCATCTGTTCGTCCCATTGACGGCTGCCGTGCAGGCAAGTTCCCCCTGGAAAACATTTGATGAATTGGTAGACTATGCCAAGAAGAATCCCGGAAAGCTCCGTGTCAGTACTATCGGAGTGGGAGCGATCGATCATTTCAACCTCGAGGTGATGCAGGCGATGACCGGTGCCCAATTCACGATGATTCCCTTCAAAGGAGGGGAGTCTGTCATCACCGCCCTATTAGGAGGACATGTGGAAGTCACCTTCGATGCCTTTGGCAAAGTCATCCCTCATGTCGATTCAGGACAGTTGAGAATCCTCTTAGTCAGTAAAAAAATGCCCGGATATCCCAGTATTCCTACGGCGGCTGAATTGGGATACAAACAGGGGCTTCTCTCCACCTGGTTTGCTTTTTATGGTCCCTCCGGATTGCCGGAGGATATCAAGAAAACTTTGGTCACAGCCATCGAAAAGGCAGTCAAGAATCCGGAATTAAAAGCGAAGGTTGACAAAATGGGATACGTGGTTGATTATAAGTCTCCGTGGGAATTGAATAAACTGAAAAAAGAAGAGTATGAAATCGCCAATGCCCTAGCTATAAGAATGGGTCTGAAGAAATAACGAAAGTGATTTGCAGCATCCAGGGAGGTCTCCTAATGGGTAGAGCGGATCGGATCAGCGGAATCTTCTGGTTGTGCTTCGCAGTCCTAACGATCATTCAATCGTACCGCCTGGGCCTGGGAACCTTGCATAAACCCGGCCCGGGTTTCCTCTTCTTCTGGGTCAACATCGTCCTGGGAATCATGTCTCTGGTCGTCCTCTTTCGGGCATGGGCGGGCAAGAAGGAAGAGGGACCTCAACCCGCCCTCTTCGGCCGTCAAAATGTTTCAAAGATCGTTTTTGTCATGATCTCTCTCTTCCTCTATGTCCTCCTGATGGAACCCGTGGGGTTCATTCCGGTCACTTTCTTGTTCTTCATTTATCTCCTGGGGATCATTGAGAAGAAGAAATGGTATTATACGGTTTTTGTGAGTATTATGGTGACGGTGATTTCTTATTTGATCTTTGAGACCTGGCTCCAGTCTCAGTTACCGAAGGGGTTGTTAGGGTTTTTGAGATTCTAAACAAGGTCGGGGAAACGTATGGATATCTTCCAGAGTGTGCTCTATGGATTCCAGGTGGCGTTGCAGCCCCTTAATCTAATTTATTGTTTCTTCGGGGTGATGATAGGGACCTTGGTGGGCGTTTTGCCGGGTCTCGGACCGGCTGCTGCGATTGCCCTGCTTCTCCCCACGACGTTCAAGGCGACTCCGGTTTCAGGGGTGATCATGCTGGCCGGGATCTATTACGGAGCCATGTATGGAGGGTCGACAACCTCCATCTTGGTGAATATCCCTGGCGAGGCAGCCTCCGTCGTGACCTGTATCGATGGCCATCAAATGGCATTGAGAGGAAGGGCAGGCCCGGCTCTAGGGATTTCGGCCTTCGGTTCATTTATTGCCGGGACATTAGCCGTCATTGCCCTGACGTTAGTCGGGCCTCTTCTGGCTGGCATTGCGCTTCGCTTCGGACCGCCGGAATTTTTTTCTTTGATGCTTGTGGGGATTATGGTTCTGACCTTCCTGAGCAGCGGTTCCATGCTGAAGGCCCTGATGATGGCGGCAGTGGGTTTGACCCTCGGCGGGGCCGGAATGGATTCCATCAGTGGAAAATACCGGTTTACGTTCAACATTCAGGCTCTATTGGATGGGGTCGGGCTCGTCCCCGTGGTCATGGGTCTCTTCGGTATCGCGGAAGTAATCGAGAATCTTGAAACTGAAATCAAGCGAGAAATCCTCACGACGAAAGTCAAGAATCTTCTCCCCAACGTAAAAGACTGGGCTGCCTCCATTTGGCCCATCATTCGGGGCAGTATCCTGGGCTTCTTCCTCGGGATCATTCCCGGAGGTGGAGCCATTGTCGCATCTTTTGCCTCCTATGCGATTGAGAAGAAGGTGTCCAAACATCCTGAGGAATTCGGAAAGGGGGCCATTGCAGGAGTGGCAGGTCCTGAGGCAGCGAACAATGCTGCGGCGGGCGCTTCGTTCATCCCCCTTCTCACCCTTGGAATTCCATCCAATGCGATCATGGCCATCTTCCTGGGGGCTTTGATGATTCATGGATTACAGCCAGGGCCACTTCTCATGACGAGAGCTCCGGATATTTTCTGGGGAACCATCGTGAGCATGTATATCGGCAACGGCATGCTTCTGGTTCTCAATCTCCCCCTCATCCCTTTGTGGGTGATGGTTCTGAGAGTCCCTTATTACCTTCTCTACCCCTTGATCCTCCTATTCTGTATGATCGGAGCTTACAGTATTGGGAATAACGCTGCGGATGTGATCATCATGCTGATTTTTGGGATCGTAGGCTTCCTGATGAGGAAGTTTCGCTATGACGCTCCTCCCTTGGTCCTGGCACTGGTCCTCGGAGGTGAGCTGGAATCGTCCCTCCGGCAGTCATTGATGTTATCCCGCGGGGATTTTTCTATCTTCGTCACCCGGCCTATCACGCTGGGTTTCCTGATTGTCGCCGTACTGCTTTTGGTCGTCCCCATCATTACCCAGCGAAAAAAACTCTCTACCCTGGAGGATTCCCCCTGAGCCTTTCTGTTTAATACAAATGATCAGGTCCGGATGCGGGAGGGGGATCAGTCAATCTTAAAGGACTCCTGCATACCGATGTATTTTTTTCTCAGTTTCGGCTTCTCTATTTTTCCTGTGGGATTTCGGGGAACCTCGCCAAAGAAAATCTTTTTAGGCCTTTTATATTTGGGTAATTGCTCGCAATATTTCAGTACCTCTTCTTCTGTAAGTACTTTTTCCGGCTTGACGTCTATAATAACTGTCACCATTTCACCTAAACGTTCATCAGGGTAACCAATGGCAGCCACATCTTTGATGCTCGGGTGCGTATGGAGGAAGTCCTCCACCTCTACTGGAAAAACATTCTCCCCTCCGCTGATGATCAGGTCTTTTTTTCGATCAACCAAGAAGATAAACCCATCTTCATCCTGCTTGGCCATATCCCCTGTGAATAACCATCCGTCCCTGAGCGTTTTTGTTGTAGCCTCTGGATTTTTGTAGTACTCTCTCATCACGGCATCGCCACGGACGATCAGTTCCCCCACCTCTCCCTTTTTAACAGGATTCCCTTCTTCATCCACAATACGTGTCTCCCAGTTGAAACCAGGAAGGCCGATCGCTCCAACCTTATGTTCATTTTCTATTCCAAGGTGGACGCAACCTGGACCGGTCGATTCGCTCAAGCCATAGTTTGTATCATAGGTCATATTGGGGAAGTACTCCTTCCAGTGTTTCACCAGGGAGGGAGGAATAGGCTGTGCACCCATGTGCATGAGCCTCCACTGACTGAGTTGGTAGTCTTTTAATTTGATCTCTCCACGATCGAGTTTTAAAAGGATATCCTGAGCCCATGGGACAAGAAGAAAAATAACCGTACCCCTTTCTTCGCTGATCGCCTCAAGGATCCCCTCGGGTGAAGCCCCTTTCAAGATGACTGCCCGTCCACCCACAATAAAACTTCCAAACCAATGCATCTTGCCTCCCGTATGATAAAGCGGAGGGATGAGGATAAAATTATCCCTTCTCGACTGATAATGATGCGCATTTTCCGTAATACAAGCACAGGT
>Ga0210377_10002998_pt1 | contig 14577 bp, 14 predicted proteins | sample PLM4_65_b1redo_FD_155480 | JGI IMG/M metagenome (GOLD analysis project Ga0210377, IMG submission 155480) | Groundwater sediment microbial communities from an aquifer in East River, Colorado, USA - PLM4_65_b1 redo | ecosystem: Environmental > Terrestrial > Soil > Riparian zone | place: USA: East...
CTTTGGACACGGATACTTCGACAGGCTCAGTACAAGTTTCGCGGACAACACGGATTCTTTCCGTATTTTTACGGACTTTTCCGTCCTTTCCGTGTCCTCCGTGTCCCAAAAAGGTTTATCCCGAACTTAGGTTAAGTAATCTGAATTGCCATACTCGCCGAATCAGCGAACAAGGCAAAAGTGAATTGTGCAGGGTGAGAACCAGGGCAGAACTGAATTGGGTTGGATGAGGTGAGACTTCAGACGTCTTTTTCGACGACTCCACGAGGATGAAGACTCGCGGGAAGACTTCCGAAGTCTGGTGGGTAAGTGGCATCCCCGTCGCCGGGCGCGCGTCAAAGTAAAGCACAGCATGGCGCAAGTCAAATCTGTGCCGCCTGGGATATTGTTCCAATCAGGGAACGACTGATGCTATTGCAGGGCAGATTAGGTCAAGCCCCGGGTACGGCTATGCGAGTATCGGTACTTGCAACGCCTTTCACGCCGCGAAGGGCAATAATGGTCTTTGCCAGTGCTTCCTGGTCGGCTGTTTCAACAAATGCAATACAATCTGTCGGTCCAGCCAGGACGTGAGCTTGCTTGACGCCCGCAACCCCACGGATGGATTTCATAACTTTACGAGGGTCTGGGGCATTCAGTTGCATGAGGATATAAGCGGCAGTCATAATTGTCTCCTTACACAGGGTCTAACCCTGCCAGAACTGATGACGAATTGAGGAGAAATATCGTCTGCAATTATTATAGGGAAAACTCATGTCGAATTCAAGCCCTCTTCATTGACCAAAGGCGAGTCCGTGCACAAGACGGACGTGGATCACGCGCTCACTGCCCTGATTTACTTTCTGCCATCTGCTCGATAAACCTTTGCATCCACCCGAATTGCGAACCCTTCCTGTAGCTTTGTCTGCCAGCAGGGCAAAATTGAATTGCATGAGCCCTTTCCGTCCTAAAGGGAACCCTCCCCAAATACGACAGCCCAATTTACAGAGTGCCGCATAAATTACTTAACTCACCTTACGCAGTTCTGCTCAAAGGCGGTCTGTGACCGCCGTATTTGTTTGTTCTACATCTATTTCAGTTGAGCCGCAGGGTCACAGACCCTGCGGGAGCATAAAAGTGCGTAAGGTCACTTACTTAACTTGATATTTGAATTTCAACCTACAAATCCATGAGAAAAGTTAACTTATTAATGAGACAAGCGGTAGGCTGCGGATGAAGAGTCTGCTTGGGAAAATTGGGGAAGGTTTGGCGAACAGTCAAGGGAAAACAGAATTGTGTGGGGCGGGCAGCCGCAAGTCATCAATCATGTGCGATCCATATGACAGTAACTCCATAAAGTACTGTGTCATCCCATGTGGAGATAATGATGTTGAACTCTTCAGCCTCCACATCGGAGGGTTGGAGTGCTACTCGCAGATTAGCGCCATGCTCGCTGTCGATGCCGCTGAGAGCGAGTACTAGTGTTGGTGGCGCACTAAATGGTGGTTGGAATGCAATGTCGGGAGTTAAGAAGGATCTAACTCCAGTTCCCGTACTGAGATTCCATCCGTTCATCTGAGCATCAAACCGAGCGACTCCTGTCTGGATCATACTGCCTCCTTATTGGAATTGGCTGGGTAAACTTGTCTCTTCGCGGTGTAACTATGCATTGTGTTAACACTTTCAAGGCAACAGGTTATCTCTTGCAAGAGCTATATATGATATCGAATTTCCTACCCCTCAATATAATATTCAAAAACCTATTAATTGATGAACATTATAATGATCTAAATTCAAAAGTCAAGCAACTATGACAAAGGTAGTGAGAGAGACAACAAACAAGGCAAATCTGAATCGCAGGTCCGCGAAGTGACCGTTACCCTAGGATGATGTCACTTCGTTTTGCTTCTCTCCAAATTCAATGCCAGCAACTTCTCCAAAATCTGCTCAGCCGCCTGGCGGCCCAAAACGGCGCGAAGTGGCGTCAAATAAAGATCAACGATATCAACCGTCAAAACGTGCTACATCGATCACGAACCGAACTTCATCTGTGAGCTGCCCGTCAGGGTCAGGATCCCCATATTCGTGATCAACCCACGTGCGCAGTTCTTTCAGACTGGCGTCATAAATGGCATCGGGGATGTTCCACGTATCCGAATAGACCCGGGACGCGAAACGCTCCATTTCTGCACGTAATGTGAAAGCGCGTGGGTAACGTATTACTTCCATCTCTGTCAAATGTGCACCCAGGGACCGCAGCTCCGGCAGGAATTCTGAGTCGTCTTGAACGCCCGTCAGACGTGCATCCACGCCCTGTGCCTCCAGCCAGCGTCGCCAGAATTCTCGAATCTGTACGCGAATGGAAATCCCTACTGGTTCCCAAGTCTTCACATTGAGATAAGCACCTCCAGGAACGAGCACTCGCCGAAACTCACGCAAGGATTCACGCCAGGGAGGAATCAGGTGCATGACGTGCACGGTCAGCACGAAATCAAAAGAAGCTGTCGGGAAGGGAAGGCGGGACGCGTCCGCTTGGGCGATGCGGGCGGAAGGAAGTTTTTCCTGTAACCGCATCAACATCTTTGTTGAGAGATCGCACCCGATCAAATTCAGGCCGCGCTCCAGCAGGGGAATGCTGATGCGCCCGGTACCTGTCCCTACATCAAGGACGCGAGCCGTGGGGCCAGTGATATCAAGAATGGCTTGAAGGCCATGCTTCGCGATGGGCTCGAGTAGAAGTCTTGTCTGGTCATAGATCTGTGCGGCGCGGTCGAACGAACGGCTAATATTCATGTGGGTCCATCCTGTAAACAAGGCGACTGTCAGATTTTGGCAAATGAAAACTTATGGCTGTATCCTTGAAGCTCCATCTGTCTGATCTTATAACGAAACTTCATCATAAGAAAAACGGCGAGTAAAGCAATCCTGAATTGTGCGGGATGAGGGAAGGCTTCGGAAGTCTTTATGTAGGAGAAGGGGAGCGACCCAATGATCGCTCCCGATTATTTTGCTTTTGAAAACGATGTCCCGGGCTGATTCTGGCATCAAGGCAAGAAGGGCTCCTCAAGCGGATCGCCCGGGTCGCCGACAAACGCCTGGAGAACTGCGAAGTTCGCAGTATTTCCACTTAGCGAAGCATGGTTCGCAATCATCAGCGACTTGGTACGACTGTCGAAGGCGATGCCTGCCGGGCCATCAAGCGGGATGTCTTCCTCAGGCGCGCTCTGTATCCTTGCCAGCTCTGTTCCATCCGCGGCGAGGATCGAGATCTGATTCGATAGCGCGAGTGACACGTATAGTTTTCCATCCGCACCGAAGGCGAGCTGATCAGGAATTTCACTGCCGGTGTATGCGTGGAAGGCTTCCAGGTCTGCTGCTGCAGGTGCGTCAATAAGCGGCAGTCGATAGATCGTTCCCACGTTCGGATTCGCCGCAGAGGTGGAGACGACCACATAGACATGCTCCCGCGTCGGACTCAGCCGGATGCCGTTCGTACCAAACGGAATGAATCCACCCCCCTCGAACAGCGGGCTTTGGAACCAGATCTCCGGCGCGCCGCCTCCGGGGCCATAACGGAAGATGGTTGCCTGAAGCGAATCGGTCACGTACGCGAACCCTGCCGCGTCAAAGACAATATCGTTCACGATTGGCGGAAAGTCAATAAAAGTCGGCGAGCAGGGATCACCTGGCGCAGCCGCGCAAGTGGGCAAATCCGGGGGCGGTGCGCCGTAGGGCTCTTGAACGTATGCGCTCCCTTGTTTTGAAAATCGGATCAAACCAAGTTGTGTGCTCAATGCATATATCCGTCCATCACCATCCAGGGCAATATTGCTCACCGCGTGTTCGAAGGCCAGGGCTTCTCCTGTAACATAAATGGTTGTCTCGAGTGCACCTGTCTTCCTATCGTAAACCTGTATTGCCGAGGGACCTGTGCCGGCCGTACCAAACCGCGCCGGACCCGACACAAACACATTGCCGCCATGTACGGCAATGCCTTCCGGGAATCCCGGAATAACCGGGACACTGGCAAATGTCCTGATGCCGCTGAACCCTGAGGTGGCAAGAACTGCAGTCGGGTGCAGCAGGGTCAGCAACAAAATGACTCCGGTAATCGAACCCAGGCTGAATCGAAAATAAGTTTTCATTTCCATTTGCTCCTTTCTACCGCTTGGCTCATTAATAAGTTAACCTTTCTCATGGATTTGTAGGTTGAAATTCAAATATCAAGTTAAGTAAATTATGCGGCACTCTGTAAACTAAGGCTGAATCGAGGTTGTCTAAAGTTTGCGAGCAGTTGCTGTCTTGCAGGATAATGGGATTGTTTTGCCGCAGAGGGGGGCATGCTTATTATACAAATATTTGTAGTTGAATTCAATACATTCTTCGTTTGCATGTCTCAGCGAATGCGGGCGGGCTTGTGATAGGGGTATCAGACTTCAGATTTGCCACGTCCATCAAACCGAAATGCTGGTTCAAATCCGGCACCTCGTAATTCAGCATTCTCGATGACAATCCCTGATCGCTCTGAGATCGCCAGAACGGGTAACTGATATTGCCGGATGTACGAATGGATCAAGTCATCGTCTTGAGGTCCGTAATGTGGCCAGATGGCGGGTCCTTTCGCCAAATCCAATCCCATTGTTTCCGTAATCCCCAAATCGTTCCGGTCTATGTGCATCACAGTTCGGATGTCCCGCCCTAACACTGCTGCGCCTGCACTCCCACCATAGATCGCCTTGCCACGCGTAGCATATGCTATTAGATATCCGTCAAACCCACTGACCTGAAGCTGAGCAAGCAACGAGTAGGTATTTCCGCCGCCGATATATACTCCATCGAACTCATCGAGTTCACTTTCCCGATGTTCAGACAGATCGGTCCACATGGTGATGTCCGTGATACCCAAGGGCGTGAACGTGGAGGTCATCCACTCGAGACACGATTCAAATGGACGTATCCCGCGCAGGGCGATTGGCAGGTAAAGCAACCTGCCCTGTGAGTCTATCCACCCGGCAAAGATTTCATCCAATGGGCGCGAATCGTTTGCTCCGCCACCGCCAGCCAAAACGATCCTCATGCAAGTCATTATAATGACCTGGATTTTGAAGTCAAGCAGGCATGGCGAATTCAGGAGGGCTAGGCAAAAGAGAATTGCGCGTCGAGTGGCCCCCACCGTCCGGAGTTAATCCTGAGCCTGTCGAAGGGGACACCTTCGCGAGATTTGCACTTGGCGCACACTTGTCCCCGGGACAAGTGCCGGGGAGTGCAAGTGAGCATACTTGCAGAGTGCCCCCACATGCGATGTGATGAAACGTTGTGGCGGACACACACTACTCTGTGTAGTACGTGTCCGCCACAAGGTCTTGATTTTGCGAACAGAGTGGCTAACGATTGGTCATATTCTTTTGCATCAACAGGACTGCTTCCGGGTCAATCGCCATGCCCTGTTCCAACTCCTCCCAGTTTCGAGATTGGGGTGCGCGGATCTGGGCTTCCATTTCCTGGGATTGCAGACTGGCCATTTCTGCGGGTGTGGCTTCGCGATCCGCCCAGCGTATGAATTCCTGTCTCGTACACTCACTGGGTGAGCCGCATGAATACCCTGTGTCCAGGTGATAGGTATGGAATATGACAGTCTTATCGTGGGTTCCCATTACTGCGCGGGCAACCTTTCTTTTGTTGTTCACGTAACATTTCCCAACATTAACCCCTCGTATTCGTGATATGGAGTGCTCCTTTCTTTGGTCAGGGCACGTGAAAGGACAGTTTGAACACATGCGCTGATGGATTCCCTGCTCTGTGCTTATTTTTAACTTCAGGCACAGATGAGGAAAGGGAGAACGCCTCTTTCGGGACCTGAGGCTGGTCCTGCTCCTATATGCGATTATCCATGTGTAGGGAGATGATGGGCAGGGCAGGAATTTTGCATGACATCGTCGTATACGCTTCGTCAGGCAAATTTCAACAACGCTGGCCGGGCGCCGGGTTTTTTATTCTAACAGCACTGCAAACGAACTTAACCTACGATATCCGTACGAATATCATATCTCACAAAAATTCCTGTTCATGAAATTAAGTTAGGAATTCCCTGATCAAATATTCAATGTTGTAGATTCATAAGACGAAAGGAACCTTAATGATCATCCCCGCTGAAACAGTGGGCAAAGCAAAACTGAAATGAGCGGGATGACCTTCCCATTCTTAATGACACCTTTGTGATACTTGCATCCCGTTCGGGCCGCGAGTCCGTGATTTGCTTGGCAAATTAGGCGGGACGACCTGACGCACACTCCCCCGGCACCTGCGGCCAGGGGGAGTGCAGGTGAGCAGACTCGCTGAGGTTCGTCGGATTTTGAGGAGGGACTTATCGTCTGAGTGGGTTAAGGTATAACCGTGACCGTGTCCGTTCCCATAATGTGCATTTCCGTCGAGTTGTAGGAACCATGAGCCATCAGAGTGGCGGCTGTGCTGTTTACGTCTAAATTCAGATCCTGTGTACGAAAAAAGAAGACGAGATCGGGCTGGCCATCGCGATTCACATCATCCAGTACCGAGCGCACGGCGGTGGGACCTGCGCAGCTTTGGGTCATGGCTGTACCGGCATCGGACAAATGCGCCATCTCCGGTTCCGTTATGAACAGGCTGGCATTAAAGTCTTGCGTCGTCAGTACTGCCACTGGTAACAACCCGGATGAGGAAAGGTTGATCTTGTTGGGATATCCGCCAGGTTTGATGTCAATGTTAACAGCAGTATGGTCAGGGCAGGTCATCTCTTCAGCGCTGGCTGATGACCATGACAGGAAGCTTAGACCCCCGATGAGCAGGAAAAAAACAAGAACCCGGATTAACAAGTTTTTCATTGAGACACTCCTTATGATGATTTATGGTTGGTGGTGACGATCACCTCAACACCAGGTGGTGAATGGGAAGTATGGCTGGTTGGCGATTATTATAAAGGAAAATCCCAACCGGGCACCAGCAGGGTGATTTAAGAAAACCGAATGTACTCTCTGCGAATGAGTTAATTACAGAGTGCCGCATAATTTACTTAACTTCATATTTGAATTTCAGCCTACAAAACAATTCGAAAAGGTTACTTATTTATGAGACAAGCGGTAAGTCAACTCATATTCGTCATATCAGGGCATTCACCTGGAGTACAAAATTAGGAAATTTTGCATCCGAAGTCTGGCCCCGCCGGGACACTTCGCGAAGACTTCGGATTCCGTCAAGCGAAAGCCTTACACATAAAAAAGAGGTCGGCCGGAATTATTTCCTGCCGACCTCCTTCACGCCGAGCCACTATTTATAAAAAACCTTGCTCTTCTACTTCAAGCTCCGTTATTGAGCAGCCAGGCCAACAACGCCCGCTGGCACGTTGGCACTACCACTTGCGGTGAGGCTCCCATCCTCGCCCATCTGGAAGATCGTGATGAAGTGTGAAGCAGAGCCCAATGCATAAAGATATCTCCCATTGATGCTGAATGCCATGTCAACCGGGCTGCTGCCTGCACCTGTGCTGCCAGCGGTGGCATTGAGCAGGGTCAATGATCCATCGTCACCAAGCTGGTAACTGGATATGGTTCCGCTTCCAGCGTTCGTTGTATATGCAAACTTGCCGTTCCTGGAAATCGCGATCCAGCACGCTGCCACCTGGGTATTCACGACCGACGGGCTGATCACACTGAATCCACTTCCATCAATTTGATAGGAGGAGACCGCGCCGGATGCTTCTGAAACGATCGCGTGACCATGACGGTCAAAGGCGAACCCGAAAGGTACTGCACCGGATGATGGATGCGTAACCGGAGCGCCTGCCAGTCCGTCCACGACCGCATAGGTGTCGATCAGATTGGTTGTCTTTTCAGTCACGACCAGCGTGCTTCCATCTGAGCTGAAGGCGATCTGTGCCAGTCCCGGTGCGGCTCCTGCTCCGCTGTTGCTCACGGGTTGAGTTGAACCAGCCAGAGGGGATAATGAACCGTCGTTTCCGATGCCAAAGCCGCTGATATTGCCGCTATCGCCGGCATTCAGCACATACAGCCAATCCTTGAAATAGGTCAGGCTGACCGGCCGAATACCGCCCGAATCGACGACATCCACCAACTCCAGTCCATTTGGGTTCACGGCGAATGCAGAGATCTGGTTGCTCCCTGAGTTCACGGCAAACAGCCACTGGTTATTTTTGGTGAGGATCACGGCACTTTGTGAGCCAAGGCCCGCACCACTTCCCAAGCCGCCCGTGGGATACGACCCCTGGGAAGAGAGCGATCCATCAGCCGCGCGGGTAAAGGCTAATACTTCGTTTCCGCCGATTGCATTTGTTAGAGTGTATACAGCGCCAGTTGCATTGTCAGGCGCGGCAGCAGCAGGGCTGGTGAATCCTGCAGCCAATGGAAATAAAAATACCGCTATCAATAAGAAGCGGGCACCGATGCTTTTAAATAACTTTAAGCTTTTCATCTTGAAATCTCCTTGATAAGGTAATCTGTCTGGCTCGACTTTCACATCGTATCCTGCATATCTTAAGAATTGGTTGCCTGAAGATTATTTCTTCCTTACGGACGCAAGCCCACAACTCCGGGTCTGAATGTAAAAATCGGAGAGATGGTTTTCCATGGCACGCGGAACGGCTTGAGCATCATCTGCAAAACGGAAGGTCCATGAAAAGGCCGCGCTGAAAAAAGGCAAACATGCCTTGAAATGGCCATCTCAGATTTCTTCAAAAGTCGAAAGGAGTAACAAAGAAGCAGGCGAGGCAAAAGTAAATTTCGCGTGCCCCTCCCGTCCTAAAGGACACCTCCCCCAAATACGGCAATTGGATTTTCTATCCGCAACAAAAGTTCTACTGTCGTATTTGGGGTCCACAGGATGCTTCGCGAAGGGCAGGGGTGGGGCTGAGGAACACGCGTTTCGGCGAACCATATCTGGGTAATTTGTCCTAATGTGACTGAGAATAAGAAAATTCTAATCTCAAATTAATTGAATTGTATGCTATCCATGTTATTTGTATGATATGGGTAAGAAATTGCCTACCCTAAAGCTCAAGGCCAGCATGGTCGTGCCTGAGCAACAAATCAACCACTTGTGCGGGTGGTTCCTCCCAAAGACCGCCCGGATAAAAGGAGATAAATATGAATACCAATAGTCAGGAATTTGAACATACAGGACAGTCAACTCGTGCAAAATCCGTCTTAACCGGGTTGGTAATTGGCAGCCTGATAGGCGCCGGAACAGCGCTGCTCTTTGCGCCACAACCCGGAGAGAAGACACGCGCTGAAATTCAAAAAGGAGCCAGGGAATTACGCGACCGGACATCGGAAACCGTGAAAGATACGGTTGAGCAGGTCAAATCCAGGGCCAATCAGGTCAAAGCTGATGTGCAGATAAAGGCTGGAGAGCTGACCCATCAAGGAAGGGAATTGCTCGCCCAACAGTTGGATCGTATATCCAATGCTGCCGAAAACGGCAAGAAAGTGATTCAAGAATCCTAAGTCGTTACATATTCCGATCCAACGGTCAATCGTTGAGGTTTGCACTGACCCTCTTCCATCCTGAACCAGGGAGGAAGAGGGTCAATTTTTTGTGGGGGAACAATTCATTGGCGGCTAAATATGGTTCGTAGGTTCATGAATGAGCTGCTGCGAAAACTTGTTTGCTAGTAAATGTTTCCCAAAAGTTTAGTAATATATAAGACAAGGAGTAAGGGTTTTATATTTTCTCAACCCATCCTGCTCGCCACGCGGCTGGTTCAAACGGGTCGGGCCAGAACTCGAGCTGATGCACGATCTTCCCGTCGCGTATCGTTGAAAATGTGATTACCCTCCCGGTGATGGTGCCTCGGTCACGCTTACATCCGAGACAACCTCATTGTCCTCCGCAATCATGCGATGAACTTTGAATTCCCAACGTCCGTGTGCCGGGTAATGCTCATTGACGGCGACAAAATTCCCGCGTCCGCGAATCTGCTCGCCAGATTGTGGCCACTCAAGAATGTAATCATCGTGAAGCCATTCGCCAGCAGCTTTGAAATCATTCGTCTGCATTGCCGCCCAGAATCCTTCAACGATCTGTTTACTGCCTTTCGTATTGTTTGCCATATCAACCTTGAACAGGAGGATAACATTTTTCACGTAAAGGAGCAAGCAAGGCAAAAATGAATTGCGCAGCTCTCGAAGTGAGTAAGCATCATCGTGGTGGAAGCATCAAAATTGAAGGTTCTTCGTTAATCCCATTGCCGGGATGGTTGTGTTATAGGTTTCCGATGGATCAGGCGTTAGGAAAGATCATGAAAACGAAAAAATCAGTTCCCACAAGTTTGGCGATATTCGCCCTGGTTTGTATCAGTTCTTTGCTATACAACGGCTTGTTGCCCCTGTCTGAGGAATATTTGATCAGCCAACTTCAGCAGACACCGTTGAATCTGCAGATCAAGCCACTCCAGCAAAAGAAAATTACTTCCTGCGGTGAAGCCGCCATTACGATGGCATATAACTATGCATATCCTGAAAGCCCGGTCAAGGAATTGGATGTGGTTGCGTTCGCTACTGAGAAGGGATATTACACCGATGATCGCCCGCCGTTTACCAGCCCCGAGGATATGGTGAAGATAGCAAAATATTATGCGGATGATGTTACCAGTGGCAGGGTCACGACTCAGGAACGGGGTCTGGAACTGTTAATGCAGAAATTGCGAAACAACGAACCAGTCATTATTGATGTTCTAACACGATTGGATGACCCGTACTCGGGCGCGCATTTCGTTTTGGTGACAGGCATATCCATGGATCCAAAGAATGAAGGAGTTGTCATCATACACTACAACAATCCGCTCACAGCACGCAACGAATCGGCTTCCTGGGCAGGCGATAGGGGAGTGTGGAACGCCTGGCAGAATAACGACGACCCTGGAGGGTCAGGCTGGTGGATGGTCATCCTCGCTCCAAAATGGTCTGTTATTTTTTAAGCCTTGCTCTTTTCCCCTCGGGTAAGACTTATACGTAAATGGGTTGCGAATCGAAAATCTAAATTCGTGTTTGATACCCTCAGGATGTGTCGCGAAGTGACAGTCACATTCAAATTGACTGTCACTTTTGGTTTTTCAACTATGCCTGAGACTCTGCCTCCGCCTCCATTTGATCCAGCCGTGTGTAGTAGTCGCGGATCTCTTTCAGGTGCGCCCAGGCGATTTTTCCCGTGAGCACTAGATCGTCACCAGTCACATTAGTCTCCAGGTCAACCGCTCCATGTTCGAGCTCGACCTCGAGCCCTCGCCGAAACTGCTCCAGGTCGATTTGTGACCAATCAATTTTGAGTTGTGCCCCGATCGAACGGGCTTCTTCCGTTGAAAATTTTCGTTTTTTACTCATGCGTTCTCACTGTTCTTTATTGGTCTATCTTAACAGGATTCCTTCTTGCTTTTCATGGAACATTCAAGCCGCCAGATGATCCCGAACTTTTGCCGAGATCTGGCGGTCGGTCATCTTGTCCACGGTTTCAATGGCAAAGATTAGTGCTTTGAGCCCTTCGCGCTCAAGGCGTTTTTCCAGCTCACCTTTAGCCTCCCCGGGACCGAAGATTTGAATGGAGTCCGCACCGCGAATCACAGCGATGACATCATCGTAATAACGGTTTAGGTGGTTCCCGAATTGCCGGTCTCGCACATCCTCCGTCGAGCCGTCTTCTGAAGCAGTGCCGCCTGTAAATCGAACATGCTTTTCCATGTTCGAGGTGATCTTCTTCAGTTCCTCCCCTTCCTCGGTGACAATTACAATAACAGCTTTTCGATGGTCGATCCATAAACCAATATTCTTTTTCATAAGACTCTCCTTATCCATGTCTGCGCGAGCTGACTTTTTTGAAATCGATATATCCCTGCTCGACGTTTGTCTCGATCAACTGTACCCGGACTGGTTCACCAACGTCCAAACCCTCAAACCCTTCCACGAGCTTGCCTTCAACTGGGATGGCGAGAAGCCGAACCCACGTTCCTTTTTCAGAAGCGCCTGTGACGATCGAGTCAAACCGTTCTCCGATCCTTGATTCAAGCAGGAGCGCGGCGGCGGATTTTTCAACGCGTCGTTCCACCTTCTTTGCCGCGTCTTCTGCCTCGGTGCAATGAGCCGCTAAAATATCCAATTTATCTTTACTGTAGGGCATGGGTTTTCCTTCCAGTGCGGCTTTCAAGAGGCGTTGGGTCAACAGGTCGGGATAGCGGCGATTCGGAGCAGTGGAGTGAGCATAATCTTTGACCGCAAGCCCAAAGTGCCCCGGAGCATTCCCTCCAGGTGATTCGGCTATATATTCGCCAGAACCCAAAAGTTTGATTACAACCAGGGATAGGTCGGGGAAGCGCATCGGGTCCGCGGCTTTAGCCTGGATGAGAAACTCTTCCAGTGCCTTTGAATCTGGATCGGCTGGAAGTTCGTAACTGTATTCCCGGGCAATTTCGACGATCCGTTCCCATCTTTTGGGTGTGCGTACCACGCGACGGATCGAGGGGAATCCGCTGGCTGCGAGATACCGTGCCGTTACCCCGTTTGCCGCGATCATGAAATCTTCAATGATCTCCTTGGCACGGTTCTTTTCCTCGATTTCGAGCGAACGGATCTGATCGTCGTCAAATACCGGTTTCGCCTCTATGGTTTCAAGGCTGAGCGCTCCGTGAACATGGCGAAGTTTCTTCATGCTTTGTGCCACCCGATCCTGCAGTCGCAGATTCTCATCCAATCCTTTAACGGCAACAATTGCTTCCGGGATGGCTCCGTTATTTTCCAACCAGCCTGCCACGCTGTTGTAGGCAAGTTTCGCGTGATTGCGTACCCATGCTCTATAGATTTTTGATTCCTGAAGAGATCCGTCTGCGCCTATCACCATTTCGACAACAATCGAAAGGCGATCTTCGTTGAAATTCAGCGAGGTGACGTCGGTGGATATTTTTTCCGGAAGCATCGGAAATATCTCGGCCGCGGTGTAGACCGAGGTGGTGTTATGGCGCGCATGTTCATCGATCGCTGACCCATCTTTAATAAACGAGTCCACATCCGCGATGGCAACCAGGATCTGTATATTGTCTCCCGGCACCGCCTCGGCTAGAGTAAGCTGATCCAGGTCGCGGGAGTCGTCGTTGTCAATGGATGCCCACAAAAGGGCTCGCATATCACGAACTGGTTCGCCATTTGTTGGAGAGGGGATTTGAAGCCGACCAAGTTCGGCGAGTGCTTCGGTGGAAAAATCAGGCAGCAAGCCTCGCTCCAGCATGGCCTGATGCGCAATGCTCTGTAGAATAGCGCGATGATGTTTTTCATTTGCATTCATAAGACATCCTGCTCGAATCTATTAAATAACGTGCAACTTGATGATCTGACGGAAATGGAATCCATAGATGGCAAATGTGATCGCCAGCGGGAAGAGGCGCGGACGCCGGAACAGAGTCCAGAAAAAGAGCCGCCAGTATTGGGCGCGTTCGATGCCGCGGATACCCAGTTGGTAGATGGATCGCCACAGGGCAAGAACATATTGCGGCTCCAAATGGATTTTGATCCCCGGCGCTTGATACTCCCGAAGAAATGTTAAAACGCGCTCGTAATAGAATTTGGGTGCGTAGATCTGGTTTAGGATCGTACGATAACCTTTCCGTAACGATTCCAAACCCATCCTGGGGATGATGTTGGTCGAGCCATCCACGTTATCGCCTGAAAATTCATTGACCAGGCGGCCTTCTTTTTGCATGCGCTCATACAGGCGCGTTCCCAAAGGAGCTTGCAGTAACCCTACCATGGCGGTCACAATGCCACTCTTCTGAATGAAATCAATTTGCTGCTGGAAGATCGAAGGGGAATCATTGTCAAACCCAACGATGAAACCACCCTGTACCTGGAGGCCAGCACGCTGAAGTTGTTTGACACTCTCCACCAGATCGCGACCCTTGTTTTGGTTCTTGCTGCATTCAGCCAGGCTGTCTTCATTGGGCGTCTCGATGCCGACAAACACCGTGTCGAATCCAGCCTGTACCATAAGCTTGAGCAATACAGGATCATCTGCCAGGTTGATGGAAGCTTCTGTACTGAACGGCATCCCGGTTTTACCTTTGCGCCACTCAATTAAGGCTGGCAGAACTTCAGACTTGATCTGCTTCTTGTTGCCGATAAAATTATCGTCCACAAAAAAGATGCTCTTGCGCCAGCCTACCGCGTAGAGGCTGTCCAACTCGGCTATGATCTGTGCGGCAGTCTTGGTGCGGGGGCGATGTCCTAACAGCGCTGTCACATTGCAGAAGTCACAATTAAAGGGACAGCCGCGCGAGAACTGAATGCTAATTGTGTCGTAATGTCTGAGATCCGCCATCTTCCAAAGCGGGATAGGGGTTTGGTGGATATCGGGGAATTCGGCGGATGCGTAAACGTGTCTAGCTTGACCCTGTAACAGGTCCCGCAAGAACGGTGCTAACGTCTCCTCAGCCTCGTTCAAGACAAAATGGTCCACATCCGGGAATTGCTCGTGTTCCATCGTGAAGAGCGGTCCTCCTGCCACCACCTTCACACCAACCGTTTTACAGCGTTTGAGGATGGTTCGTACCGATTCACGCTGCACAACCAT
>Ga0210377_10002999_pt1 | contig 14575 bp, 14 predicted proteins | sample PLM4_65_b1redo_FD_155480 | JGI IMG/M metagenome (GOLD analysis project Ga0210377, IMG submission 155480) | Groundwater sediment microbial communities from an aquifer in East River, Colorado, USA - PLM4_65_b1 redo | ecosystem: Environmental > Terrestrial > Soil > Riparian zone | place: USA: East...
ACCACGCGCCTGCTGTCGAACACCTGCGGCGCGGCGAGGCCGCTCGCGCCGATATCCTCGAGTGTGTCGATCATGTCTACGGAGAGGCGCCGGATCTCCGGCGCGCTCGGGTCCGCGACCGGCGCTGCAACCTGCGCCAGCACTGGGTTGCCCATCCTGGCGATGCGTAACACGGCCATGCCTGTCTCCCTGGTTCCGGGGCCGCTATTTTGCAGCAGATCGAGTGGGTGCAAACTAGCGCTTTGGAACGGTCAAGGGAGAGCCCCGGCTCGCGAACGGTCATTTAAGAACGTAGCGTCCGTGCTTCAACGTGCCTGCCCGCTTGATCAGCCTGCCCTTGAGCAGCGGACGGATCAGGTCCATCGCACCCTGCTTGGAAATCCTCAAGCCGTCCCAGATTTCGCGCGGGCTGAGGCTGCCGCGCGCCCGGAGCAACTGCAGCAGCTGCTCCTGTTTCGGACGGAGCACCAACGGCGCCCGGCTTCTGGACGCCGAGATCGCCGTGGTGAAATGCGCGTTCCGCTGTTACTCGTCGGTCAAGTGTCGGTCAAGTGATGGGTCAAGCACATGAAGGAGAACTGCGCCCTGCGCCTCGGTCCGCTTCTGTCAGCGCCGGGTGGTCGTCAACGCAGCCGGGGCCGATGCGTTTGTCGCGCCCTGTCCGGTCGCTCAATCAGGCTGTAACGCGCAACCTCGATCGCTTCCCGGAAGACTTCATGATTCAGCTCCGCTGGGAAGAGATGGATTCTTTAAGATCACAAATTGTGATCTTAGACAGGGGCCCGGAGCGCGGCCGCCGCCGCGGGATGCACCTCAAATACCCGCCTCGCGCCTTCACCGAGCAGGGCGTCGCCATGCTTTCCTCCGTACTCCGAAGCAAGCGCGCCGTGCAGGTCAACATCGAGATCATGCGCGCCTTCGTGCGCCTGCGCGCCCTGCTCGCCTCCAACGCCGACTTGGCGCGCAAACTTGCCGCGCTCGAAAAGAAATACGACGCCCAATTCAAGGCCGTGTTCGATGCGATCCGGGAACTGATGGCGCCGCCCGAGCCGAAGTCCAGGCGGCGGATCGGGTTCATCTCCGGAGACTAGGCAACCGCGTCCGCGACGTAGTGCTTCAGCGCCTGCCCCGTCTCGCGCATCATCGCGAGGCGCTGATCGAGATCCTGGCCCATCGGCACGATGCGTCCGATCGGCACGCCGCGGTCGGTAATCACCATCGACTCGCCCTTGCGCATGAGGCGTAAGTCGCCGGCTCCAAGGTCGTCTACTTCGCCGGCTACAAGCACCTTGCCGACCGCTACCGCATCGAGGACATCGAGGCCGCCTCCGACGTCGTCGTCTGGTGCTGCGACGAGTCGCCCGGCTTTACCCCGCGCCGCCCGCAGGACCGCGGCTTTACCGGCAACATCGTCCAGGCCATGCACGCCTACGCCTCCGGCGCCCTCGGCGCCCAGGCGATCGCGTTCAGCGCCACCGACCGAATCATCGCCATCGGCTCCGACCAGATGATGGCCGCCGTCGCCGCCGCGCGGCATGGCGTCCTGCAGCGATACCTGAAGCCCACGCACCGGGCGATCGGCTCCATCAACAGCCCGATGCAGTGCATGATGAAAGAAATCTGCGCCCAGTGCCTCCAGCCCCACGTCGACCCGCAGACCGGCAAGACCACTTACGTCTTCTCCTGCTTCAACCAGGACCAGCCTCTCGACCAGGTCGACTTCGGCGCCCTCGCCCAGCGGCTGGCGCAGAATGGAGTTCAGGAAAAACTAACGGCCCTCTGGATCGGCCGTTGCCTCAAGCTGCTGCCGCCGCCCGCTGAGCGCAAGGCGGCTTGAGGTAGTGTCATGGCCTGAAGTTCCGCTTGCGGCCAAAAGCGGTCATCCGGCCGTTGGAAGCATAACGGCGTAAAGTCAGTAGCGTATTCTTCGGCGTGCAGCAACGCCTCCTTCTTCGACGCGATCGAAAAGTTCATTGTGGACTGGCCGCTTGTCTGGACATGTTCTCCAACCACGTTAGTGCGTCCGGTGGAATATGCACATTTGTCGCCGCACTAGCAGCCCGAAGGATTCGTCGTATCTTTTCGGCGCCTTCGTGCTGATATGCCACGGCGCGCTCTATTTCAGGCATTGTCACTTTCGGCGTGTACAGCAGGGCGGGCTGCGAAAGATGATGTTTCCATGCACTGCCAAATGAGGAGCTGAGAACAGGCAGAATCTCCCTCAGAGCGCTTTTGACATCTGATGGGGAGAGCCACGTTATGTAAGCGGCTTGCGCGTAAGTTGAAAGGTCTGGGGCAGTCGGCGGAGATACCAAGATGAAGTGTGCGCCCACGAGTCTGGATAGGTTATCGAGGCTAGTATTCCGCAACACGTATCCTGGTCTATCCGAGATACGAGCGAGCGCTGTAGCTAGATTGTCTATTGCATTCGCATACCGGCCAGAGTAGATGGTGTCACTAGTCGTCTTCCACGAGGCGATCAGATCATCCGATTGTCCGGACAGGCGCTGTGCGGTAAGGGCACAGAGCAAAAAATACTCAACATTGAGTTGTATGTGATCTTGGGTTTCCACCGCTCCGCGGAACTCCTCGAGCACGCTTTGTCCAACGCGCTTCTGTGCGCGCGCACGCTCCAAAGACTCTTTCATGCTGTGAAGTGCGGCGAGCAGATCGGCGAATCTTCGATTGCGGTAGACCTGCTCCAACTCCACAAGAGCGAGCTTCATTCCGACTACGGGTATATTGCTCGTGTTAAGGGTCGAGGCGAAGCGCGTATTGATTCTTAGAGACAATCCCAATCGGTGCTCCAATTCGAGCACATGGATTATGGTCAGCGGGGCTGGTGAAGGAGGGAACTGCTTTATCTTGGGATCGTAGTCCGGGTTACTACAACATCCCAAGATTGGTTCTGCCTGCCGATTATCATCGTCACCACTGAGCTCGTTTCGTATCCATAGCACCACATGCCCGGCTAACTTCTGCAACGCGAAGCGATTGAAGTCCGTCTCTGGATCCGCATGACCGGGTAGTTCTTCAAGGCCATCACTCATTGCAAGGCACATCCGGTCGAACTTTCTAGCCTTGTATAAGGCATAAGCGGCGTCAAAACTAAGACCGCTTGCTGTGTGCTTCATACCGGCGTTTCTTGCCCAGCGATTACCCCATAGAAAAAGCTCAGCTGCTCGGTCGAAGTTGCCTGTTTTGCCCGCCGTAATCGCCGCTTTTCGGAACGCGAACGGATCCCTTATCCGCGGAGGAGACGTGTTCTCTTGCAGGGCGAGCGACTTGTTCCAAATGGCGAGCGCAGCATCGAGTTCGTCATGTTGATAGTGAATATTGGCAAGCTGTTCGTCGAGCAAAGGTGCGTCACCAAAACGCTGGCGGCCATCCTCTAGAGTCGCGACGGCTGCTTCACGGTTGTTCAGGTGCTCGTCTAAGATGATTGATAATGCTTTTACGGCACTAAGGCCTAGCTGCGTTGCGTTCCATTCCCTCGCTAGGGACTTCGTTCGCTCCAGGACTCGCACTGCGTTCGTCCAGTCAGGATTTTTCTTCTTGAACTCCCCGACCCATGCGCCCTCAACGATGAAGGTGCGGTCCACGAAGTAGGGTAAATGCGTCGCCGCCAACATCCGCGATCGGTGGGGCGCAGTGATATCTGCCAATGCATCCAAGAGGCGCTCCAAATACTCGACTGTTCTGCATCTGATCTGAAAAAAGCTGAACAGGATCGCGAGCATGTCATCGGAACCGGACTCGCTCTTAAGTGCAGCAGGGACTGAAGGAACGGCGTCGAGCGCATTGGCGGTATCAAGGGCAACAATTGCATCAAGGATGACCTTCGGCGGGAGGTCGCCTTCCGTGGCAGAAGCTATCGAGCCAGCCCATAGGGCTTTACTTAGCCTAAGATACTCTTCGTCATGCGGCGCTTTGGCAGGTGGCAGGTTCTCCACCTCCCAGAGCCACTCACTCACGATTCGGGAGAGTTCTTCGGGCGCCTCCCTCGTTGCTACTCTAAACTGCAGCAGTCGGAGCATGAGACTGATGTGCGGGTTGAAAGGTGCAGCCCGAGTTCCGACGCCGGTGCCAAAGTAAACAACGAGCTTTAGTTCTTTCGCGATTAGAGGGAAATGTGTGTCGTTCCTATCGATGAGGCCATTTACGTAGATCGCGAGTCGCCCCGAGCTTTCGGACGAGTAGGCATGCATCAGCACACTTAATACGTGCGTTATATCGATGACTCGGTTCTCAAGAAATGAATCGAAGATCCTTGCATGCGCTTCCCTCACCTTCTGCAGCGGCCATACTTTGTTTGCCTCATTGGTAAGGAGCGATGTCACACGAAAGTGCGACTGGATAAATGGCTCGATCCAACGGCCCAGAAAGCTATCGAGCGCAGTTCCTGGATCAGATAGCCCGTCGATCTTGGAACCTAGCCTGAGCGCGAGATTTCGATCAAAAGGCAACGTCAACAGGGTTAGGTGATACAAGAAATCAAGTCTGGGACCTGATTCCCGTTGAGCGACGTTTAGCCTTTCGTTTTCGCGCTGTCCCGCGATACTCGCAGGTGTCTCGGCAAGAATCCGGGCAGTTGGCTTTGGCCAGCCCTGGTCCCGCAGATCTAGAGCTCGCACATGGACTAGCTTGGGATGCCCGCCTGTTTGCGCTAGCGTCAGCGCAGACCAGGCTGCGGACATCGCATGCGGGCAACGAAGTTTTTCCAAGAAATCCTTGATTTCCGCGCCTGTCAGATCCTCGATTGGTTGGACCTTCGCTCCTGCGGAAATCAAGCGTGCGTCCAGGCGTTCCTGCGGAATGCCCTTAGTAGTAATCAGCAGCTGGCTGCCCGAGCTTCTGCATGCGCGCTGAAGTATGGCAAAGCTAGTCCAAAGTCCCTGGGGCGAACTTGGCTCGATGAGGAAATCATCGATGACGACCAACGAAGGTTGGTAACGATCTTCGAGATAAAATGCCAAAGCGATCAACGCTGCCTCCGCGAATGGGCTTTCGCGGCCCGATAGATCGATCCATAGACAATTCTTGCGTGCTGCGAGTGCTACCAGCTTGGCCAGGGTCGTCTTTCCCTTTCCTACTGAACCGGCAAGGACGAGAGGGGCGGCGGCCGATAGGGCGGCAACGGCTGTGGCAACTGCGTGTTCTCTGGGCAAAACAGGATCAGGTAGTGGTGGAACATCACTCCAGAAGTGAACCGAAACCGCTAGTGATAGCGAGCCGGCGGTTCCGGCCGTGGGGGCAACCGCGCCGGCAAGCGCGCTAAGTGGAACTAAGACGGAAGTGGCTTTCTCAAAAAGAAAAAGGAAGTCTTCTCTGGTTAGAGAGCGACTTTCCGGTGTTTTCCTTTTGGCGACCTCCCAACAGCGCAAGTGCAGGTCACCGACGACGCGCGCGGAAATGGACGGGCTGCAACCATGTTGCTCGCCGTGCTCAATGAGCCTCCTTCGGACAAACTCTTGGACAATGTCGGCATCTGGCTCGTCCGTGATCCATTCGAAGGGCCGGAACAGGCTGACTATTAATTCTTCGGGGCTTTGCCGCTCGAGGTGTGCCTTGAAGTCCGGATAACTTCCGAACTTGTCAATGAGGAACGCCCGAAGCAAACGGGAGGAAGGGATGTCACCAAGGGCCGCGTGTCTCCAAACGTCTATCCCAGGCTTCCTATCAAGGAGGCCGCCTTGCTCCGTTGCAATTGCTGCACGCGTAAGAAACTGAAACCGAACATTTCCTGATGCTCGCTGTTGCAACTTCCAAAAATTGAGGATTACCTCACGAGCGTCATTGCTCGCAAGGGAAACTTTGCTTTCAGTGTCCTTAACTTGAACCGCCGTCGTGCCATCTGTTTCGGCGACGTCGAAGTCCTCGGCGCATTCTATGAATAGCGTTTCACCGGCCTTTAGCCTTACCCAGCGGTCTATCGTGCGCCAGATCTGATAGGAATAGGCACGTAGGGTCGCAACGGCCTGTCGCGCTGGATCACCTGGCAACGGCTCGTGGGGAGTTTCTTGATCGCTCACTCGGATTGGCAGGTGTTGGTAAGGGTGCTTTTGCAGAATTCACTAGGAGGTTACTCCTGTGCGCACAATAACCCGACCGTCTTACTATCTTAGAAAAACAGCCGCGCGGCTGTATATATGGCGGGAAGTGCTATGCCGACTTTTCAAGCGGACCCCGATAACCGGGGTTGGATTTTTTGGTTGAGACGTCGTTCGTATGAACTCGTGGGGTTTTAAGGGCCTGTTTCATTGAAAGGCGGAAGCAGAGAAGTGCCTTGTCCTGAAATGGAAAGTCGCCTTGGGTTCGCATCGCCCGGGCACTGACGAGTTCATTTATTCGGCCAGCAGCTTCCTGCGCCGGCCACCGCGCGTTGAACGTCTGCTTCGGATCGCTTGCGACCAACCGGCAAGCGGCCAGAAGCAGTCATTCGCTTAAGTCGAGCGCACAAACAGGCGATAGTACGAGAACGATTCCAAAGAAAGCTAATTTCAAAGCGCACATTTATTGCGCTCCCTAAGAGATATTGACCTTCGCGTCTTCCAACTAACGCTCGCATTCCACTTGCATTTGCTTGGTCACCTGCTGCGGATACCACTTCAGATAGCATGGGCTGCACGCGCGATTGATGAACGTAATCGAAGAAATCTGTCCTTCATATATCACGACACCGGGGCCCGGAACCTTTAGCACCTTGTCAACTCCACCCTCAGACACACGCTCACAGGCCGGAGATAGATATATCTCAGAGGCGTCCTTGCCCAGACCGTAGAACTCTGGCCAACCCTCGTATCGTTGATTGCCCGCTTTCAGCGATACCAATACAAAAGCATCCGTAACCTTGTGCGACTGAGGACGAGCGTCGCCTTCAGTTACAAGTTGTCCCCGAGTATTCTGTGAGAGCAAGAAGGTGCTAGGACGGCTCGAACTGCGCTTGTTTAGCTCCTTCGTAATCGGAAGTGACCGAAGAGTGACAAAGAACGTGTCACGTTCGGCCCCTAGGCCAAACAAGAGCCCAGTGCCGACTGCGACAGCCAGGCTCGTCCAGAGCAGTGTGTTTGCGCTCCAATGCAACTGTCGCTTTAGCTTTCTCGCAAACCATTCAAGTAGCCAGAGGCCAGCAATAGCGATTACGATATCAACGACGGTGAGTACGAAGCTGTAATAGGTAATCTGAAACTCGCTCAATTGCCCCAAATCTACGATCATTCCAATGACCGCTACCGTAATGAAGCCTGGTGCCAGCAGGAATAGCCATACGAGCTTGTCGTGAGTCTCCTTTGACAATTCCATGTCTCTCGCTCCGTTGTAGGGATATGACTACTTTTTGCTGCAGCACTGCGTGCTGCAAGTGCGGTCTGAACAACGACACTCGCTCAGAGTCGGGCAAGGATCGCCTCCACCGCCTGTACTAGAAATCGCAAGATTGAGCAAGTCGCTGCCAACAGACTTGTCAAATGCTATCCAAGACGGTTTTGCAGACGTACGCCATTTACTGATCTCTGCTGACGGAAGCGGGGCTACTCGAATTCCCGCCTGACGCCACCTCGCTTCCAATGAGGCAAGCCGATCTAGCGCTTGCTTCTTGCCTTCCGCTTCTGCCGCTACTGCTCCATTCGCTACCGCTGTACGAAGATCCCGCGGCAATCCATCAATGAATTTTGTGGAGGCGAGCAGAACAAATCCAATATACGCGTGGCGCGTTGGGATTATGGAAAGGCCAGGAATTTGTAGCTTTGAACTAAATACCGTGGCTGGGCCGAAATACCCATCGACCAAACCGGCTGTAACCATGTTCTCCACATCGCGTACTGCTGCTCTTGTTACCGATGCATTTACGGCCGTCAACATGCTTGCGGTGCGAGGTTCGGCTGTGAGAGTGGCAAATTTCAATCCCTCGAGATCGCCCAAAGATCTGATTGGTTTTTTTGTGAAGCCAACTGACATACCTTCGTCAATGACTGCTAATGGTTCCAAACCTCTTTCGCGGAGACGTTTCTTAAGGACCACACCGCCTGCGCCATTCAGAAAGCGCCCAACTGCCCCAACATCGCCAAATAGAAAGGGTAGTTCAAAGACCTGATATCCAGCATCTAGCTGCCCTAGGGAAAGGGTGGACACCATGCCAATATCGGCTAGGCCGTCTTGAAGTCCCTTTAGCAGCACGGTGGCCGGAGCAGACGGCAACGATAAGAACCGAACCTTGCCAGAAGTGCTCTTCTCCACTTGAGCCCGAAACACTGCGAACGCCTGACCCGCAGGCGAAGACTCGTTGACGGGTGAAAAGTATTTGGCGGTGGTTTGTGGAAATGCCGATGATGCAAACAGGCCTACGGCCAGCCCAATAACCGCGGAATACAGGCGATGCACGGACCCTCCCCAGGGTGCCACAAGAGTCACCCGCCGCTAGCCTACGCTCAACGCGAACGCTTCGGGTCGTGTCTACGTTTGCACAGGACTATCGGCTAAATTCATTGAGAATTGGCAACTACGCCGGCGCAAACTCTGCGCGGGTGACCAGCGCGTTGGCGCGCGTGTTCGCCCAATACGCGCCGAAGGGATCGCCGCTATATGGTGTGCGGAGCAAGGTGAAAGCGGCGAAGCGTGGACTTTGGCAGAATGATAATCCGATGACGCTGTAGGAGTAGCGGAGAGGTCGGTGATCTCGACTTCCTTGCACGCCTGAGCGTCCACTTTGGGTCGAGGCTGTGTAAAAACGCAGGCGCTCGATTTTCTGTCGTTCAAAAGTTGCCGTAGCGGCCTCTACAGGGCCCTTTCGCCTCGCCGAAAAATCTGAGACGAGAGAAATCGTCGTGTGGCGGGCTGGGTTGAGCGTTTTTACACAGCCTCGGTCGTAAGCCAACCATTGGCGGAAGGTCGCTTACCGGCCACAAGCGGACACCAGCGGTACGCTGCATCAGTTGGAATACCACCCCACATAGCGCATCAACTGCTCGTAGCGGTCGGGGATGTGCTTGCGGAGCAGCTCCAGACTCGGCGCCGGGCATCACCTGAAAGTTCCTCTTCAGCCTCAGGTGCCTCTTGGAGCGGTAGATGAGCGTCCCTATGCTGGGGTCGTAGGTCATCTTCTCCAGCGCTAACTCAGGGAAGGGGCCCTGCCCTTCCCCCCCGGCGCCCGGAGCATGTAGCCGGCGAGCTTCTTTCTGCCTTCGGCATCATCCGCTGCGACGCGCACCTGGTTGTGAACAGAAAAGCCGCTATAGCGCCAGCCGAGTATGCGGCTGCGCAGCTTTTCCGAAATCGCGCGCTCGGCGACCAAGAGAACCATACATCGAGCAATGAATGTGGCACGATTAGACGCCCAGACCGCCATGGGAATGCCCCAAGTATAGGAGGGTCAGAATGGCTAGGACTAATTCCTTCTATCGCTTGTCTATCCTGTATTCGCTCGCACTATGTTTTCTTGGGGGTAGCGGCGCCATTTGGTTCATTGGCGAGGCACGTTCAGCGAGCCCGCAGGTCGTTCCGATGGAAGGGAAAGCACTTATCGTTTTTGTTCGTGCCTTCTCGTCTGACGCGACTTCAGTTGATTTCCGCCGGTCACCCGTGTTCAGACTCAAGGCAAGCGAATCCGAAGCCGAGCTAGTGGGTATCCTCTCTGTGAAGACAAAGATCGCTTATGACGTGGATGCTGGTAAGCACCTATTCATGGTGGTCGGTGAAAACCTCGATTTCATGACCGCGGACGTGCTTCCAAATAGGACCTATTTCGTCGTGGTCACCGCGCGCGTAGGGAAAAGGACAGCCTTGTATTCGCTGAAAGCTGTAGACAAACAGGAGCAAGATTCAAAGGCCTTCACGGATTTGTTGGCTTTATCGAAGTGGATAGAAAAAACAGCGGCAGATGATAGCTGGTCACTTGCCAATATGCCGTCTATCAAGTCTAGACGACCAGAAAGTTATCGGCTCTGGACTCAGAAACTAGAGTCGGAAAGACCAACCCTCGTTCCGAATGATGGAGTCGGCGGGGCCACGCGGCCGCCCGAACGTGCCGAATCCGGTGGCGCGTCGGTCAAAAGGACCACGCCAAGTGTCACCCCTGATGCCCCTCAATCGGCTAAGCCTGTCCCTCAGCCCTCGCGTATTGCCGTTCAACTGGAGGGCGTCTCTGTCTTGCTAGCCAATGCTGAAAAGTCAGTTATTGCGAATCCGAAAGACGCAGTCGCATGGAGAACCTTAGGAGATGCACATGCGTCAGCAGGTGACTGGAACAAGGCTGCAAGAGCCTATGAGGAAGGATTGCGTCTTGTGCCGAGTGATTCGCAAACTTTGGCAAGTCTCGCTTTAACGTACTGCAAGCGCTATGACCGAAGCCAGCTCGATAACGCAATCGACGAAACCAGGAAGACCAACCCCGGCCTTTCGGAACAGATCGTGCGCAAGTGCATTCTTCCCTAACGCTCAACTATCTTGTTACTGTGCTGGCCCCTATTGGGCATCGTGATAGACAACTCTCCCGTTCACCGAATACACCTTGCATGTATCGGTGATTCCTTCTTTGCTTGCTTGTTTCTTGCAATAGTCGAGGGCCAATTCTTTCGCCCGCGCTTCAGTTCCAGCTGACCAACTTGCTCCCCAAACCCAACGTTGGGAACTCTTAGCAATAGCGACAGCATTATTCTTCGGTTTTCTATCGTTTGCTTCTCGCGCAGCAGCGAACAGCAGTTCTATATCAGCGCTAGGGTTCTGAACAATATCGGGCTGTCGTTCATTAGGAGGTGAAAGTGGCGCGCTGGCAGGCGTTGCCCCATCAGCGAGCCGATTCAATGTGTCCAAACGTTCTTGTGAAGTCGGATGCGTGCTGAGGAAAGGAATCGCAAAGTTGCTAACTGACATCATTCGCTGCCAAGCTCTCGCGGCTCCCCGCGGATCGTAACCCGCGCGAGTCGCGTATTCCAATCCAAGTCTATCTGCTTCCCGTTCCTCATCTCGCGTATACACAGTTGCTACTGCAGTTGTCCCTAAATCGGCGATGGTCTCGCCCATCGGTACGCCTGCCGCGCCTAAGATCACCCCCAGGACCGCAGCGGCACCTTGGCGCATTTGCTCGCGCTGCTGCCTTTCAGCTCCGTGATTGAGCGCGTGATGAGCTAGCTCATGGCCTAGGATCGCAGCGAAGGCATCCCAGTCAATTCCGAGTAGTCGCAGCATCCCTACGTTTACCGCGACTACACGACCGTCCTTGGTCGAGGCGGCGAAGGCGTTAGGTCCATCGCCGCTCGCGATTAGAAGCTCTGCGCGCCCTATGCCAGACGCGTTTTCTATGCGCTCCTTTATTTGGATTAACTTTCGAACGGTAGCAACGTCAACAGTCGCTACGGTTTCCTTGTTGGGGTTCACCAGACGGCTAGTCGACGAGGAATGCTGCGCAATAGCAGATGCCTTCCATACCGTGGGAGGGGTGGCGCAACCCGAGAGCAGAGAAAAAAGACCTATTAGCCAGTAGCACGCGGGTCGCCAATGGCCTGCCGCAAAACATGGGGTCGGAGTGATTTTCACGATCAGCAATAGGAAAACTCATCCGCCCGCTGGGCGCTCGTGGACCTAGTTCGGCGCGAGTCACGCTTGGGCCGAGCCAGTTCGCGGCAAATCTTGCCCATTATGTAATGTCCTCATGGCGTCCGCGTCGCGCGTAATTATCGTCATCGAATCTTGCTCGCGCTGGCCCCGTTCAGGCAAGCGAAGCCGCGCTCAGGGGCGACCGCGAGCACACCTGAGTGCGGCTTCAGCAAGTGTCGGGCAGAGGGTCGGTAAGCGGCAGGCTCGCGTGCGCGGGCACCGCCTCGGAGGGCCCGGGGGGCGCTCCACTGCTTTCGGCTGCCACCGGCACAGATGCATGAGCTTCGCTCGCACAGCGACGAGGTCCTCGATCTGCGCAAGCTCACACATCGGGCGCTTTCTACACATTGGCACTTGCGGCATTCGCAGATTGGATTCATACACCTTGCTGATAAGCCGCGCTGATGTCGTTTTTTGCAGGGTTTGGTCCTTCCTGAGGCTCTATTATTGGTCGGCAGCAGACGTTCAGCCGGCGCGGTGGTGCAAGCGCTGGCGGACGCCAAGCCGGACGCGATCCTCAGCTCGCTCTTCGCCGCCGATCTGCAGAAGTTCGTGGCAGCATAGAGGCCATGTCCGGCTACGCCAGGCCATCCCGACTCAGTGAAGCGCTGCGCATCCTCGCGCGCACACCGCGGCCCGTGCTGGCGGGCGGCACCGATTTCTACCCTTCCCGCGTAGCGCAAGCCCTGCCCGCCGAAGTCCTCGACATCACCGCGCTGCGCGAGCTGCGCGGCATCACGGCCAAGCGCGGCCATTGGCGCATCGGCGCCGCCACCACCTGGTCCGAAGTCATCGCAGCAAAGCTGCCTCTCCTGTTCGACGGCCTGAAGCTCGCCGCGCGCGAAGTCGGCGGCGAGCAAATCCAGAACACGGGGTCCGTCGCCGGCAATCTGTGCAACGCCTCCCCCGCCGCGGACGGCGTGCCGGCACTGTTGGCCTTGGACGCCTCTGTAGAGCTGGGCAGCACCAAGGGCGTGCGCCAGCTGCCGCTGAACGAATTCATCCTCGGCCCGCGCAGGACCGCGCTGCGCCCGGGCGAACTGGTGACCGCCGTGCTGGTGCCCAAACCCGACACGGCCGCCGCCAGCCATTTCCTCAAGCTCGGCGCGCGCAAGTACCTGGTGATCTCGATCGTCATGGCCAGCGCCGTGATCGAGCATCGCTCCGGCAAGGTGGTCAACGCCCGCGTCGCCGTAGGCTCCTGCTCGCCGGTGGCGCTGCGCCTTCCCGCGCTCGAAGCGCAGCTGAAGGGCAAGCGCTTCGACGCGTCGCTGGCCGACTGGGTCAATCCCGCGCAACTGGCCGTGCTGGAACCGATCGCCGATGTGCGCGCGAGCGCCGACTATCGCAGGCAGGCCGCGCTGGAACTGGTGCGGCGCCTGCTTCGGGAGATGGCATGAACCGCCCGCGCGCCGAGTTCCTCGCCGGCACGCAGACCACGCAGTTCACGCTCAACGGGCGCAAGGTGGCGAGCCGCGCGCCGCGCGTAACGCGCCTCGCCGACGTGCTGCGCGACGAACTGGGGCTGACCGGCACCAAGATCGGCTGCAATGCCGGCGACTGCGGAGCCTGCACCGTGCTGCTCGACGGGCGCCAGGTTTGCGCCTGCCTCACTGCGCTCGGGCAGGTGGAGGACCGCGACGTCGTCACGGTAGAGGGACTGGCGAAGAACGGCAAGCTCGCGCCGCTTCAGGTGGCGTTCCAGAACCACGGCGCGGCGCAATGCGGCATCTGCACGCCGGGCATGCTGATGGCGGCGGCCGACCTGCTCTCGCGCAAGCGCAAGCCGAACGCAGGCGAGGTCAAGGATGCGCTCGCCGGCGTGCTGTGCCGCTGCACCGGTTACCAGAAGATCATCGAGGCGGTGCTCGACGCCGCCAACCGCCCGGCGCTCGCCCCTTCGCCCGCCACCGGAAAGGCTGTAGGCGCGCGGGCGGGCAAGGTCGACGGCATCGCCAAGCTCACCGGCGCCGAGAAGTACGGCGCGGACGCGATTCCCGCCGACGCGCTGTGGCTGCGCGTCATCCGTTCGCCGCACCATCGGGCGAGATTCGCCTTGGGCGATCTCGACGCCTTCGCGCAGCAGGCCAGCCTGGACCGAGTGCTCACCGCGAAAGACGTACCCGCCAACGGCTTCGGCATCTACCCGGACATCAAGGACCAGCCGGTGCTGGCCGACGGCGAGGCACGCTTTCGCGGCGAAGCCGTCGCTGCCGTGATCGGCACTCGCGCCGCGATCGAAGCCCTGGACGAAGCGCGTTTCCCGGTGACCTGGGAACCGCTGCAGCCGGTGTTGGGACTGGACGCGGCGATGCCGGAAGCCGCCCCGCTGGTGCAATCCGACAAGGTCGGCAACCTGCTGCTCGACGGCGGCGTCAAGCGCGGCAACGTCACCGCGACCTTTCCCGCATGCGCCGCCGTAGCGGAAGCGACCTTCGAGACCACCTTTGTCGAGCATGCCTACATCGAGCCCGAGGCCGGATGGGCGCGCGTGGTGCACGGGCGGCTCGAAGTCCACGTCACGACGCAGACGCCCTACATGGACCGCGACGAGCTGGCGCTGGTCATGCAACTCGACCCGCGGCAGGTGCGCATCGTGCCGAGCGCCTGCGGCGGCGGCTTCGGCGGCAAGCTCGACATGTCGGTGCAGCCGTTGATCGCGCTCGGCGCCTCGCTTACCGGCCGCGCGGTCGCCTGCGTGTACCACCGGCCGGAGAGCATGGCTTCGACAACCAAGCGCCATCCGGCCCGCATCCGTGCGCGCTTCGGCTGCGATGCCAAAGGCAAGCTGCAAGCCGTAGAGGTGGACGCAGTGTTCGATACGGGCGCCTACGCGAGCTGGGGTCCGACCGTGGCGACGCGCGTGCCGATCCACGCCACCGGCCCGTACTCGGTGCGCCATGTGCGCACCCGGGGGCGCGCCTACTTCACCAACTGCCACCCCTCGGGCGCGTTTCGCGGCTTCTGCGTGCCGCAGGGCGCGATC
>Ga0210377_10003000_pt1 | contig 14573 bp, 13 predicted proteins | sample PLM4_65_b1redo_FD_155480 | JGI IMG/M metagenome (GOLD analysis project Ga0210377, IMG submission 155480) | Groundwater sediment microbial communities from an aquifer in East River, Colorado, USA - PLM4_65_b1 redo | ecosystem: Environmental > Terrestrial > Soil > Riparian zone | place: USA: East...
CTGGCAGCGCCTGTCGAACCTGATTCCAGGCATTACCTATGCCTGTTCATTGAGCAAAAGCGGCAAAGCTCACTTCCAAAATAACAATACCGAATGTTGTGCATTCATCTGTGAAACACCTGCCAGGGCACGTGTTTGCCGCGCGTTTGGCGGTACGACTTGGGCTGAACAAGTTTTCGAGGGCGACTCATGCTGGTCGATTCATGAAAAACCTGGATGCGAGCCGCTTTGACCTAGGATGGTCAAGGTCATGAACGAGATCGCCGATGCCCTGAAAAAAAACCATCGCTGAGTTCGTCAAAACGAACAAAGTTTCAAGCTGACCGGTAACACCACCGATGACGGCTTCCGGAAACAGAATGTGGCGGATACTGTAGACGGTCGAATGATACAGCCGGATCACAACCGGGAGCGAACGATCCCGGCGATTTCCTTATCCTTCAGCGCGACGGGGTTGGTTTTCATGCTGCTACCTAGCGAGCCGGAAACAATTCTTCCGATGTCGGAGTCCCGGACCGAATAAGCCCATTCGGAATTTACTCCCGATGTTCTTTGCCTCCCAAAGAGAGGCGCCGAGGTCCATGAGCATCGGAGACGTCAGGATCAAGACCATCGAGCTCTAGCGTCATTGCATGATCATTTGAATTCCGGGCACCGGCCTGTCACAATACCCGTACGTGCAGAGACCAGAACGACATTGAAAAACCGGCCATAGACTCTTTGCGCTCCACGAAATTATCCCGAATCGGGTCTCTGCTGTATCTTCTTATCCTGGCATCGGGCATCTCCCATGCCGGCGCCGTCTTTTCTACAGATGTACGGCCTTTGTACAGTTTCAATCAAAGCCCCCTGATCCAAATATACGGTCTGCCCACTCTGGGTGAGGCACGGGTGCTTGCGCAGGACGAATCCGATCTCGCGCTGCGGCTGCAGATTTCCAATAATTTCACCGGGGCACAAAGCGCATCCGAATATCTGATTCTTGACGGCGAAACCCACCGTCTGACCCTGGCTTGGCGGCAAGGTCTTACTGACGGCCGTGAATGGGGATTCGAACTCCCGTATCTCTGGTACACGGGCGGCTTTCTGGACACTTATATCGAGCGCTTTCACGACTCCTCCAACCTGCCGCAAGGGGGCCGCACAAACGTCCCGCTAAACCGGGTCAAATACCTCTATGTCCGCCATGGCGTGAACCTCATCAACGTCACGCATCCCGTCAATGGCCCCGGCGACCTGCGCCTGCTGGGGGCAAAACAGATAGAGGCCTCTGAAACATCTGGCTATGCGACAGCATTACGCGCCAGCCTTAAGCTGCCGACTGGCAAGGAGCCCGAACTACTGGGCAGCGGCAGCACCGATCTGGCACTGTGGATGACCACGGCGACAACGCGCCCATTGGACCAATGGAACATGTACGGCGGCGGCGGGATAATGTACATGACCGAGGGAAGAGTTTTGCCGCTACAGCAAAGGAATCGTGTCGCTTTCGCCACGCTAGGGATCAGCCGGATGATTTTTCCGCATCTTATTATCAGCGGTCAGCTCGATGCACAGACCCCTTTCTACGACTACACCCATTTCCGTCAACTCAACAGTTATCCGATACAGGGGCTGGTGGGCGCGAGATGGGAACTGGTCCCGCGGAAATTTCTGGAGTTCTCCATATCCGAAGACCTGATCGTCGATACCTCCTCAGACCTGGTCTTTTCGCTCTCGCTGATCCTGCCCTTCTGAAAACCTGATCCGGTCAGACACCGAGTGACACAAGCAATTTTTTGAGCCCATGCTCAAAAGGCCTGGCCGGCGCGTTCCCAAAAACCTGCTTCAGACGGCTGACATCGGCACAGGGATGTTGGATATCGCCCATGCCCGCCACTTCGTGCTGACGCACTATTTTCCTTCCCGACAGTTTTTCAAGACGTCGGGTTTACAAAAATATTGATCACGCCCGAATACGGCGAAGAAGGATCCTGACGCGGTACATAGGTGTTGAAAAACGGAACGAGGTCGCCGCCCGGTCGTATTTGCGATGCTGCTATCAGTTTTGCTTAAGGGAAAGTTTGTCCACAAATTTATTAATAAACGAAGCTGTTCCCTGCGGAAATCTCTCTAATACCGAGTGATCCAATGATGCTGGGAGCTCCAGGAGTTCGAGGTTTGTTATTCTTTGTTTATATTCTGAACGGTATCTAAATAGAGAAGTAGTGTCACCTTGCGACCAAGCCAAAAGCGCAGGCTGGTTAATATTTTTAAGTGCTTCATCGAATTGTGAATTATAGGAATTGGTAACGCTAAGGGCCTGAGCAGCTAAACTGTTCGGAAATAACCATCTATAAAGAGGATTATTTACAATAACCCAAGCAATCCTGTTTGGTATTCCTGGTCTGTAGAACCAATTGATAGGCCAATTCTTGTAGAGGGATCCTGAAAATCCTGATGGAGCGATCATAATAAGGCCAACAACTCGATCTTTAGATTTGGCGGCTGTCCATGCAGATAAAGAGCCCCCCATAGATATCCCAACGATAACAATATTCTGAATATTCAACTCCGTCATAAATGCATGAAGGTAGCGCCATTGCGTGTCCAGATCATATGATATAGGAGGCTTATCTGAGCCTCCAAACCCCACTAGGTCAATGGCAATGCTTTTGTTATGGGAAAGCATTGGTTGGATCTCACTCCAGTAATGAAGAGAGCCCCCAAACCCATGCAAGAGGAGAATTACAGGCCTCTCGTTCTCGTTTTTGTTCTCGTTCTCATGAATTCTATATCGTATTTTCGAACCAAGAACCGAAACATAGCGATCTTCAGCAGATAGTGAAATCGGCCGCCTTTCTGAAAAGAGAAAACCAGCACCAACGATCAGGGTTAATATCACACCCAAACTAAGAGCAAAGAGCAGATAGATATTTATTGACTTCATGCCAGTATGGCCTTGTCGTTAATCGTGTACGCCGTAAGTTGCAGAATCATGCTGCCTGCTGATGTTAAAATTCACGCTAGTCTCTACTTTTTAGCGTATTGCCTCTTATGATCCTTGATGCCTGTAAATATATACCTTGAAAACTCATCATCAATAGTTATTGCCTGATTATTCATCATTGTTTTACTTGTAACTGGCTCGCCATATAATTCCGTATATTGTTCAATGGTGATTTTCTTTCTTCTCATTAACTGATTTTTGAAATTATGTTGCTTGGCTTGTTGTTTAATTCCTCGGCCGATATGGGCAATAAGAAACTCGGCTCCACAACCACTGCCATAACTGAATATTCCTATATTTTTATTTATCAAGTTCTCACCAACTTCATCTATTAAGCTCATCAGGCACATGTAGACCGAGCCTGTATATATATTTCCAACTTGCTCAGAACCTTTTAATGCCGGTTTTATTTTTTCTTTATAGCTATCGTTATATATTTCTTTTATTTGTTCTTCGCTCAGACTTGGATTCAGAGTAGCCAACATCTTGCAATGAGCCTTATATGCCATTCTGGTAAACGGTAGGTGATAGATAAAATAATCAACGAAATCCAATAACTTTTTTCCTATTTCGCCAGTTAAGTTCTCTTGCAAATCCTTCGTGCAAAACTCAAGCGCTTCCAAGTAACAGTCTATTGAATATTTTCCATCCACCATGGGGGTCAAGCTTCCGTTCGGCCGCCAGAAGTCGTGAACGTCCTTCGAATAAAATGCATTTGATCCAGGAAGAAAATGAACGAATTCAGTTTCATCTGAGATAATAAATGCAACAGCACCGGCGCCTTGAGTTGGTTCCCCTAGAGAATTTATTCCATATTTAGCTACATCAGAGGTAATGACCAGAGCTTTCTTTCCTTTATGGTGTTGACTTTTAACCCAATTAATCGCATTCATTATTGCAACAGTACCGCCATAACACGCATGTTTTATTTCATACACTCTTGTTCTATGGCCAATTCCTAATAAGCCATGCACGAAACTGGCAACAGGTTTAGACTGATCTACCCCTGTCTCAGTGCTTACGATTAACAGTCCAATTTCGTCCTTATCAATCCCAGCTGCTTCTATGGCCATTTCCGCGGCATTCGCCGCCATGGTGACCGTGTCATCCCAGGGCGGTACAATTGCCATATTGATATTTCCAAGACCAATTCGAAATTTATCTTTGGGAATACCTCTGGCATCAGCCAAATCATCATGAGAAAGATATAATGGGGGGATGTAAATGCTAATACTGCTTATTCCTGATTTCATATTAATACCCCTCTTTAGATAGCCCCGAAATTTTTCTTAATAATGCATGAATTCAACTTGTCAGTGAAACTCAAGCGGGCGGGATGAAAGGAAAATCTAAGTAGTTGTCCAGATTCTCAACCTGTTAAGTGGAATCATAAGCTCTCCCGTCAACTGGAGCTATCTGAACTAGAACATTAAGCCTAACTCACACTTCTGGGCGCCTTTCCGTGGATGGATCTGCCCAGTGCTTGATGACGCATTGGGACGGGACAGATGCGGGTGGGCCGAGATGCCGGGCGTGAGGTGAGCCGATCAATCCCCCTCCCCCCGCGCCCCGCTCAAGTTTTCAGTATTTGCCGCCAACTGGGGTGCAGTCCGTCTCCAATCTTCACCGTGGTGAATCTAAACACATTTCACCCTGTTTACGTACGCTTCTCCATACTCCAAAGATCCTTGGACACCCTGAGAGAAAAGTGCACCTTTTCTCGTTTTCTCACACAACGCAATACTCCGATCTTCTTGTAACCACTCTTTCTTACCCCTTTTAACGAGTCAAGGTTCATCTGGTCTACATACCCGAATAGGCGACGTTGGCCCGTGGTCTTGATGTGTTCGAGTAGCTTGAGATGTCTAAGTGGCTGGAAAGCCTTACCCCGGTATGCAGGTGCAGTAAAGCCTTTGTAGTTATAGGCAGTATCGTCGGGCATATTAAAATGAAACCCCCACATAATCTCGACTAGGGACGATGCTGCCAGCCAGGTATAACCGACCAGAATATCGCCATCGAGCTGAAGGAGACAGCGGTCTCCTTTCTTGAAAGCCAGTATGTTTTTATCACCTATTCCCCAAATCGATTCTTTATTTAAAGTCTGGAGATCTTCTATTGTCGCAAACCTGAAAATATGACCCTCGGCGGCTCTAATGCTTTCAGGTGTTGGTTTGGGCGTATCAAGCACAAAAAGAAAGATCCGGCTCAAGTTATCATTATAAACGCGCCAAAAGATGAGCCGGAATAAATATACAATAATTCCTCCAAAACCATGCCGGCTCAATATCAATCGCGCCGAACTTAGCTTACTTTGTATGCTCATTCTGATCCGCTTCATTATTTTGCCGGTGAGTTTTAACCCTACACCTGAATGGTAGACGTGTCATGGCAACTTTCCAGCCCCGAGAGGGCAGTGCGTCATGGAGGGCGGAAAGTGTCAATTTGGCCTTGAAGGCGAGTGTCTACGGCGTAATCATCTGCTCATATTTTACTCATCCTAGAAGGGGGCTATGATGTCCCCCAAGAGCTGAGATTCAAACTATTATTATGGGGTATTCAGATTTGTGGGGCCACTTCTGGTCCCGGTGTGTACCTGATGATGAAAAAACGAATTAGTTGCTATCTAATATGAAGTGGAGACAGAGTCGGTGAAAAAAATTATGCGGTCAACTCGTGAAGTTGGAATTATCGGCTATGGAGCATATGTCCCGCGTCACCGGCTTGCCGCGAGAGACATTTCCCATATTTGGCGAGATGGTCGGGATAGTGACAGTTTGCCCGTTGCGGAAATAAGTTTGCCAGGCCCGGATGAGGATGTTGCGACAATGGCAATTGAGGCGGCACAAAATGCCATCTCCAGAGCGGGTATTGATGCAGGAGAGATACGCTCAGTATATGTTGGTTCGGAATCGCACCCCTATGCCGCTAAAACTACGGGTAGTATTGTCGCCGAGGCGCTAGGAATTGCCCCACATACCACTGCGGCAGATTTTCAATTCGGCTGTAAAGCTGGCACGGAGGCCATGCAGGCTGGCTTTGGATTGGTAGGAAGCGGCATGGCAAACTATTCCATGGGCATTGGCGCGGATACCGCACAAGCACGACCAAGAGATGATCTGGAATATACTGCCGCTGCTGGTGCAGCAGCAGTTGTAATGGGGCCCGCTGATGAATCTGTTGCCACATTGCAAGCATCCTACAGTTATGTAACCGATACACCGGATTTTTTTCGCAGGTCCTACAGGAAGTATCCGGAGCATAGCGGCCGTTTTACGGGTGACCCGGGATACTTCCACCATACTCTGAAAGCAGTGAATACGCTTTTGGAAGAAATGGGGTTAAAAGCGGAGGATTTCTCAGCGGCCGTGTTCCACCAACCCAATGTGAGGTTCCCCCAGAGAATCGCACAGATGCTGGGTTTCAATAAAGACCAAATTAAAACAGGGCTGCTTTCCAGGATGATCGGAAATGCCTACTCGAGCTCAACGTTATTAGGGTTTACAGCCGTACTTGATGAGGCAAAGCCAGGTGACCGTATTCTGGTTGCGAGTTACGGCTCCGGCGCGGGTAGTGATGCATTTTGTTTTACAGTCACAGAAAAAATTAATAGTGTAAAACACAAGGCTCCAAGCACAAAAACCTACATTGATCGTACTTTGGCAGTGGACTACATCACTTACGCTCGTTTGAAAGGCAAAATAAACAATAACTGATCAGGAGATAAGAAAGAATATGCGTAAAGTAGCCATAGTTGGCGTGGCACAAGTACCTGTGCGAGAGCATTGGGACAGCGGCCTACGTGAACTTGCTGCCAAAGCTGTGCTGGATGCGATGAAAGACGCAAGTATTCAACATGCCGATGCGTTGTTTGTCGGAAATATGCTCGGCGGTTCCTTCTCTGATCAATCGAATCTGGGTGCGCTGATAGCCGAGTATGCCGCGCTAGAAGTAAATGAAGCGGTGACATTAGAAGCAGCATGCGGATCTGGCGCTGCTGCTTTCCGGCAGGCGGTTCTGGCTGTTGCATCCGGATCTGTAGATACGGCCATTGCTGTAGGCGTTGAGAAATTAACAGAACACAGTGAAGTGTCTCCAGCAAACGGGCTTGCCACTGCCGCAGATGCAGATTATGAAGCAGCTATGGGGCTAAGTTTCGTGGCAATAAATGCGTTACTGATGCGTCGATATATGTATGAATATAAATGCGATAAGAGTGATTTTGCGGGGTTTGTTATCAATGCTCACAAAAATGCTGTTCATAATAAGAATGCAATGTTTAAAAATACGATTACGACAGAAATGTATACTAAAGCAAAACTCATTGCCGACCCTGTCAACCTTCTAGATTCATCCCCAATCGCAGATGGGGCTGCTGCTGTAGTTGTAACCTCTGTTGAGAATTTAAAGAAGTTTAGTTCAAAACCAATTTTAGTTGTCGCGTGCGAGTATGGAATTGATACTATTGCACTCAGCAAGCGAACCAATCCCTTGCGGTTAAAGGCCGTGGAAAAAAGTACAGCCAGGGCTTTTCAAGTAGCTGGTATTACGCATAGCGATATTGATATTTTTGAACCTCACGATGCTTTCAGTATTATGACGACCCTTGCTCTGGAAGCCGCTGGTTTTGCTGAATGGGGCAAAGCGACAAAGCTCGCAAATGAAATTGAAATCGGAATTAATGGTCGACTTCCTTTAAGTACATTTGGTGGTTTAAAGGCCCGCGGGCATCCAGTTGGCGCAACAGGGATGTACCAGATCGTCGAGGCAGCCCTGCAATTGCGTGGTGAAGCGCCAGAGCCCATTCAGGTTCCAGATGCGCACTACGCCCTTACACAGAACATCGGTGGCAGCGCCTCTGTTGTAATCACAAGCATTTTAGAACGGGTAAAATCCTAAAAGGACTACTCTATGGATATTCCGCGAGTTTGGAGGCTACGGTCACAACGATACCGGCTACAGGGAACTCAGTGTGAAAACTGCGCTGATTTACAATTTCCACCAATGCTGATTTGCCCTAAATGCAAAGCCAGAGATTTAAAATCGTTTAAATTATTAGGCAAGGGAATCGTATACAGTTTTTCAACTGTATATTCACCACTAGCTCAATTTGAAGATGTTGCCCCTTATGTTGTTGCCTTGATTGATCTGGAGGAGGGACCGCGCATAACCGCTCAACTTACGGATGTATCGTCAGCCGATGTGGCAATAGGAATGCCTGTGGAAATGGTTATACGCAAAATCAGCGAACATGGGAGTAATGGGGTGATAATATACGGTTATAAATTTAGGCCGCCTATCGAATACTGAACAGGATATCCCATATACCTTATACTGTCTTCACCATGATAGTGATTAACAATGTACGTTAGATTAGGTTAGGCGCAGGGTCATAGTAAGACTATTGCTCGTACCTAGATATGCTCATCGTGGCGTCTAGTCTCAGCCATCGAGTTTTGAGTCCTTACAGTATTTTAAAAACCGAACAGTACCGGAGAGTCCAGTCATTTCGCTGCCGGTCCAAGGGTTCTAACCCCCAGCGTTCGAGAGGCCAGTCCATCAACATGGTCTCGTCGCCTGCATGAATATCTTCAATGTGGTTTGTGACTGGTTGCCAGCCAGATTCCTGCGCGATCCGGCTCTTTAAATCGAGGTCAACCCCGGAAACAAAAAGATACCCGCCTGGCCGGACTAGCAATGCGGCAGCTCTGAGACAACGATCTGCTTCAGTCGTGCTCATGTGAAAAAGAAGTCGGTTAATGAACACGATGTCTTGCTTGGGAAGACTGGACTTTACAGGTTCACGAGTCGGGTCATCATGGCGCCAGTGTATTCCTTCCATGAATGTCTTCTTAATTGTCAGCGATTCTCCTGCCTGGTCAAACAATTCTTCTATTTCGGTGGCATTGATGTACTTGAACAACCTGGAACTACGCGAAAAAATACCTTCACGGGCTATTTCGAGGACGGGTTCGGAAATATCGAACGCCAGAATATTCACTTTTAAATCTGGTTGTGCCTTGCGAATTGTATAAAATATTGAAAAAACCTCCGCTCCTTCACTACAGCCCACAACCGTTACGCTCAGATTGTTCTCCATCCGTTCAGCAATATCAGCCAACAGTCTCAGTTCAGCTCTATTTCGAAAAAAGTACGTTGTCGTTAGCTGAATCCGGCCGCCACGCATGCCAACAAGAGAAAAAATGAAACGGCCCCATGTTAATCCGAATCGTCCCCGACGAATTTTCTCTGGTAGCTTGAGCCACAGGAACTGATTTAGCCATAAAAATGCACTGCCGCTTTTCCGTACTAAGTTCATAGCCACATTCCTGAAGACACAAAATACAATTGATGACCGAGATCAGTATGACTACGTGTATCTTGTGTGGTCTAGCCTAATCAAAAAGTACTACCTCGCCCTTCCCAGGAGCAATGATCTCTCCGCCCTCGTTCTCGACCCATATCTCACATTCGATCATTTTCTTTGTTTCCTCGATGCGCTTCTTGAGGACCTTCCCCCGGCAAATGATGGTGTTACCTGGAACTGTCGTAGCCCGTACGTTCCATTCTATTTTCCCAATCTTTCCAGCTTCCCCAATCCAATCACATAACATTTGTGCCAGGAAGTTTCCTACCAACGCGCGATGCGTCGCGACATCAGGAAGCCCATCGTGGCGCGCATACTCAGTGTTATAGTGGATTAGGTGTCTGTTCCAAGTAATTGCACTGAACATAAAGAGCTGCATATAGGTAGGCTTTTTTGTGAGAGCTGGGATCTCATAGCCTTCAATTATCTCGCTCCATGATGGCATTGTTCTGGCCATATCTCCACCTGACCTATCTATGAATATAAGTTGCTATCTCATGGGCAACCATTTGCCCGCTCTGATTTGTCCACAAATTATCAACAATCACAAAATACAAATCGCCGCTCCGACCCTTTTTCTTATAAATATCCGTTATTTTCTTGACGATCTTTATATCGTCTCCGGCTTTCACTGGCTCTCCAATTTCAAATGAACTCCCACCGCCCAAGGCTCTTTTAGTTGGGAGCGGCACCTCTAGCTCCTTTGGTAATCCATCTTCTCTTAACTGACTTGCTGGAGAATCATCATAAGCAAAGATTTGACAGAACAGTGGTGGGGCAATCACGCTCCCGTATTTTGTGTTTTTGGCATATTCGTCGTCCACATATAACGGGTTAGGGTCATCTATAGCCTGGGCGAATCTTCTAATGTCTCTTTCGGTCACATGGTAGTGTCGTACAGTCTCTTTCCCAATCATGGCTTTTGCTTTTGAGGGAATTTCTTCCATCGCCTAATGCTCCTCCCATTTTTTACGATAATTTATCAAGTATTTAAGGAGGAACTAGTCTTGCCCCATTTGAACGGGTACTCCTTCCGAACATCATAACCCTATTCTGAGTGTCCATGAAGTGGGGTTGATTCGGGTTTAAGAATCATATCATGAAGTTTATATTTGCGCGGATAGGTACCTTTCTGACCCGATAATTTCTAAGGGAAAGATAATCCGCGAACGCCGCAATACGGTGCGGTTGGCACCGTCCAGGTGTCCCAGAGCATCGTCGAGCCGGGGCGCTCGTCCTGTTAGCGGTGGACCTCGAACGTCACCGCCGAGCCGCTCACTTTCACGATCACGTATGACCCAACATTCGTATATACAAGATCCGCTTCTACCTGCCAGACCCTACCCCCGTCAGTGAGTCACGCGGTGCCTTGTCCGGCACATGCTCATGAGGGAAAAAATCGCGATGACAAGAATTAGAAACTCGGTCCTGACTTCAGCAATCAGCCACGCGGAATCCGCGTCCAGTGTTTCCCTGGCGGCAACCTGAAGACAAGTCGGAAATTAATGATGAATAACGGGGAGCCCACGGTTTCCGACAAGATGCCTGTTGTGCCGTGTTCTTCTGGCGGGCTCGGGCGCTCACAAAAACTCTCATGGTGACATTCCCAGCTTACCCACCTGTTCATTTTCAATTCTGCCTCACTCCAAGGAAAACCAGTAGAGCGAACTCAAATGGGCTCGCTCGCTGGCTCACGGAACTGAACCAGCAGGCCGGTATTCGGATCGGAAATACCCGGATGGAAACAACTGTCCACCCAAGCATTGCGAACACGCGGCTCATGTTGTGCGCCGCTGGACCTTTCACATCTGACCGGCCTGACTACTACCTTCCCTCAGGAAGCGGAAGACTCACGCGGATAGGCGAGCAGGCGCTGTAAACCCTCGCGTATGCTCGTTGCCGGCGCCGTGCCAAAAACCTTGGCAAGTCGCGTCACGTCGGCGCAGGAACGGATGATGTCACCGACGCGCGGCACGACATGCTGTCGTTCGATGCGCCGGCTGCTCAATGCTTCGAGTGTCACGAGCAACTGAAGCAGACTGGTTTCGCGGCCAGTGCCAACATTCAGCACATGTCCACCCAGATCGTTCCGATGCAACGCCGAGACAAGTAAGGACACAAGATCGCCGACGTAAACAAAATCGCGGGTCTGACAACCATCCCCGAAGAGTGTCACCGATTTTCCCTGGGCCAGACGGTCGGTAAAGATACTGATCACGCCCGAGTACGGTGACGACGGGTCTTGTCGCGGTCCGTATATATTGAAAAACCGGAAGGATGTGGCCACCAGGTCATACGCCCGGTGATAGTGAAGCAGGTAATGCTCGCCCGACAGCTTGTCAACGGCGTACGGTGACAATGGTTTGGGTACCGCCTCCTCCGAAACCGGAATGGTCGTGGTATCGCCATAGACCGCCGCAGAACAGGCATAAATAAACCGTTTGACACCGTGTCGGCGCGACGCCTCCAGCAGGTTCAGGGTTCCATCGAAATTGACCTGATGCGTGCGTACTGGATCATCCATGCTCGCCTGTACCGAGGCGACGGCGGCGAGGTGTACCACGGCATCCATCCCCCTGACACATCGGTCAATCAATCCGGCGTCACGGATATCACCCTCGATGAATTCAAGCGCCTCATGCTCGACAAGATTCCCGCGCTTGCCGGTGGACAGGTCGTCCACCACCCGTATACGGTCTCCCGCCGCGAGAAGCCTTTCCACCAGATGTGAGCCGATAAATCCGGCACCGCCGGTAACCAACATATTCATTTTTTATTCCTGAATTCCATCAATGCACAATAACATGCATGGGCAACTGTAGTTCGCTACTGGCAACACCATGTGTAAGAAATGTATCATAAAAGCCAAGTTGGCCTAAATCAGCGGTACCCCCGGGAAAATCGATAAACACTTGCCCATCGTCTTTCCAGCGCACCGCGGATCAGAACGAAAATAGCCTATATTTAATCTGGTTGACGTCTATTCCGGATAACAGCGGTATATTGTGCAGCACTTAATCCTGATTCCTTATGCTCCATACTTCCCTATTAATGGGTCACTATAGCGTGAAGAAAGCAGTGCCCCGAATAAATCAGTTGGGCCGCCACTCATGAAAATATAACCGCGCAGGAGTCAGCAGTGATCCGACAAGGCTTTGTCCGATCCGACTAAAGCGGGACAAAAGTTGAATTTTTTCGTACTGTACGACGCTCGGCACAAAATCAAGGTTTCTCATTATGGATACGAATATACAGGTAATCAATACCCTGGAGGGGTTCGAGACGCTACGAAATGACTGGGACAAACTGCTTAGACGCACGGAACAGGTCAATGTCTTTTCCAGCTGGGAGTGGCAATATCACTGGTGGCGGAATTACGGCAAACATCGCGCACTCCGTCTTTTGGTTGCCAAAAACAAGACTAATGTCGTCGGTATCCTGCCTCTCTACGCCCAATCCATAAATTTTTTACAATTTATTCCACTTTCGGTTCTTCGACTCATCGGTACCGGTGGGGACACTTCACCGGATTACCTCGGTCCCCTTCTGGAACCGGGAAAGGAGCAGGAGATATGCCTCGCTTTATGTGAATTTATATTGCATGAGATGACGACGTGGGATGTGCTGAATTTCACCGACATACCGCAAGCAGGGACGTTTGCCATGGCCCTGAGCGACATGTGCATGCGCGAAGGGCAAGCTTTTGACAACAGTGCAATCTCGGTCATTCCTGTCATCCGACTGCCCGCCACGTGGGAAGATTATCTGTCTAAACTGCACAGAGACAAGCGTTATCGCGTACGAAAATTACGCCGCAAACTGACCGAGGCATTCTCGGTGAATTTTCATGTCTGGGATTCGAAAGAAAAGCTGGATGAGGTGATTGATCAACTGATCAGGCTGCATCACCTGCGCTGGCAGAACAGTAAACAAAGCGACTCCTTTGCGTCGCCCGAATACGTCGGTTTCCATCGTGACGCCATTAAATCCTGTTTTGATCGGGATTGGATACGACTTTATTGTCTGACGCTCAACGACCAGATGGCGGCGATCTATTACTGTTACCGTTTCAATAACGAGGTGCTGTATTTTCAGTCGGGTTTTGATCCGGCTTTTGAAGATTTCGTTCCTGGCCAAGTCCTCCTCGGATTCGCCGTCGAGCATGCCATCAACGAAGGCAATAAGGTGTTCGATCTCCTCAAGGGGCAACATCGCTATAAAACGGAATGGGCCAATGACAGCCGCAAAACCTGTGATCTATCGGTTTACCGTGGCAATTTCCGCGCGCAAGCCTATTTTACGCGGACACAGCGTTTGCCCCGATTGAAAGCGACCGTGAAAACCATGCTGCGATCAATAGGTTTAGGCAAAACACCCTAAATCCAGATCCTCACCGCAGCCATCGCCTATTTCTCCTCTTTTGTCTCACGATAACTACAACTACGATTCCCGCCACTCTTAAAAGAAGAATTCCCCCCTGCTTAAATCCTGCAAAACCAACGAAAAGGATTACGAACCGTTTATCAGTCGCCAATAGCCGTAAATCTGCTTCCATGCGCGTTAGTTAATGAAATTATGTACATTTATTGTTATTAGCTGCCTTGCTCCACAATATTTACAACTGTCACGGAGGACGAGTTTTGCAAAATAATTTATGCCGAAGTCTGGTCGCTAAAACTCCCGTTAATGCAATCGCCTCAACAACCCACCTAATTGACTTAAGTCAGCGATTTAAAATCGTCTTTATCGCCGCCCTGTCTGCGCTACTGATAGCTTGCGGCGGTGGCGCAGGTTCAAGTTCTGACACTGGCAATGGCTCAAGCTCGCCAAACAGTAACTCCCCAAGCAATAGCTCCCCAAGAGGAAATCTGATTCCGCCACCCATTACCGGCGCCCCCTATGTCCTCTATACGGATATCGTGTCCGGGCCGAACTCAGGCGGCGAAAACGGCAAGGGCACGTATCTGTCGATCTTCGGCAAGAACTTCGGATCCTCGGGCCTGGGCACGAACGTCAAGGTCTATATCGGGGACGTGGAGGTGGATAACTACCGCTATCTCGGAGTCTCGCAGGGCCGTGCTGACATAGGACAGCTCACGGTGCAGGTGGGGGCGCTGGGCAACGCCAGCACCGGAGTGGCGCTGCCGATCCGGGTGGTGGTCAACGGTGTTAACTCGAACACCAACCATACGTTCATGATCCAGCCCGGCGATATCC
>Ga0210377_10003001_pt1 | contig 14573 bp, 12 predicted proteins | sample PLM4_65_b1redo_FD_155480 | JGI IMG/M metagenome (GOLD analysis project Ga0210377, IMG submission 155480) | Groundwater sediment microbial communities from an aquifer in East River, Colorado, USA - PLM4_65_b1 redo | ecosystem: Environmental > Terrestrial > Soil > Riparian zone | place: USA: East...
ACCTCGCTGGCGAACGGCCGGGCCGCCAGCTTGTCGAGCAGCATGGCGACGGCGCGGTCGGCCGCGCTGGCGCCGGCCAGGACGTTGCGTGTCACGCCGCGCGCGAAGTAGCCGTCCGCGGCCGGGGTGCCGATCGCCTCGCCCCGCGCGAGCTTCAGCCCGAGCGCGACCAGGCGCTTCACCTCGGCGAGCATGCGTGTGGCCTCGGCGCCCGTCTGCACGACGTAGACCTGACGGCGATAGAGCTCGACGCCGGGATTCTCCGCGTGCATGCCGGTCACGACCGGGATCTTGAGCTCCGCCTGCACGGCGGCGCAGAGTGCGCCGCATGCGACGCCGTAACGGCCGGCCAGGAACGCGGGCCCGGCGACAACGAGGTCGGGCCGGGCCGCCGCCACGAGGGCGACCAGCTCGGCCACCGCGCGCTCCGCCCGCTCGGCGGCGTAGTTGTCGCCGCAGATCACCGTCGCCACGACCGTGCCGGCGTTGCCGAGCGCCTGCTGGACGGCACGCGCGGCGCCGACGGCGCCGTCCATCACCTGCGGCCCGACGCCGGCCTTGTCCTCGCCGCCGAGCTGGCCGAAAAACTGGTTGACGTAGCAGACCACACGCAGGGTCTCGGTCGTCATCAGCGCACCTCCGCCATCACCCGGGTCGTCCCGACCTGCTCGATCGCGCCGCACAGCGTACCGTAGGTCGCGCGCGTCTCGCCCAGGAGCCTCGGCGCCAGATCGTCGGCGCCGACGACGCGATCCATCGCGGGAAGCGTGAGCGGCTCCTGGCTGCTGCCGACGTTCACCAGCGCGTCCACCCCAGGAAAGTCGAAGAGGAGCATGCCCTCGGCGCTGCCGTCGGTCGACATGTCCTCGACGACCGCCGTCGTCTTCACGCCGAGCGCCTCGCACTGCGCGGCGGCCTGGGCCATGTCCACGTGCGGCGCGCCGCCGCCGATCTTGGTGAACACCGCGCCGTCGGCGCCGAGCGCGTGCGCGACGAGCCCGGCGGCGAGAAACGCCGAGCGCACGCGCTCGGGCTCGGTCGCCTGGGCGACGGTAACGACCACGCCCGCGAACCACAGCGTGCGGCCGTGCTGCGCGTAGAGCGCGCGGATCATCGGATGGTTCTGGGTGGCCCAGGTGGTGACGCTGCGGCCCATGAAGCCGCGGAGCACGGCGCCGTCGAGAACCTCGTTCGGATGCACGATCGTCGGCAGCATGCGCCGCACGGGATCGCCATAGAGAATGCCCTCGTCGAGGCCGGTCGGGCGCTGGTGCGAGTGGATCTGGAAGACGTAGGCCACGCGCGGCAGGTGCGCCTGCTCCACGGGGACGCGCGGCGAAGGCGGCAGCGCGAACACCTCGACGCGGTCCGGCTCGGCCTCGCGCGCCGCCCGCGCGAGGCACACCGCCGTCTTGAGGGCGGCGAGCCGGACGGCGGCGAGGTAGTCCGAGCGCTCGGTGCCGGGCGCCGGCCACGCCGAGATCACGAGGTTATGGGTAGAGCCGAAGACCGAGAGCGCCGCGTTCGGCCCCGCCATGTCGATCACGGCGAGCGTGCCGACGTTGTCCGTCTGCTGATCCGTCGCCACCACCGCCACGCCCGCCAGCGCCAGGGTCCGTCCGTGGCCGGTCCTGGCCACGCCACCCAGCACGCCCGGGAAATCCGCGCCGCCGTCCAGCTTCGCCCGCGGCGCGACGACGTCGAACACGCGCCCGATCCGGCAGCGCTCGCCGGGGTGCACGAGGTCGAGACGGATGCCCGCGAGCCGCGCGTCGGCGGACAGGAGCGCGCGCAGCCCGTCGAGATCGACCTCGAGCCGTTTGCCGACGAGACGCGTGGCGGAGCCGGCCACCAGCTCGTCGACGTCGGACCAGCGCAGCTCCAGTCGCATGCTCGCGCTATCCGATCAGGCTGCGCAGCTCGGGAACTACCCAGAGCGGCGTCCGGCCGGCCTCCACGCGCTGGATGTTGCCGAAGCCGTTGCGGTACGCCTTCGTCCAGTTGTCCCACGTCGGCCCGGCGCTGTGCGGCGTGAGGGTGACGTTCGGGAGCGAGAAGAGCGGGTGGTTCTGTGCCGGCGGCTCCTCGACCATCACGTCGAGGCCGGCGGCAGCGATCGTTCCCGATTTGAGCGCCTGATGCAGCGCCTCCTCGTCGACGACAGGGCCGCGGCAGGTGTTGATGAGGACCGCGCCGCGTTTCATCATCGCGAACTCGTGAGTGGACATCATCCTGCGGGTGACGTCGTTCAGCGGCACGTGCAGGGTCACGACGTCGGAGGTGCGGAGAAGCTCGGTGAAGAGGGCGAAGCGGACGCCGAGCGCGTCCTCCTGGTCCTCGCTGAGCCGGAGGATGTCGAAGTAGCGAACGTCCATGTCGAAGCCCTGGACGCGGCGCGCGACCTTCTTGCCGATGTTGCCGAGCCCGACGATGCCGAGCCGCTTGCCCTCCACTTCGTAGGTGCGGGTGGCGGCGAAGTCGCCGGTGCGCCACGTGCCGGCCACGACGTTGTTGTGGTGCCACACGAGCTTCTTGAGCACGGCCAGCATGAGCATGACGGCATGCTCGGCGACGGCGACGGAGTTGGCGCCACCGTTGTTGGCGACGGGCACACGGGCCTTGCGCGCGGCCTCGATGTCGACGCGATCGTAGCCCGCGCTGGTCAACTGTACGAGCTTCAGCTTGGGTGCGGCGCGGAAGAACTCGTTGCCGATGCCGTGGCGCGGCGAGCCCAGGTAGTACTCGGCGTCGACGGCGGCATCGTAGAACTCGGGCTTACCCGGATCGACGACGACCAGCTCCATGCCGGGTGGCAGCAGCTCGCGTGCGATTTCTATGACGGGCGCGGGCTGGGGGGGCGTGAGGATCTTGGTCACGATCTCCTCCTGAGGGTTGGGTACGAAGCCGGCAGTAGTATAGCTGGGAGAGGAGGGGGAGTAGATTCCCGAGAAGGGGCCTTTATGTCGCCTACTCTCCTGGGGTAGCCTGCGGGGGAGGTGCGATATGGCACGCAACGGCTATCTGATCCTCGACAGCGACCTTCACATGATGGAGCCGGACGATCTCTGGGCCCGCTACCTCGAAGGGCCTCATCGCGCGAGCCCGCCGCGGTTCTTCGGCGGGCAGCAGCAAAAACTCACCGACAGCTCCGAGGACAGAGGCAACGCCGATACCATCATGGGGATGGAGGTGCAGGGGCTGGCGATTCCCGCACACGGCAAGGCGACGGCCGCCACCGCGTCCAGCCGCGAGCTGCGGCGCCGGAGCCGCGCGCGGCACCCGCACTTCCAGGTCGCGCGCGGGCGCGGCTTCGACCCGGACTCGACCCTGACCGCGATGGATATCGAGGGCGTCGACGTCGCCGTCATGTACGGCACGCGCGGGCGGCAGGTCTTGATGCACGACGACCTCGCGCCCGACTACGCGGCGGCCCTGGCGCGCGCCTACAACAATTGGGCGCACGACTATTGCCAGAGCCAGCCGAAGCGGCTGAAGTTCGCCGCCCAGGTCGCGATGCACAGCATTCCGGCGGCGGTCGAAGAGGCTCGCCGATGCGTCAGGGAGCTTGGCGCCGTCGCCGTCATCGGCACCCCGAACCCGGTCAACGGCCAGCATTTGCACGACGAGGCGTGCGAGCCGCTCTGGAGCGCGCTGGAGCAGCTCGACGTGCCGATCGGATTTCATCCGACCGGCAACACCTCGCTCAAGGACGATGCCGGGCGGCGCTACGTCGGCCACGCCAACTTCCACCCGATTGCTCATGCCATTCGCAATCCCGTCGAGCTGATGGGGGCCATCGCCAGCATGACCACCGGCGGAATCCTCGAACGCCACCCCCGGCTGCGCTGCGCCTTTCTCGAAGGCACCGCCGGATGGCTCTACTGGTGGCTGTGGCGGCTCGATGACCAGTGGGAGAAGTTCGGCCCCGGCTGCGAGCATCAGCTGTCGATGCTGCCCAGCGAATACTTCAAGCGCCAGTGCTACATCGCGCTCGACGTGGACGAGGAGCCGGCGGTCGACGTCGTCGACAAGATGGGAGCCGACTTCTTCGTGGTCTCGACCGACTATCCGCATTCCGACGGCGCGTTTCCCGAGGCGATCGAGCAGTTTCTCGGGCTGCCGTTCCGCGATGAGGTCCGCCGCAAGATCCTCTGGGACAACTGCGCGCGCCTCTACAACATCGACACGCCGGCGGCCGCCTTGACGAAGGACGCCAAGGACGTCTCCGCCGCCCTCGACTAGGCTCGCGTCTCTCGCTACTCGATGCAGCTCAGGCTGCTGAAGCCGTAGTGGTCGTCATAGCGCCAGGGCGGCGGCAGCGGGCCCGACGTGGGCAGTGCGGCATCCGCGCCGCCGTGCAGGCCGATGGTCGAGCCGCGGCGCACGGTCTTCGTGGGCAGGCCGATCACGCGCGCCACGGCGGGCGCCTCGGGCACGGCCAGCGTGACGTTCTTGAAGAAGCTCGTGCTCACGATGGCGTCGGCCTCGGGCAGGGGCTCGAGCATGGTGGGCGCACCGTCCGTCGCGTCGTCCTCGCTGGTCAGGAAGACGGTCTTGATGCCGAGCCGCTCGCAGGCCTGGATGCTGCGGACCACCTCGATGAACTCGTTGCCGCCCGCATCCCACGTGACCACCGCCCCCTGCGCGCCGAGCTGCCTGGCGAGCTTGGCCGTCTGGTTGGCCATGAGCTGCTTCTCGGTCTGCGTGGTCCACTCCGTGCGGAGCGAGATCACGCCGAGGAAGTTCCAGTCCTTCCCGTGGCGGCGATAGAGGTCGAGGAGGAGGGGGTTGTTGGCCACGGTCCATGACATCGCGAAGGCGGTGCGATAGGGCCCGGTGAGCGCGCCGTCCAGGATCTCGTTCGGATGCAGATACCAGGGCGGTGTGAGCTGGGTCAGGCCATAGGTCGCCGTGCAGAACGCGGTGGGCGAGCCCGACATGGCCTGCGGCGAGTGCACGCACCAGATGTAGACGACCCTGGGGAGCGACGGATTCACCGGCGTCAGCTCGAACACCTCGCGCTCCGGCGGCGTGAGAGAGCGCACCGCCTCGGCAAGTAGATCCGCGACCGTGAGCGCGGCCTTGTGCACCGCGTAGTTCTTGATCTCCTCGCTCAGCGTCGCGTCGGGCTCGACCACCAGGCAGAGGTTGACGAGCTCGTGGTAGGGGTACATCGCGCCGTAGTGCCCCGACATGTCGAGGTAGGTCTCGACGTAGTCGCCACCGGCGTCGTGCCAGTTGACGCTCGACACCTCGACCACGCCCATGCCGGCGAGTCGATGCGTCCGCCCCTCGCCCACGGTGGCGATGTCGCGGCCACAGATGCCCGGATAGCAGACGCCCGGGCCTTCCACCTTGACGCGTGGCTCGATCACGTCCCGCACCGGCCAGATGCGCACGGACTCGCCCGGCCGGGCGATCTCGAGCTGCGCCGCGGCGATGCGCGGGTCCTGCCGCACCGAGGCCAGGACGGCCTCGCGGTCCACCGTGAGCCGGCCCGCGTCGTACCGCGTCGTCCCGCCGAAAGCGATGTCCGTCACCGGGAAGGTGCCCATCTCAAGACGCATGGCTTAGGCCTCCGCGGTCTTGCCGGGCGCCATCGGATCGAAGAGCGTCGGCCCGGGCACGGCGATGGTCAGCGCCTCGAGCGCGGTGGTCACGATGCGCAGGCCGAAGGCGTAGTCCTTCTCCGGGCTCAGCGTGGGGTCGCCGCACACGTGCTCGATGCGCGCGCCGCGGATCACCCGGTTTGCCCCGGTCGTGAGCGCGAAGGTGTAGATGGCCGAGATCATCCCTACCGGGATGCCCACCCGCTCGATCTCTTTCGCGATCGTTGCGCCGCAACGATTGCACGTCCCTCAGGTGGCGACGAGCAGCGCGCCGTCGACGCCGCTCGCCTTGAGATCCGCGGCGATGCTGCGCCCGTGCCCCGCCGACACCGCCACCGGCGTGCTCACGCCGGGCAGCGCATAGATGTGCTCGTGCACATGCCCGACCTTGCCCTGGCGCTCGAGGTCGCGCAGGAAGGAGAGCGGCAGGATGTAGTTCGGGTTGCTGTTGACGATGTGATTGAAGTAGCCCGCGTGGTAGGCCTCCCAGTCGCTCGGCGAGAGCGATTCGAGCTCGGCCACCGTGTGCCGGTGATAGCGCACGGCATTCGCCGACACCTGCTTGTCGGGGTTGCCCTTGCGCACGAGGCCGCCCGTCGTCACCATGGCGATGCGCGCGCGCGCGAGATCGGCGATCGGCGGCGCGGGCGGCACGCGCTCGGGCGCGGCATAGGGCACTTCCGACCGATAGGGCCGGCCGTGAAGCTTGTCGAGCAGCATGTCGAGCGCGCGCTGATAGCCCGGGCGCCCGCGGTCGTGGACGCGGCGCGTGCCGCGGGGGATGTAGCCCTCCACCTCGGCCGATCCGAGCGTCTCTCCCCGACCGAGGCGCCGGGCCAATGGAGCCAGCGCGTCGAGCGCGGCCTGCATGGACGTCGTCGACGTGCCGGTGGGCACGATGTAGATCTGGCGCCGCGCGCTCGAGGCGCCCGGGTTCTCCGGGTGCATGGCGGTGATCGCGGCGACGCCTCGGCCCTGCGCCACCGTGCAGGCGAGCGCGCAGGCCAGGCCGTAGCGCCCCGAGCCGAACGCCGGGCCCGCGACGAGCACATCGGGCTTCAGCCGATCGAGCTCGCCGGCGATGGCGCGCGAAACCTCCTCGACGCGCTCATTGGCGAAATTGTCGCCACAGATGATGGTGGCCTCGACGCGCGCGCCGTCGCCCAGCGCCGCCTCAAGGACGCGGCCCGGGCCCACGGCACCGGCCCTCACCGTCACCCCGACCGAGGCCTGGTCCTCGCCGCCGATGCCGCCAAAGAACTGGTTCACGTAGTGCACGACGCGTAGCGAGCCGCTCATGGCGCCACTCCTCCCGCGAATCCCCGACTCTCGGTCCGCAATTCTAGCCGGAGTCGCGCGGGAAGGCACGGTCGCTCGCCCGTTCGTCCGCGGGTGGGTGTCGAGGCCACTCCTCAACGGCTCTGCTAGAATCGGCCGCCGGGCTCTCCGCAACGCTGTTTCACATCGCATAGCGACCGATAGTGAGTGACCGATAAGACCACCGCCGACACCGGGCTGAAAATCCTGGTGCCGGTTAGCTTAGCCAGACCGCCAACGGGCTATAACGCGACTGATCGTCCCGTTCACCCCTTCAGGCCACCAGCCCCCCACCCCGCGATCAGATAACGCTGGACCGCCACGAAAAAAATCAACGCCGGGATGGTGATCATCACCCCGGCCGCCATGATCAGCCCCCAGTCCACCACCGCCATGTGAAAGAACTCGTTGACTCCAATGGCCAGCGTCTTCAGCTCGTCGTGGCCGATGAGCACCAGCGCGAAGAGGAAGTCGTTCCACGCCACGATGAACGTGAAGATGGCCGTGGCGATGATCCCCGGCAGCGCCAGCGGCATGACGACGTAGGCCAGGGCCTGGGCGCGATTGGCCCCGTCGATGAGGGCGGCCTGCTCGAGCTCGATGGGAATGGACTGGAAGAATGCGCGCAGGATCCACAACGCGTAGGGCAGCGAGAACGAGATGTAGGTGAGCGCCAGGCCAGGCCGGGAGTTCGTGAGGCCGAGCTCGCGGGCGAGCAGGAACAGCGGCACGAGCATGATGATGGGCGGGAACATGTAGGCCAGCAGGGTGAGCCGGGCGACCAGCGTTCGTCCCCGGAACGCGTAGCGGGTGAGGCTGTAGGCGCCGATCACCCCGGCCACGAGCACGATGACGGTCGTCATCGCCGCCACTACGACCGTGTTCTCGAAGTACCGCCAGAAGTTGGTCTCGTAGAAGAGCTTGCGATAGGCGCGCAGCTCCCACTCGTGCGGCCAGAACGTGGGCGGCGAGGCGAGCAGCTCGTGACTGACCTTGAGCGAGGAGACCAGCATCCAGTAGAGCGGGAACGCGCAGAAAGTGAAGAGACCGAGCCGGACCGTCCACGCCGCCGCCGTCGACACCGGCCGCCGGCGACGGCCCGCCCGCTCAGGCATCGTTCTCCTCCTCGGCCGGCGGGAAGGCGATGAAGTAGATCGTCACCACCATGAGCAGGAGCGCGAGCATCACGTTGGAGAGCGCCGCCCCCATCCCCGCCTGGTAGTAGGTGAACGACCGCTGGTACGTGAACACCGGCAGCGTCCGGATGGCCTCGCCGGCGCCCCCGCCGAAGCCCAGGAGCCAGGGCACGTCGAACTTGGTGAACATCCAGATGCCGCGCAGGAGCAGGACGATCAGGAGCACGTTCCGCAGCTGCGGCAGGGTGACGTGCACGAACTGGCGTGCCACGGAGGCGCCGTCGACGCGCGCCGCGTCGTACAGCTCGGGCGGGATGGTCTGCAGCCGGGCGAGGACGTTGACGAGGACGAACGGGAAGAAGGTCCAGACCGACAGCACGATGAGCACCCACATGATCGTGTCGTGGGTCAGCCAGGCGGCCGGCATCGGGATGGGCAGCGTGCCGAGGACGTACGGGATCACGCCGTAGAGGTCGTTCACGAGCCAGCGCCAGACGAAGACGGCGATGACGGTGGGGATCATGTAGGGAAAGAGCGCCACGCCGCGCAGGAAGTCACAGCCGAAGAACCGCTGGTGCAGGATGAGGGCGCCGGCCACGCCGGCCACGATCTGGAGCGCCGTGCTGGCCACCGCGTACTCGGTGGCGAGCCAGACGCTGCGCCAGAAGTCGGAGTCGCTGAGCAGCTGAGTGTAGTTGTCGAGGCCGACCCAGGTGCTGGTGGCCCGCAGCGAGTGCTTCGCGTAGAAGCCGAGCCAGAGGTTGTAGCCGACCGGGAACAGCGTGAAGACGAGGACGAGCGCGGCCGACGGCAGCAGCAGACCCATGCCGATCAGGGCCTGCCGCCGCCGCCGCGACACGCGGCCTAGCCTTTGGCCTTGCCGATGATGTCGCGACTGATCTTGTCGCTGGCTTCCTTGGCCGCCACCTTGGGGTCCTTCCCCCGCTCCACCACCGCCATGACCATGTCGGCCAGGATGGGCGCCGCCGCCACGTCACCGATCCATGGGATCAGCATGTCTTGCGGGTTGCAGATGAGCAGCGGATGCGCGCGCCCCATCTCCACCCACTTCACCTGGGCGTCGAGCCACGGCTTCCAGCGCTTGCGCTCGGGGTGGCCCATGTAGCTCGAGTCCTGAAAGTCCGCCTTGAAGATCGAGTTGAGGTGCACGGGGACGGAGTCGCAATACCGGCGGTAGTTCTCGGCCTTGAAGAAGAACTTGAGGAACTCCTTGGCCGCGGCCTTCTCGTCGGCCGGCGCGTCCGCGTAGAACACCCACGGCTCGTTGTCGAACTGGGTGAGGGGCGCCTTCCCCATGGGGCCGATGGTCTTGGGCCAGATCTGGAAGACGTCGGGGTTGCGCTTGTCGGGCGGCGCGTACTGATCGATGTAGCCGGCGGTGCGGCCCCACATGTACACCTGGGTCGTCTTGCCGGTCGCCCACGCCGAGAGCGTCTCCAGATAGTCGTGCGAGGCCCAGCCGGCCGGTAGCGACGCCCGCACCTTCTTCCAGAACTCGAGCATGCCGAGCACCTGCGGACTCTCCAGCGCCGGCTGCCCCTTGGCGTCGAAGAGACTGCCGCCGTTGGAGCCCGTCCACATGTAGACGTCCTCGTTGGCGAAGAACGGCAGGCCGGAGAGCGAGAGCCCGTAGTACTGGGGCGCCTTGGTCAGCTTGGGCAGATCGCGAAGCCAGTCGTCCCACGTCTTCCAGCTCCGCGGATCGACGCCGGTGTCCTTCAAGTAGTCGCCGCGGCCGCCGAGCATGTCGGCGCCCCAGGCGTGGGTCAGGCCCCAGTACTTGCCGTCGGGGTACTTCATCCAGCGCAGCACGGAGGGAAAGATCCGGTCTTCGCCGATGGCCTTCACGAGATCGTCCACGGGCTCGATCAGCCCCTTGGCCTTGAACGACGTGACGACGTAGGTCTGCGTGTGCGAGGCCGTCGGCGGGCTCTTGGCCGCCATGGCCGCCTGCAGCTTGCGATCCATGTCGCCCCAGCCCATGCCCTCGGCGCGGATCTCGATGTCCTTGTGGAGCTTGGCGAAGTCGTCGACGATCGCCTTCACCGCCGCCCGGGTGGCCGGGTTGGGCTCGGTGTCCCACATGGTGACGACGACCTTCTTCTGGGCGCCGGCCGGCTTGGCTGAGCCGAGAACGCCGGCCGCGGCAACGCCCGCCGCCGAGCCGCCGAGTCGGGCCAGGAATGCGCGCCGGCTGAGGGCCCCCTCGTTACGCTCGGCGACCAGTCGCTGAAGGTGTGGGTCCCTCTGCCAACGGCTCATGGTGCGTCCCCCTTTTTTGGCGGCGGCCGTGGACGGCGCGTGTGGACACGCAAACCGGTGACCTCGTGCGGGAGACTATACTCAACCGCCGCGGTCGCCACAACAGCGCGATCTCGGGAGTGGCGGAGCTCGTTGACGCTACGCCCGGGCGCCGGGCGCGTCAAACGAGGCTGGAGTCGCCCTGCGTGCGCGGCGGGGGATAGCGGGCCGGCAGACCTGCCGCCTCGACCTGGAAGAGGACCTGCGGGTCGCGCAACCCGCGAAGCCGATGCGAGCCCAGGCTCCTCAAGCGCGTGCCGGTTGGCCGGGATCGGCCCACGGCATCGCGGGCCGCCGTCGAGAGCAGGATCTGACCGCCGTGGGCCGCCGAGCAGATGCGGGCGACGGTGTGCACCGCCAGACCGACGTACCCAGTATCGGTCAGCGTGGGTCGCCCGCTGTGGAGGCCGGTGCGGAGCCGGACCTCAACACCCTCGGGCCAGGCTCGATCACGCACGGTCCGCTCGACGGCGAGCGCGGTGTCCAGCGCCGCGGCGGCGCGCTCGAAGACCGCGAAGAACTCGTCGGCGCGAGCGTCGACCTCGCGCCCACCCGCCCGATGCACGGAGCTCCGGATGATGGCGCGGACGTCGGCCAGGAGGGCGGCGTATCGATCGCCGAGCCGCTGGAGGAGGCCCGTCGACCCTTCGATGTCGGTCAAGAGAAACGTCACGGACCCGGTCGGCAGGGTTCGCACTTCGCTGACCTGGGCTTCGACCTGGCCGCGGAGTCGCTCGTTCTCGACGGCCAGCCTGACCGCGGCCGTCACCGTCTTCACGAGGTCCGGATGCTCCAGCACCGAGCGGTCGTGCACGAGCGCGGTCATCGGGCGGCCCTGCCGCTCGAGGAGCGTCACGGCCCGGTTCTCTCCATCGGCCGGCAGCACGGCCGGGCGACCGGCGCCGTCGAGGTACGTGCCGGCCGACTCGGACCAGTGCAAGACGGTGAGCGTGGGATCACGGAGGGCCGTGCGCAGCCGCCGTTCGAACTCGCCCGGCGTATCGACCTGCCCCAGCTCGATCACCAGCCGCCCTGCCGTCGCCTCGTTCGTCTGAGACCGCAGCTGGCCGGTCATGAATCCGATGGGCACGATCCCGTACTTCTTGGCGGCGGCCAGGAGCCTCGTGCGCGCCCGCTCGCGGGCCGCGTCGTCCTCGAACGCCACCTGAGTGAAGCGCGCCAGGGCATTGCGGACGTGCGGCTCGTCGTTGATCGGAAGCCGGCGTCGCCCGCGCGAATCCACGTAGGCGAAGGCGCTCTTGGGCAACCGCGACCGGTTCCTGGAGCTGAGCTGGGCCATGGCAGTTCGACGACACCCCTTCCGGCCTGGATCACGTCGAACGATACCCCACGCGAAGGCACGGCGCCACGACGCCATCGGCGGCGCAGCTGGTCTTCACGTCGAGCTTGCTAGAATCCGGCGTGCTCATCGACGAGGGCTCGACGTTGTACACGGTGTTGGCGACGCTGGCCCGCCAGGCGCGACTCGTCTTCTTCGCGGGGCTGCCCGGCACCGGCAAGAGCCTGCTGATCCGCGAGCTCGCCCACCTGGCCCACGCGCGCGGCCGGCGCATTCACCTGTTGCAGTGGGACGTCGCCCGGCCCGTCTTCGAGGCGTGCGCGGCGGGACGGCGCTACCCCCAGGACCGCGGGGTCACCCACGGCGTGATCCGCCTGGCCGTGGGCCGCTGGGCGCGCGCCGCCGTCGCCGGCTGGCACGCCGGCCACGCGGGCGAGGAGCTGTTGATCGGCGAGACGCCCTTCATCGGGAATCGACTGATCGAGCTGGCCCGGCCCGGCCGCGACGACTCCGAGCCGCTGCTGGCCGGGCCGACGACCCGCTTCGTGATTCCGGTGCCGTCGCGGGCGCTGCGCCAGCACCTCGAGGCCGAGCGGGCGCGGCGGGCCGAGCAACCGCTGCACCCGCGCGAGCGCGAGGACGCGCCGCCCGAGGTGCTCCGCGCGCTCTGGCGGGAGGTGGCCGGCGACGACCGCCCGTACGACCCCGACGTCTACCGGCAGGCCTACGAGCGCCTCCTCACGCGCCGGCACGCCACCGCGCTGGCGCTCGACACCGTCCTGCCGGCGGGCGGCGTCTCCGCCTACGACTTCCGCATCGCCACCACCGATCTCGTGCCGGCGGTAGACGAGGCGGCGCGCTACATCGGCGAGGTGGAGGCGAGCCACCCGGAGCCCGCCGACGTCCAGCGTGCCGTCGACGGCTGGCGTCGGCCCGCGGGCTGATAGACTACCGATCACTGCTGATCCGTCACCCGATCGACTGGAGGAGAGCATGCTCAACGTGAGGAGATTCCTGGTCGTCGCCCTGGCGGGCCTCGGCCTGGCCGCCGCCCCGCCCGCCCTGGCCCAGACGACGACGCTCACGATGTCGTCGTGGGTGTCGCCGCAGCATCACCTGACGGCGAACGTGCTGCAGGGCTGGGCCACCGAGGTCGAGAAGGCGACGAACGGCCGCGTGAAGTTCACGATGCTGCCCAAGCATCCCTCGGCCCCGCCCGGCACCTTCGACGCCGTGCGGGACGGCCTCGTCGATCTTTCCTACGTCACCGCCAGCTACACGCCGGCGCGGCACATCCTGCCGCTGATGGCGGAGCTGCCCGGCGCCGGTGACACCTCGCTCGTCAACTCGGTCGCTTACTCGCGGATCTACTGGAAGCACTTCCACAAGGTCGGCGAGTACAAGGGCGTCAAGCAGCTCGGCGTGTTCACGCACGGCCCCGGCCAGATGTTCACCAAGAAGCCGGTGGCGTCGATCGCCGACGTCCAGGGGCTGAAGATCCGCACCGGCGGCGGCATCGCCGAGGCCGTCGCCAAGGCGCTCGGCGCCTCCGCCTTCGTGAAACCGGCCCCCGAGTCCTACGAGTTGCTCAGCTCCGGCGTCGCCGACGGCGTGTTCTTTCCGCTGGAGTCGATCATCTCGTTCAAGCTCGACACCGTGCTCGAGCAGGCCACGCTGTTCCCGGGCGGGATGTACAGCTCCTCCTTCGGCTTCTTCATGAACGAGGACAAGTGGAACAAGCTGCCCAAGCAGGACCAGGACGCGATCGAGAAGATCGCCGGCGAGCACATCGCCCGCCTGGCCGGAAGCTCCTGGGACGAGGCGGATCGCAAGGGCATGGAGGCGCTCAAGAAGTCCGGCGTCAAGATCGTCAACGCCAACCCCGAGCTCGTGGCGGAAGTGAAGAAGCGCTCGGCGCCCATCATCGAGGACTGGATCAAGAAGGCGAGCGCGAAGGGCGTGGACGCCGCCAGGATCCTCGACGAGTTCCGCGAGGAGCTGAAGAAGGTCGCCGCCGGCAAGTGAGCGCGTCCCATCGAGGGTGGAAGCGGCACGCCGACGCGCTGCTCGGCGTTGCCGCGTCCGCCATCCTGCTGGCCATGATGTTCCTCACCGTGGTCGACGTGGTGGCGCGCTATGCCTTCAGCCGCCCGGTCCGCGGCGCCTTCGAGGTCACCGAGCTGATGCTGCTGGTACTGATCTTCGCCGGCCTGCCGCTGGTCTCCTTCTCCGACGAGCACGCGGTCATGGACTTCGTCGATCGCCTGCTCGGTCCGCGCGGGCAGCGCCGGCTCGAACGCCTGGTCCAGGTGGTGAACGCGCTCTTCATGTTCCTGCTGACCTGGCTGGTCTGGCGCAAGGCCGACCGCATCTGGGCCTACCGCGACGCCACCGACGTCCTCCGCGTCCTCTACGGCCCCTTCGTGTACTTCATGGCCCTCACGCTGGCGCTGGCCGGCGCGATCCACCTCTACAAGGTCGTGGAGCGCCGATGATCGAGGGGCTGGTCGGACTCACCCTGATGATGCTGATCTGCTGCCTGCGCGTGCCCATCTCGTTCGCCATGGCCATCGTGGGCATCGTCGGCTACGCCTACATGCGCGACTGGAACTGGACCGTCGCCTTCGCGATGACCCAGACCAAGCTGTACGAGACCGGCCGCAACTACACGCTGTCGGTGGTGCCGCTGTTCATCCTGATGGGCAACTTCGTCACCCGGGCCGGCATGTCGCAGGAACTGTTCCGGGCCGCCTACGCCTTCATCGGCCACCTGCGCGGCGGGCTGGCCATGGCCACCGTGTGGGCCTCGGCCGGCTTCGGCGGCATCTGCGGCTCCTCGATCGCCACCGCCGCCACCTTCGCCAAGGTCGCCTATCCCTTGATGAAGCG
>Ga0210377_10003002_pt1 | contig 14573 bp, 16 predicted proteins | sample PLM4_65_b1redo_FD_155480 | JGI IMG/M metagenome (GOLD analysis project Ga0210377, IMG submission 155480) | Groundwater sediment microbial communities from an aquifer in East River, Colorado, USA - PLM4_65_b1 redo | ecosystem: Environmental > Terrestrial > Soil > Riparian zone | place: USA: East...
GGAATCGATGTCGTCATCGATCCGGTCGGCGGACCTACGATGGCGGCCAACCTCGAGTGCCTGAAGCCGCGCGGCACCGTGGTGAACTTCGGGCTGAGCGGCGGGGTCGAGGCCACGATCCCGCATCTCTATCCTTTCTTCCGCAACGAACGAAGGCTCGTCGGGGCCTGGATGGGCAGCATGGCTGAGCTGAAGTTCGGACTCGATCTCGTGAAGCAGGGGAAGATCCGCTCGGCGCTTCACAAGACTCTGCCTCTCAATCAAGCGCGCGAGGCCCACGGCATGATGGCGCGCGCAGAGGTCGTCGGAAAACTCGCGCTGCTGCCTTGGTCGGCGTGAAGTATCAAGGAGGCCAGCCTATGTCGTGGCCAAGACAAGCACTCATCGATCTGCTCGGCATCGAGCACCCGATCATTCAGGCGCCTATGGCAGGCGCATCCACAGCCACGCTTGCCGCAGCTGTATCCAATGCCGGCGCCCTCGGTGGTTTTGGGGGCACCGACTCGAGCCCGGAGAAACTGCGCGAGGTCATCCGCGCCATTCGTCAGAAAACCAGCAGGCCTTTCATCATCAACCTCTATCTCGATCGCACCGAACCCTATGTTTGCGTCGCCGAGCACGAGGCCGCACTGAAGACGGCCCTCGCTCCAGCACACGCGGAGCTGCATGCGGGCGAGGTTCCCGATCCGATCGACCTGCTCGGCAAGTTCGATCGCCAGATCGCAGTCGTGATCGAGGAACGGGTGCCGGTGTTCTCCAGCCACTTCGGTGCTCCGGACGCAACCGTCATGCGCGCACTCAAGGCCAACGGCACGCGCGTCATCGCGACGGCGACGACGGTTGGCGAGGCGCGCCAGCTCGCATCTGCAGGTGTCGACGCCATCATTGCGCAAGGGAGTGAAGCGGGCGGACATCGCGGAACGTTTGCCGCGCCGGCCGGGCAGGCCGAGATCGGCACAATGGCGCTGGTGCCGCAGATTGTCGATGCCGTCTCGGTTCCGGTGATTGCGGCAGGCGGCATTATGGATGGCCGTGGAATAGCAGCCGCGCTGATGCTCGGCGCTGGAGGCGTGCAGATGGGCACGGCATTCGTTCCGTGCCCCGAGACGGCAGTGAATCCCGCCTACGTGCAGCGACTTCTGGCGGCAACACCTGGCGATGCGGTTCTCACCGATGTCCTATCCGGAAGACCGGCTCGCCTGCTTCGAAACAAGCTTGTCGATCTCCTCGAGCAGCATCGTGCCCATCGCCTCGCGTTTCCCGAGCAACTCTCGATGACTCGCAATCTCCGCAAGGTTGCGTCCGCGACGGACAACGCAGAGTTTCTCCCGATGTTTGCAGGTCAGGGCGTGCAGCTCGCGCGCGCCATACCCGCTGTGGAACTCGTCGGATCGCTCGTGGTCGAGGCACGGAAGCTGCTCTCGCACAACCACGCAAACCATTCGCGCCAGTGAATATGGCCGATCGCATGTTCGAGCGATGAGGCCGCCTGCTTAGCCACCCCCATACACTGAGTTGGAGCATCGAATGTCCCCCGAGCAAAAGGCACTGGTGAAAGACACTTGGCAGAAGGTGGCGCCGATTGCAGACACCGCGGCGCGCCTGTTCTACGACCGGCTTTTCCAGATTGACGCAACAACGTCGCCACTCTTCAAGGCCTCCAACCTTGTAGAGCAGCGCCGGAAGCTCATCCACGCCCTGACAGCGGTTGTGCAGGGGCTCGATCATCTGGATGCGCTTGTGCCAACCCTCGAAGATCTGGGCCGGCGCCATGCGCAATACGGGGTCAAGGATAGGCAATACGACACGGTTGGTGCGGCTTTGCTGTGGACGCTTGAGAAAGGGCTCGGATCGGGTTGGACGCCGGAGGTGAGGGCGGCCTGGTCGTGCGCCTATGCCCTAGTGGCCGATGTTATGCGCAAAGCCGCAGGCAAACCCGCGTCCATTCACACTTGATGAGCACGTTGATGCGTTGCGAGCGCCGACCAGATTCAAACGCTTCGAAGCCAACGGCGCAGGCCGAACGGGCGGCATGCGGGCCCGCGACTTGCGCAGCAACTCGCCCACGCCAGTCGTCGCTCGCCGCGCGGCGGTTTCCTTCCGACCGCCGAACATGCCCTCAACGGGGATGGAGCTGATGTCGGCGGTAAGGCGCCAGTTTCGTTCCTTCATCCGCGAGACGGGACCGCACGAATTTTTCGATTGACAGCTCTAGCCTGTAACGTGCGCATGCACGACATGAGCAGAGGCCTCCATTGAAAATCACCCAAGAAATTCTGGATGAGTGCACGTGCAACAAGGTGAGAACTGCTGCTCGAGCGGTTACGCGCATATATGACGATGCACTTCGGCCCGTGGGGCTGCGGGCTACGCAGCTTTCACTGCTCGTCGCAGTGGAGACCATCGAGGCGCTATCGATCACCTCGCTCGCAACCGTTCTTGGAATGGATAGGAGCACTTTGACCCGAAACCTTAGGCCTTTGGAGAATGAAGGACTGATCGTGGTCGGAAATGAGGGTTGGCGCCGCAGCCGCACGCTCGAAATTACAAAGAAGGGACAACTGCGACTCAGAGAGGCCGTGCCTCTCTGGGAAAAAGCGCAGAAAAATCTAAGCGCGAGACTGGGTGATCAGAAATTGAGAGCTGTCCGCGATGGCCTGAATAATCTTATCAAGGCCGCATAAGGAACGGACGTTCCTTGATGGGTCCAATAGGAGGATAACCGATATGTAGAGGCCCGAAGAAGTGCAGCCAACTTGACCGAGTAGTGCATATACACGACAAAAATCCAGGAGAACAAAATGAAGTATTTTATCGACACCCACGACCATGAAAAGGGAAGCTTTCCGAAGGAAAAACTAGACGAGGCTCAGTTCATTGCAACCTACGACGGTTTTGCCGCCGCCTGTGAAAACGAGGGCGGGCTTGCAATGGGCGCCCATGTGAATTTGCACGAGGGCAAGGCCTTCTGCTTCACGGCTGGACCAGACGTCGAGTCGATTCGTAAGGCGCACGAAGCCATCGGATTGCTCTACGATTCGATCACCGAAGTTAAGCGCGTTACTGGCCTCGATCTTCGGATAAATCCCGAAACGCAGAAGAGCAAGTAAGTTCAGGTGCCCGTGGAGACGCCGAAGCCGACGTCTCCACGGATGACCCGCTACTCGGTGGAGTTCGTCATCACCGGGTTCGGCGAAGTTGAAATCCTCGCCCGAGGCAAGCCGACACGAACGCTGCGCTCAGACTGCTGCGGCGGCTGCTCCGCAACCAGGCCGTTGAACCGGAGACAATCACCACCGACGGCCTGCGCTCCTATCCTGCCGCGCTTCAAACCTTGGGCCTGCTCGATCGCCACCTGCCAGGCCGGCTCCGAGACAACAACCGAGCGGAGAACTCGCATCTGCCGATCCGGCGACGAGAGCGAAAGATGCAAGGGTTCAAGTCCCGAACTTCAACCCAGCGCTTCCTCACCACTCATGCGGCCGTCTACAGCACCTTCAACACCCAGCGCCATCTGATCAGCCAGCCAACGCTCCGGATCTTCCGGGCACAGGCTAACTGCGTCTGAGCGAAAGCGGCCGCTTGAGCAAAATCGCGCACGCAGCGAGGGACTTGGGTTGGTCAGTTAACTTGTCAGTACCCAGGTATTCGCTTCGCTGACAGCGCCGGCATGTGAACTTGCCCACCGATACCTAGTCACTGTCGTTCACGAAGACGACCTTGATCGTCGGGTCGAGGATCGCTTCGGCCGCCTCCGTGAAGCGCGCGATTCGAGTGATGATTTTCTCTGGATGCAAATGCCCACAACGTACCTGTTCGATGACGGCAGGCATGACGGCGCGAGCATGGAGGCGGGAGAGGTGCAGGGACAGTCCGATCCCGTACATGTCGCGCAGAGGCGTCTCGGTCAGAGGCTTGAGATCGCCATAGCAACGGTGGCAGATCCCGCCATGTTCGGTGGATCGGATAGCAAGCGCCAATCCCTCGGGAACTGCGCTGGCGTCGATGGTGATGGGATAGGGAGCGCCGGGCGCCGCGCCCGCGAAGGTCTCGCGCTGAAGCACCGTCACCCCCAATTCCCGGGCAATGGCAAGGCGGCTCGGCGCGTTGTCCAGGTAAACCACCTCGCCGGCGCCGAGGGCCCGGGCGGCTTGAGCGATGTAGAGGCCAATCCCCTGACCGAGACCGCCGACGATAAGCACGCGAGCCCCGGGCTTTGCGGACAGATACGGCTCTATCGAACGGAACGCGTCAGCCACATTGTCGGCGATCCCCGCCGCAGCGACGTGACTCACCCCCACCGGACATGCCAGCAGCATATGGTCGGCGAACGGCACACGGATGAGATCCGACAGCGCTCCGCCATAGTCGACTCCCGACAGAGGCGCCATTCCGTACGAGGAACGGAACGGTACTGACGTGCAGTTGCCGGTGAGGCCGGCCACACAGGTCGCGCAGGTCCCGCAGCTGATCTGGAAGGGGACGATCACGCGATCGCCCGGCCGGAATGCCTTCACGCCGTCGCCGATCGCGGTCACTATGCCCACGGCCTCGTGGCCGAGAGCGAATGGTCCCGGCCAGCCGGCCGCGCCGGTGACGATCGACAGGTCGAGATCGCAGCGGGTTACGGCAAGAGGGCGGACCATGGCTTCGGCGTCGCCCTGAACCGCTGGCGCCCGAACATCGCGCCATTCGATCTGGCCAGGGCCGGCGTAGAACAGTGCACGCATGGTCAGGGCTCCGTGGAGTGACGCTTTGGAAACGCTGTGAGCGCCACGGTCATCGAGACCCGGCCTACCACCCCGAAGGGATCGTGCAGCAGGCCGCCGCCCATGCCGATGCCGAGTGCGGGACGCCAATGGGTTTGTGGCTCCACTCCGATCCAGTTACCGCGCGGCGGGCGAATCAGATGGACAGTCAGGTTCGGATTGGGATCGGCGACGACGTCACGCACCGGCCGCGAAATGCCGTGCGCCCAGTCGGCGGGCCCGAGCGCTTGAGCGAGAGGTCCCGCCCCTTCGACCACCGCGTCCTTAAGCCGGAACCAAGCAACGGCCTCTGCAGCGCGCGCCTCCATGGCATCCATGAACCAAGGTCCGCCATGGGGCGCCGGGCGGGTGGAAAGCGGATAGAGTGCGGGATCGATCTGGGTTTCCTCACGCGCTTTTAATCCCGGAACCTGGACGGGGCGGGGCTGGGCAAGGGTCACCCGAGCCATGGCGCAAGGCTCGTCATCGCCCGCGGCCCAGAGGGTGTTGTCCACGACGCTGAGCCGGCCGCCTTGGCGGACGGGCGAAATCTCGGTACGCAACGTCGCCATGGGGACAGGACGCAGGAACCAAGCGCTCACGCTCACGGCCGCCCCCCAGCCGTGGGCGACCGCCCGAGCTTCGATCTCGCCAGTCAATAGTCCGGCCACCGCCCCGCCCTGCAGGCCCGCGAACGGGCCGCGCGCGAGGAGCGTCGGCTGCCAGAAGCCCGCCTCCGATCCCGTCTCGAAAACTGTCATTCCAGACGGCCCGTTCAGCTCATCCCAATGCTAAGATGGACCGTCTCGCCAATTGAAACAAAAGGTGTATCTTCAGCATAGATGAAATATACTCATCTATTGGAATGGCAGGCTGGAACGCTTCAGACCTTGCCGCCCATCACAGCTCTTCTGGCTTTCGAGCGGGCGGCCGCGCACTTGAGTTTCCGACGCGCGGCGCGCGACCTCGGCCTCTCGCCCTCAGCGATCAGCCATCAGATCCGCGGCCTGGAAGCGCGCTTTGGCGTCCGTCTGTTCGCACGTGACGCGAGGTCTGTGCGCCTGACGCCGGCGGGCGAGCAATATCTGCAGGCAGTCGCGGCAGCCTTGGGCCAACTCGATGAGGCTGGAAGGAATCTCCGCGGCCACGGCGTCGGCGGGCGGCGTGAGCTGCGGGTCAGCGCCCTGCCGTTTTTCACCAGCACTGTCATACTGCCGGCGTTGAGCGAGCTGGAGCGCTACTATCCCCGCCTCACCCTGCGGCTGGAGACGACTCACCAATTCGCGGACTTCGATTCCACGGGGGTCGATGTGGCGATCCGCTTCAGACGGGAGCGAGCCACGGGCCTGCGGTTCGAGCCGTTGCTGGAAGTGCGTAGCCTACCGGTCTGCGCACCGACCCTCGCAGGGTCGCTCGCTAAGCCTGCGGACTTGGCGGGCGCTGTGCTGATTCACGTCTCGGCCCAACCCCGTGCCTGGCCCACCTGGCTCGCTGCGGCCGGGCTGCCAGACATCACGCCTGACGGCGAGCTATGGGTTGACAGCATGCCGGCCGCCCTGGAGGCGGCCGAGCACGGCCTTGGCATAGCTCTGGCGATGCATCCGATCATTTGTGGCCGCAGCGGGTTCGGGCAGACGCTGGTTGCACCCTTTCCGCCTTCGGGCGGCGCCAATAGTTTTTATCTCGTGATGCGCCCCGAACAGGCCCAGGATCGCCGGATCATCGCTTTTCGGCGTTGGCTGAAAGCCGCCGTAGCGCGGGCGAGCGTTGGCTGACGCTGAATGGCCGACTCGATCCACAACGAAGGGGCGCTGTCGGTGCTGTCAAGTTAGCCAAGTAGAGAGCGATTTTGTCCGATCCACCTCTCGCCGGCGCCCAAAATTCCCACGCAATTTCAACCTACCGATCACCTAGAGAACCGGCGCTTGACAAGTATTCGAGCTTAACCTGACAGCACCGGCTGCGGGGACTGTGCTCTCTATCCTTCTGGTCCGAGACACGCGCGGTCATGTCGCCCTGGAAACCAGCCAGGCGCCGGTTGCGCCATCATCGCTTTCGTTTCGAGAGGTTTTCGCGCTTACCACATTCAAGGATCGGAACCTGTTCGCGGCCTCGCAGGCCGGTCTGGTCAACAATCTGAATGACGGAATGAGCTGGGGGATTTTTCCTTTGTTCTATTCGGCGTTCGGTTTGGGGCTCGATCGCATCGGCCTCCTGAAAGCGATTTATCCCGTGACATGGGGCCTGCTTCAGGTCGCAACCGGCCCGCTGAGCGATCGTTGGGGGCGCAAGGGCCTGATCGTAGCTGGCATGTGGGTACAGGCTGGCGGCCTGCTTTTGACTGCGGTGACGCGCGACTTCTGGTGGTGGCTGGCAGGCAGCTTGTTGCTCGGGATTGGCACGGCAATGGTCTATCCAAGTCTCATCGCCGCCGTTTCTGATGCATCTCACCCGACATGGCGAGCGCGGTCGCTCAGCGTCTACCGGTTCTGGAGGGATCTGGGGTACGCGATCGGAGCCCTCGCCGCCGGAGTGATCGCCGACATGTTTGGGTTCGCCTGGGCGATCGGCGCGATAGGCGCGCTGACTTTCCTGTCAGGCGCGGTGGTTGCCGGCGCCATGACGGGCGCCGCCCCGAGCGGTCATCAATCAGGTCCTCCAAAGCCCGGATTGATCCAACGCAACCCCTCTCTCCGAGGGTAGGCCATTAGCACAATGGAATCTGAAGGATGGCCATAGTGAGAACCTCGATCCGCTTCACGGCGAAGGCATTTTGTGTGGCCGGCGCAGCGTGGGCATTGTGCGGAGAGGCTTTGGCGCAGTCCAAGAGCCAGCCGCAACCGGCCAATGTGGGCGTGTGGAGCCTGGATTCACGGCTGCGCTATGAAGGTGTTGAGCAGGACGGCTTTGCCGACGCCGACGCCCTGACACTGCGAGCGCGCCTCGGCTATGAGTCGCCTGCTTTCCACAATGTCCGCGCGCTGGTCGAACTGGAGGGCGTTGGACATCTGACCCAGGATTTCAACGACACGGTGAGCGGAAGTCCGACGTTTGCCATTGTGCCGGACCCTGAAGCGTTCGAGGTCAATCGGCTACAACTCACCTGGGGCGGGCAGGCCGGCAGACGCGCCGTCATCGGCCGCCAGCGCATCACGATTGGCAATGGCCGCTTCATCGGCAACAGCGGTTTCCGGCAGAACGAGCAAACATTTGACGCGCTAAGGCTGGGGGCGCGCCCTTTGCCGGAGGTCGCTCTCACCTATCTCTATATTGACACTGTTCGCCGCGTCTTCGGCGACGACAGCGCGCAGGGCGTTTGGCGCAGTGACTCGCACGTGCTGCAAGCGGACTTCGACTTGCTTTTCGGTAAGGTGAGCGCGTACGGCCTGCTGCTCGATTTCCAGAATGCGTCGGCGCAATCGAGCCAGACCTACGGCGCGCGCTGGACGAACGCCTGGGATGTATCGGGCATCAATGCTCGCATCGCCCTGGAGGCGGCCCACCAGCGCGACTATCGCGGCAACAGCGGCAATTTTGACCTCGGCTACCAATCCGCCGAACTGGCGCTTCGGCGCGATCGCTTGACGGCGACGATTGGCGGCGAGCGTCTGGAGGGTGACGGCGCACATGGATTCTCAACGCCTCTGGCAAACTTGCATCCATTCCAGGGTTGGGCGGATGTGTTCGTGAACACTCCGGTCAACGGCGTTCGCGACCTCTACGCCGGGCTAAGCTATTCGACGGGCCCGTGGCCTGCAGATCAACCGGCGGTTCTCACGGTCGTAGCGCATGATTTCACTGACAGCGGCGGTGGCTTGTCTTTTGGCCAGGAGTTGAACGCGTCAGCCCGGTGGACGCTTGCAGAACATGTCACGCTGGAGGCGGCGGCAGCGGCGTTCGATGGCGAAGCCCCGCGCTTTCAGGACCGCACGAAAATTTGGGTGACCGTGGAGTTTCGAATCTGAGACCGCGGCGCCGACCCGCCCTGCGGCGGCGCCTGTCATGGAGTGGGCTAATGAGAAAAAGTCTAGCATCGAACCTGGCAGCGGCAACCGCCGCCTGCCTGCTTGCGTCCGGCGCTGCGTGGGCGCAAACGCCGTCAGATGCGGATCGGTATGGTCCACGCATGATGTCATGGGATGGAGGGTGGTACGGTATGTTCCTGGGTCCGCTGTGGATGATCGTCGTGCTCGCTGTAGTGATCGCGGTCACGGTGCTTCTGATCCGCTGGCTCGGCGGACCGTGGCAGGGGGGTACAGCGCCGCCGCCCAATCGGACCGCGCTCGACATCCTGAAGGAACGCTTCGCCCGCGGCGAAATCGACAAGGCTGAGTACGAGGACCGGCGCCGCGTGCTCGGCGACTGAGCAGTCTTGGGATGACGGGTGGCGTCGACCCGGACACGGTCGCGATCAGGGGCGGCGTGTTCGAATAGGCACCCGCGCGTGCCGCCAAAGTGACGGCCGCCCGCGACTGCATGGTAAGAATAGCGTTCGTAGTTCACTCGTCACGCCCGACAGCGACTTGCCGCTGGGCAGTACCTCGGTTAGGAGGGCAGCATGAAGGTTCTGATTGTTCTCAACGAAGCGCCTTATGGCGACGAACGCAGTTACAACGGGCTGCGGCTCGCGCACGCTCTTCACAAGCATGATCCCGATGGTGAGTTGACCGTCTTCCTGATGGCCGACGCTGTTGTTGGCGGCAAGGCCGGCCAGAGCACGCCCAGCGGCTACTACAACATCGAGCATATGCTCAATCGCGTCCTCTCCGGCGGCGGGCGCGTCCTGCTTTGCGGGAGCTGCATGAATGCGCGGGGCCTGCTGGATGACGAACTGCTGATCGGCGCCGCGCGAAGCTCGATGGACGAACTCGCGAAAGCGACGCTGGCCGCCGACAAGGTCCTCGTGTTCTGAGCCATGCAGCGGATCTATCTCGACTACAACGCCAGCACGCCAATAGCCCCTGAAGTCGCCGCGGTGATGCGAGAGACGATGGATGGCCCATTCGGCAACCCATCGAGCCCGCATTGGGCCGGAGCGCCCACGCGTGAGATCATCGAAAATGCGCGCACGCAGGTCGCGGGCCTGCTCGATTGTGCCCCCGAAGAAATCGTGTTCACGAGCGGCGGCAGCGAGTCGAACAACTTCGCGCTCAAGGGCGTGTTCTTTGCGAGTAAGCGCCCGCGCAAACATATCATCACCACACGCATTGAGCATCCGGCAATTGTTGCGCCATGCCAGTTCCTGGAAAGGCAGGGCGCAGAGATCACATGGCTGCCGGTTGATGGCGCCGGACAGGTCGACCCTGACGATTTGCGCAAGGCGATCACCGCCAACACCATCTTGATCAGCATCATGCACGCCAACAACGAAGTCGGTACGATCCAACCGATCGAAGACTGCGCCGTCATCGCAAAGGGGCACGGCATTCCGTTGCACACCGACGCGGCTCAGTCCGTGGGCAAGGTCGAAACGCGCGTTGATGATCTCGGTGTCGATCTTCTGACGATTGCAGGCCACAAGCTCTATGCGCCCAAGGGTATTGGCGCGCTCTATGTCCGCAAGGGCATGACGTTGGAGCCGTTGATCCACGGCGCCGGCCATGAAGGCGGCCGCCGTGCCGGAACAGAAAGCGCCGTGCTGACGGCTGCGCTGGGTAAAGCCTGTGTCCTCGCCAGTGACCTTGCAGCGATGGAGCGGGTGAAGGACATGCGGGACCACTTCTGGATCGCGCTACAAGAGCGCGTGGGCGATGCCGTCAAGCTCAACGGCCATCCGGAGAAGCGCCTACCGAATACGCTTAACGTCTCGTTCGTCGGGCGCGTCGGCGCGGAGGTGCTCGCCGGTCTCAACGGCGTCGCTGCTTCAACTGGATCTGCATGTCATGCGGGCCAGGTCGAGCTGTCTCCAGTCCTTGAAGCTATGAGCGTGTCGCCCAGGGAGGGCATGGGCGCAGTGAGGTTCAGCCTTGGCCGCAAGACAACGCGTGAAGAGATCGACGCGGTTGTGGAGGCGCTCTCTGGGATCATCTCAGCCGGCGCAGAAAAAGGCGCGTCTTGGCTGAAAGCTCCGACAGCGATGGCGACCTCACGGACCTTGGGTCCGCATATGACAGACGGCGCGCAAGCACGCTTGGCCGGGTCACCGATGAGATCGAGAGCAAGCTTATTCTCGACCTGATCGGAGAGCTCAAAGGCCGGATAATCCTCGATATCGGCTGCGGTGACGGCGCGCTTGCCGTCGAGTTGTGGCGGCGCGGTGCCAAGGTCACCGGAATCGACGCATCGGAGTGGATGATCGAGGCCGCCCGCGTACGAGCGCGCCGACACGGCGCCGATGTCACGTTCACGGTTGCGACCGCCCAGAATTTGCCGTTCGCACCGGGCGCATTTGATGCTGTCGTTGCGATCACGGTCCTCTGCTTTGTCGAGGACGCGGCCCCTGTTCTGCGTGAGGCAGTCCGGGTTCTTCGCCCGGGCGGTCGTCTGATCATAGGCGAACTTGGCAAATGGAGTACATGGGCCGCCGAACGGCGCGTGCGCGGCTGGTTCGGCAATGCCTTGTGGCGCCGGGCGCGCTTCCGGACCGCCGATCAACTCAGGGTTCTCGTCAACGAAGTGGGGTTAATCGTCGAGTCGCTGCAAGGCGCCATTTACTATCCACCCTGCGGGCTTGCCGCGCAGCTGCTCGGTCCGATGGATCGCCACATCGGCCGATTGACGACATTGGGTGCTGCGTTCTTGGCGCTCGCCGCCAAAAGGATGAAGACTCCAGTGGAGAGCCATGTCGATGACGGATCATGATAGGACGACGTAGGCCTGTCAGGCGCTGTCAGGTCGACAAGGCAAAGCAGAATCTTGTCCGTTCCCTCGTTCGTCGGCGTTGGACGTTCCCGCGCAAATTCAGCCCCCTGATCGCTGTCAGTAGCGATGGCGAATAAATGTCCGCACTAGAGAAGCTGGCGCCCGCGCCCGTGCGACGAACCGCGGCGGGCGTCCCGCGCCGAACGGGCTGGGGTCGAGCAAAAGATTGAAAACGAGCTGTTTCACTCAACTCACCACCTCGCGCGACCCAGGAGGTTCCGCATGCAGGTTTGACGCAGCGCAAGCGGCTCGCACAGGTTTCGGGCGCCAATGCACTGTTGACTTGGAGGCTGCACCAAGCGCGCATCGCTCACTTGGTACGGAAAGCAATCGAGTAACCGCATGAAGCCCGTCAGCCGAAGATGGGCGGGATGCCGATGTGACCTAGTTTGCAGCGGAATTGTGGACAGGCGATGGACCAAGGTCGTCCTGGTTCAAGGGTTCGTGGAGCTGGCGGCCGAAAGCCGAGTTTCGACAGTGTCGAGCTCTGAAAGTGCCCAAAAGCAGTGCCCGAATACCGGACCTTAAAAGGCCGCCCCACGGGAGGCCATGAACACTCAAGGAGATATCGAATGAAATCCGTTAAATCGTCGGCGTTTGGCGTCGCTGCGATCGCTCTTGCCGGCGCCGGCTGCGTTTACACGCCGCACGCCCCATCCAGCATGAATATGTCGGCCTCTGTCGAAAAGAAGATGGGTACGTGCACGTCCATGTCCCATGACGACATGATGAAGAACATGGGTTGCACCGACATGATGGCAAGAATGAAAATGTCCGAGGCCGACATGCAGAAGATGATGTCCTGCAACAAATTGTCCCGTGACGCCATGCTGAACGATGAGCGCTGCGTGTCCTTAATGAAAACTCATTCCGACATGATGAAGATGAACCTACCGAACTGATCTGCGGAGGGCGCTGCCAAGGTCTTCGTGAGGAGCGAGGATTGGCAATGCTAACGATCGGGCGGACGTCGCATTTCGGCAATATGCAGACTGTTGCAAGGGAGCAGGCGACTGGCTCGATTTGGCCTATGCCGGTGTTTGACTCGCCTAGGGGAAGATCAACACACTCGGATGCCAGGGTCACTTTCGTCGAGGCGAACACGCAACCACGATAGAGACTTTCAGAGTTTTGGCTTTGATCACGCGTCGGGCGTTAGGCGACGGGTCCTCGTTTGGCATTTCGCCCCCACGCGATAGCAACCGCGACGAGGACCAGTGGCACGACGATGAACGGCAATGCCGCGCGCACCTGCTCGCCGAGCGCAGCGCCCAGCGCGGTAAAAATCGCAAACGCGAGTCCGAGATAGAGCGCGGCCGCCTGCGAACCCGATGTTTGACAAGGAGCGCGTTGTGAATTGCGGCCGACTGAAGCTACGCGCCAAGGAGTGAGGACGATGGCGAAGGGCGGAGATGCAGCTGACGATGAACGGTTGAGGGTGAGAGCGCTCGCAAGATGGGAAGGCGAGGGCGGGGCGCCGGATCATGTGAAAGAGCCCGGCGAAGCGCTTGATGAGCTTGATCTCCGGATTCTGACGCGATTGGGCGCTGCAGTGCTCGGTGAGTGGTGCAATCTTCCCACCGACGTCCAGAGGGCGATCTTTCAACGCGCCTCGACGCCAAGAGCCTCAGGGGACGGTGCGCGCCTGAAGTCCGAGATCGCCCGCTTTCTGCACACTCACAAGGATCGGTAGTACAGACAGGAGCCGCCCGATGTCTGCATTTGGCGGTGATCTCAATCGGTCAGCGCAACACGTACCTTGATAGGAGGACGTGGAGCGATGGCGATGAAGAGAAAGTATTGCAGGACCAGGGTAACAGCGGCCGAGAGCGCCGAGCTGTGGGAGCGCTGGAAGAAGGGCGAAGGGCTGCATGCGATTGGCGCGGCGCTGGGCCGGGGACACACCAGCATCTTCGCCCATCTGAGGCCAAGCGGCGGCATCCGCCCGCCAGCCAGACGTCGGTCGTCGCGGGTTTTGACCCTGGCAGAACGCGAAGAGATCTCGAGAGGCATTGTTGAAGGCCGGTCTGTCCGCGCGATAGCAAGGGCGTTGGGGCGTGCAGCATCGACGGTTAGCCGGGAGATAGGCCGCAACGGCGGATCGCGTCGCTACCGGGCTGAAGCCTCCGACCAGCGCGCCTGGAAGCAGGCTCTTCGCCCGAAGCTCTGCAAGTTGGCGATGCATGGCCAATTGCAGCAAGCTGTGGTTACGAAGCTTGGGAAGAACTGGTCGCCCGAGCAGATCGCGGGCTGGCTGAAGCGGTCCTATCCTCAGAACGAGGCGCGGCGCGTGTCGCACGAGACCATCTATCGCAGCCTTTATGTACAGGCGCGCGGCGTGCTGAAGCAGGAGCTGATGGCTCATCTGCGATCACAGCGGCGCTTCCGCCGCTCGCGGCATGCAACGCAGAAAGGGGGCGAGCACGGCCAGATCGTGGGCGCCGTGTCGATCAGCGAGCGGCCGGCTTCGGTCGAGGATCGGGCCGTGCCTGGCCACTGGGAGGGCGATCTCCTCTGCGGCTCGAAGAACAGCTACATCGTCACCCTCGTCGAGCGCCATACGCGTTATGTGATGCTCGCCAAGGTCCCGAACCGGGAAACGCAGACCGTGATCAATGCCTTGATCCGGCAGGCGCGAAAGCTGCCGGATGAACTCTACAAATCCCTGACCTGGGACCGCGGCCATGAACTCGCCGACCACAAGCGCTTCAGCATGGCAACGAACGTCGACGTCTACTTCTGCGACCCTCAAAGCCCCTGGCAGCGCGGATCAAACGAGAACACCAACCGCCTGCTGCGCCAGTACTTCCCCAAAGGCATGGACCTCGCCCCCCACTCGCAAGCACACCTCAACAAGGTGGCGCGCCAGCTCAACGAACGTCCCAGGAAAACTCTGGACTTCCACTCGCCGGCAGAGAGATTTAGCGAGTGTGTTGCGTCGACCGGTTGAGATCGCCACCCATT